>Ga0206102_1000065_pt1 | contig 55313 bp, 58 predicted proteins | sample 1B1Ametagenome_FD_148645 | JGI IMG/M metagenome (GOLD analysis project Ga0206102, IMG submission 148645) | Enriched microbial communities from leaf-cutter ant dump, University of Wisconsin, Madison, United States - 1B1A | ecosystem: Environmental > Terrestrial > Nest > Insects nest > Nest dump... | reverse complement strand
TTGGCAGGCTTTCCACCTAAGCAGGTACTTCCCCTGCCCATTCCGATACAAAGTTCGATGTATATGAATACACCGCTCCCCCTTTATCGAACATTTCTGCTCGGGTTGTAGGGAGAACAGCGCGCACCAACTGCATCTCAATATTAATCAGCTTGCCTTCCGCGGTTTTCGCTTTGATATCCAGAATGGATTGCTTGTCATGCGGAGTGTCTTTATCCGTATAAGGATTCATCAATATAATTTCCGTCAGCGGCGGTTCGCCGGCCTCCAGAAACGTGCTGTTCAAAAACGCCAGCAGCACATCCTTATTGCTCTCGCTGCCAAAAATTCGCTTGAAAATAAAATCATTGCGAGGATCGAGCAGTTCCACGGCATCATCTCCAATCGTTATCCTTAGTATATCACGAATGGAAAAGGTTCCGTAGCGCGATGGAAAATTTATGATCGCCCGGCCCGGTTCCGCTTATACTAAAATACAAGAAATCCCGAATGGAAAAAAACGCCCGAAAGGAGATCGGCATGAACATTAAGCTGCGTCTCATCTGGATCATTCCCCTGATCTTCCTCTCCATCGTCAACATCGGTTTGTTCGTATTCATCATCCTGCAAAACGACGGATTACACGACATCGGCCTGTTCGTTCCCTTCGCTTTCCTGTGGCTGATGTTCACAGCGGTGCTCCTATTTGGCTTTGTCAAATATTTCTCATGGATCAGAGACAAAAAAATATAAATCAAAAAAGCCGCTTTCTCAAAGCTCGATTGAGAGGCGGCCGCTGCTTTTTTCTATAAAAAACTTACCCCTTAATCGCAGCAAAAAAAGCCCGTTCCGTCACGCGCGTCGGCGCCTGCCAGCAAAAATCGGCCCCCAGCCGCACCTCGGCAAAGCCGGCCGCGACAAGCTCCGCTTCCAGCCAATCCAGCGCATACGCCCGCTGCACATGCAGCTCCTCGATCCGCCGGAATACGTCCGTTTCGCCGTCGCGCATAAAAATCGTCAAATCGTGTTCGATCTGCACGCGGCGCCCGTCCAGTTCGCTGGTCCAAATGTACGATACGTCGGGTTCGTTCAAAAAAAACGGCTGCGCCTCGGCATAAGCCAACAACTGCTGCGGCGTATGCACGTCAAACAGGAACAACCCGCCCGGCTTGAGCCCGGCGTACGTCTGCCGGAACGCGGCGCGAATATCGTCTTCCTCCAGCAAATAGTTCAAACAGTCGCAAAAGGAAATCGCCGCATCAACCGGCTCGTCCAGCTGCCACTCGCGCAGGTCCTGCTCCAGCCAGCGAATCGCATCGGGGCGCGCCAGCGCGTTGCGCCGCTCGGCCTTTTGCCGGGCGACCGCCAGCATATCGGCCGACAGGTCGATCCCCGTGACGCGGTAGCCCTCAAGCGCCAGTGGAATCGCCAACGCTCCCGTGCCGCAGCCCAAATCGGCAATCGTCGCCGGATGCGCGTCGAAAAGCCGTAAGCTTGCGCGCAAGAAGCTCAGCCATTCCCCGTAAGGCATGCCCTCCATCAAACGATCGTACGCATATGCAAAACGCTCATAGCTCATGCTGCTGAGCGCCCTCCTCCTGTTTCAGATAGGTCCAGTTTTCCTTTTGATATACGATGCCTTCCTTCATCAGCTTGCCAAGCGCCCGCTTGAACGCCGACTTGCTGATGCCAAAGCGATCGCTGATCAAATCGGCCACCGTCTGGTCCGAATACGGCATCGCCTGATTCGGGCGCGATTTCAGGAACGTCAGCAGCTTCTCGGCGTCTTCGTCGCGCCCTCGCTCCTTCGGCAGCCGCATCGACAAATTGACCCGCCCGTCCTCTTCCCGCACGAACGCCACCCGCACCTGGACCTGCTCGCCAACGCGCAAAAGCCGGGTGCGCTCGCCCGAAGGAATCAGTCCGATGACGCCGTATCCAAGCACGCCGGCATCGCAGACAACAAACGAACCCATCTGCAACGGCTTGTACACGCGGGCGTCGACCCACTGGTTTTTCCAGCTTGACGGCGCGCGCACGCAAAGCGGCGCCAAATCGTCTTCGCCGGCCAGCTTGGCAATCAGCCGGCCCTGGCGGTCATGGGCCAACGTCGCATAGACGCGGTCGCCAACCTGCGGACGCAATTCTTTCAGCTCCGGCACATGCTTATAGGGCAGCAGCAAATGCCGCCCCAACCCCATATCCAAAAAATAGCCGAAACGCGGATGCGCATCGACCACTTCGAGCAAGCCCACTTCGCCAAGCAGCAGCTGCGGGCGTTTCATCGTCGCCATCAGCCGATCTTGCGTGTCATGGAGCACAAACACCTCGACCCGCTGGCCCGGCACCAGCGTCCCGGACGTTTCGCCGTAAGGCAGCAGCACGTCCTGCAAGCCATCGGTTAGAAAGTAGCCGTTCGGCGGGACCTCGCGGGCGATTTCCAGACTGATCAGCGCTCCCGCCTGCATCATACGCGCTCCACAACCTTGGCGTCCGACCACAGCCGTTCAATGTTGTAGTACTCGCGATCGTCGCGATGGAATACGTGCAGCACGACATCCCCCAGATCCAGCAGCACCCATCTGGCGGTATCGATGCCTTCGAAGCCGCGAATCCGCGCGCCGTGCTCCTGCGCTTTTTTCCTGGCTTCCGTAGCGATGGCCTGCACCTGCGTTTCCGAATTGCCGTGGCAAATAACGAAATAGTCCGCGACCAGCGAAATGCCCTGCAAGTTCAGCGTCACCACGTTCATTGCCTTTTTATCTTCCGCAGCCTCCACTACCAAAGCCATCAAATCGTCCGGGGTCATGCTCATCGTATCATCCTCCTGATTGTTCGTTGTTTATTTCGCACAGCAAGCCATTGCGGCTTAAAATCGTTAACGGATAAATCAATTTTCCTTTGTCCAGCAGGAACGCCAAGGTCGAGTCGAAGCTCGCCGCCAGCGCCCGCTCAAGACTATGTTCAGCGATTTGGCGAATATTATGCACGGCCGGAAAATCGCGGCCCGGCTCGATATAATCGGCCAGACAGACGACCTTGTCCAGCAGCGTCATCCGCTCGCGGCCCGACGTATGGTAGCGGATCGCGTCGAGCACTTCCTCGTCGTCGATCCCCAGCTGCGTCTTGGCGATAAACGCCCCGGCATGCGAATGCAGCAGCTCCGGCCCGTAGTCGAGCAAATCCTGCGGCAACCCGTTCTCGCGAACGATCCGCTCCTGCTCCTTGATCGGCCAATATTTGCAATAATCATGCACAATCGCCGCCAAATCGGCTTTCAGCGGATCGGCGCCAAAACGCCGAGCCAGCACGACGGCCGTTTCCATCACGCCAAGCGTATGCTGCCAGCGTTTTTCCGGCATCTGCGTGCGGACGGTTTCTATCAATTGCTCACGATCCATACAGCTGATTCACCTCGATATACTCGTATACCGCATCGGGCACCCAATAACGAATCGATCCGCCCCGCCGCTGCTCCTCGCGAATCGCCGACGACGACAATTCAACCAACGGCATCTCGACCAACGTCACCCGCTCGCGAATATGCGGCGGCAGCTCCGCCAGATCAAGCGGATAACCGGGCCGGGCCAAACCGACAAAGCGAATGCTTCGCACAATATCGTCGATCCGAAACCAGTTGGGCAAAAAACGCACCATGTCCGCGCCGATAATGTACGCGAATTGCACGCCCGGATGCTGGCGGCCAAGCAGCTCGATCGTTTCGATACTATACGATACGCCGCCCTTGCGAATTTCGACATCAAGCGGACGAAAAAACGGGTTGTCCGCCGCCGCCCGGCACACCATCTCCCAGCGCTGCCCGGCGCTCGCCTGCGGCGCATGAGGCTTATGCGGCGGCACGTTGGCCGGCATCAGCCACACCTCGTCAAGCCCGGCGCCAACCCGGGCCCGTTCGGCCGCGATCAAATGGCCCGTATGAATCGGATCGAAGGTGCCCCCCATAATGCCGACCTGCATACGTCTCACCTGCTTGCCCTTAAAATAAGTCCGTGTATCGCCGCCGTCTTACGGCAGCTCAATGCGCGGCTTGTCCTTCGACTCCTTGTACAACACGATAATTTTGCCGATGACTTGCACCAGCTCCGCACCGGAACGCTGCGACAGCTCCTCGCCAACCTCCTGACGGTCCTCGCCGCTGTTGTTCAGCACAGTCACCTTGATCAGCTCCCGCACCTCCAGCGCTTCTTCAATATGACGGATCAAATGATCGTTAACCCCGCCCTTGCCGACTTGAAAAATCGGATCGATATGGTGGGCGAGTGAACGCAAATAACGCTTTTGCTTGCCTGATAACATGGAAAAGTCCCTCTATTCTGCTTGTGCCGGTCCGCCCGGTGACGAAAGCGGCCGATTTTCGGATTATGGCGTTAACGATTGTTCGACGGCCTGCCGCATCGCCGCAACCGGCGCCGGCAAGCCGGTCCAATATTCAAAGGCGTACGCGCCTTGATAAATAAACATCCCGAGCCCGCCGTGAATGCGGGCGCCGCGCTCCTGCGCTTCGCGCAAAAACCGTGTCGTCCGCGGGTTGTAAATCAGATCGCTGGCGATATGACGGCCATCGATCCAGCTCGTATCCCCCGGCAGCTCATCCACGTTCGGATGCATCCCCGCCGAAGTCGTGTTGACGATCAAATCGACGTCATCCGCCAGACCGGCGATGTCATCGAGCGCCAGCCCGCTCGCCGGCGCAAACGCGGCGATGGCCGCCGCCAGCTCGTCGGCGCGCGCTTTCGTGCGGTTGGCGATGCGCACGCTTGCCGCGCCTTCCTTGGCCAGCGCATACGCCACACCGCGCGCCGCGCCGCCAGCGCCAAGCAACAGTACGCGGCAACCGCGCAGCTCAAGCCCGGTCTCTTCCTTCAGCGACCGGGCATAGCCGATGCCGTCCGTATTGTAGCCGGTCAGCTTGCCCCCGTCGTTGACGATCGTATTGACCGCGCCGATGATCCGCGCTCCTTCATCGATCGCGTCGAGGTGCGCCATGACCTCCACCTTGTGCGGAATCGTCACGTTGACCCCGCGAAAGCCAAGCGCGCGGATGCCGGCAACGGCTGCGCCAAGCCCGTCCGGCTTGACGTGAAACGCCGCGTAAGCGCCATTGACGCCGGCTTCCGCGAACGCCCGGTTCAGCATCAACGGCGAACGGGAATGACGTACCGGATCGCCGAAAACGCCGTATAAAATCGTATGACTGTCCAGCCTTGTCATGTTATCCCCCTAGACCAGCGATTCGCGCGAAATGACCTTGACGCCCTTGGGCGCATACACGGCCAGATCGGCTCCCGCTTCGCTGTTCACTTTGATCCAGCCCAAACCCGCAATCAACACATCGAGCCGGCGGCCCTTCGGCACGCGAAGCGGATGTTTGACCAGCGGCGGCAGCTCGTCCAAATCCTCGCTGCAGGGCGGGGCCAGCAGTTCGCCGCGGTGGTCGCGGTACAAATCGTCGGCGCGCTCCAGCTTCGTCCGGTGAATTTGAATCGCATTCGACAAATAACACGTAAACGACTGGTGCTCGCCCTTGATGAAATCGAAGCGGGCCAACGCGCCAAAAAACAGCGACTGCCCATCGTTCAGCTGAAACACCATCGGCTTAAGCGTCCGGTCCGGCATCAGCTTGGCCAGATCGCGCTTCGTGACGATTTCCGTCATCCGGTGCTTGTAGACGATGCCCGGCGTATCGATGATAAACCGGCCGTCGTCGAGCGGAATTTTCACCAGATCAAGCGTTGTGCCCGGATACTGTGAAGTCGTAAGCTCGGCCTCCAGATCGCTGTAATCGGCGATCAGCCGGTTGATCAGCGTCGACTTGCCGACGTTGGTCGCGCCGACGACATAGACGTCGCGGCCTTGACGGTGGCGCTGCACCGAGTCGATCACGCGGTCGAAGCCGGTATTTTTTCGCGCGCTGCACAATACGATATCGACGACGCGCAAGCCGTGCTCCTTGACCTGGCGCTGCACCCAATTGACGATTTTGTTCGGGTTGACCGTCTTTGGCAGCAGATCGATTTTGTTGACGACCAGCACGATCGGGTTCGTGCCGACGAAGCGCGCCAGACCGCTGATCATGCTGCCCTCAAAATCAAAAATATCGACGATATTGACGACCAGCGCCTTCTTCTGACCGACCTGGCCGAGCAGCTTCAAAAAATCGTCCTGATCGAGCGTCATGCTCGACGCCTCGTTATAATGCTTGATCCGGTAGCAGCGCTGGCAGATCACCGGCTCCTTCTGGAACGCCTCGACCGGCACGTAGCCCAACTGGCCCGGCTCTTCAATTTGCAGCTCCACGCCGCAGCCGGCGCAGTGCATCACTTCTTCTTCGCTCATGAATCCTCCCTGCTTGTGTCCACAGCTATGATTTCTTCATCATCGACAGCGCCAGCTTCTCGATCCGTCGATTGACCTTGGTAAAAAAGCCTTCGTCGCGCACGGAAATCGGCTGCACCAGAATCGTGTACAACCCCATGCGGTTGCCGCCAAGCACATCGGTCAACATCTGGTCGCCGATGACCGCCGTCTGGCGGGCGTTCGTGCCAAGCAGGCGCATCGCTTTATGGAAGGCGACGTTCGTTGGCTTTTTGGCCCCATAAATAAAAGGAATACCGAGCGGTTCGGCAAATGCCGCTACCCGGCCCCGGCGGTTGTTCGATACGATCACGACCTTGAAGCCCAGCTTCCGTACTTGTTCGAGCCATTCGATCAGCTCGGGCGTCGCATGCGGGTCTCTGGCGCCGACAAGCGTGTTGTCCAGATCGGTGATGATGCCTCTGACTCCGAAGCTCCACAGCTGATCGATCTGGATATCGTAAATCGTGCGCACGGATTGTTTTGGAACGAGCTTACGCAGCAAACGGTTTCCCTCCAGAATGTTCCTTCATATATACGACAAACTATACCATAGTGCCCCCGAGCTTGCAAAAGGAAATAGCGGCCCGCTCATCGCCCCGGCAGCGGCAGCCAGCGAAGCACAGACTGGATTTTCAGGTCCCAATACGCCCAATCGTGCACGCCCGGCTCCTCCTCATACGTCAAATCCAGCGGCAGCTTGCGCAGATGGTCGCGGAAAAACACATTGTCGGCGTACAAATAATCGCCCGTGCCGCACGCCTGGTACAGCTTTGGCGCCGGACGCCCGCTGGATGCCAGCTTGTCGGCCAGGTGCAGCAAATCGTGGTCGCTGCCGGCCACAAGCGCCGGGTCGCCGAAGATCAGCCGGAAATCGGCAAGGTTCTCCGGGTTGTCGCTGAAACGCCGGACGTGCAGCGCGCCGGACAAGCTGGCCGCTGCGGCAAAGCGGTCGGGATGGGACAACCCGAGCTTCATCGCGCCGTAGCCGCCCATCGACAGACCCGCGACATAATTATGCTCGCGCTCGGCCGACAGCGGGAAAAACGCCCGCGCCAGCTGCGGCAACTCCTCGCTGACGAACGTCCAATAGCGGTAGCCGTGCGCCATATCGGTATAAAAGCTGCGCCCGACCGCCGGCATAACGACGGCCAGCCCGAGCTCCGCGGCGTAACGCTCGATCGAGGTGCGGCGCGTCCAGATCGTATGGTCGTCGGACAAGCCGTGCAGCAGATAGAGCACCGGATGTTTGTCTGTGCCAAGCACGCGTCCGGTCATGCCGATCTGGCTGCGGGACACCTGGGGAAGCAGGACGTGCATCGCGGTGGAAATGCCCAGCGCTTCGGAATAAAAGTGACAATCGATAAAAGCCATCGTAATTCCTCCTTGGTAACATAAGCTCTGAGCGGCGAGGAGCGGTCTTGCTGCGAAGCGCACCCGACCAGGGTACTACAGAAGCGCGTACCCAACCAGGGTACGGCAGAAGCGTACCCAACTGGGGTACGGCAAAAGCGTACCCAACTGGGATACGGCAGTCCCGCAGCTTATATCAAAGCCACCCGCATCACAGATACGAGTGGCTTCTGGGCTATTTCATTTGCTCCTTCAATCGGGCGATCGTTTGCGAAGCTTGCGCAAAGTCCTGCTCCGTCGCCGCGGCAGGCGAATATTTGGCCCGCTCGAACAAGCTCAAAGCGATCTCCAGATCCTTTTTCATCCACTTGCTCATCTGCGCCCAGCGGGCCGCCGCCTCGCGCATCGTTTCATGCTCGTGGCGGATAAAGCCCTTGCGGCGGCCCAGCCGCAGCAGGCGTTCGAATTCGAGCACGATCTTGTGATCGAAGCTTGCTGCGCGGGCGCGGCGCAACCCAAGCTTGCGCCACATCCGGCGCAGCGCGGCGCGGCGGAAGAGCAGCAGCGCGCCTGCGGCCAGCGCCGCCAACACGGCGCCGCCCGTCCAGAGCCAGACGCCAAGCGGCACGGCCGGCTCAGCGCCCGCCGTCGCCGCTTCCTGCGGCAGCGCCAGCTCCTCCAGCGGCTGCGGCTGATCGTCGGGATACACCGCCGGCAGCGCAAAGCCGGAGGTCGGCTCGAACGGAATCCAGCCGTAGCCTTCGAAATAAATCTCGGCCCACGAATGGGCGTCGGCGTTGCGCACCGTGTATTCGCCGGCGGCGTCGGCGTCGAACGACGTCTGTTGCGTCATGTTGCCGAGCCGCTGGATCTCCTCGGGGATCGGCGATTGTCCCGACGAATAGCCTTTGACCCAACGCGCCGGCAGCCCGACCGAGCGGGCCAACACAACCATCGCGCTGGAGTAATAATCGCAATACCCCTGTTTCACTTCAAACAGGAAGCGGTCGACGAAATCCTTGCTTGTCGCTTGCGCCATATCCGGTGTATTCGTATACGGAAACGTCGTGCTTAAATATTGCTCAAGGCTTTTGGCCTTATCGTAAGGATTGGCCGCATTTTTCGTGATGTCGGCGGCCAGATCGCGCACGCGCGGAGGCAGCGTAATCGGCAGCTGCAGATAGGCGTCCCATTGCGGATCGCCAGCATAGGACGCCCGCGCGCCGCGCAACCCCGCTTCGTCGATGATCGGCTCCTGAACGACGATTTGATACGTCTTCGGATAATGCTTGCCGGCTACGCGCAGCTCAGATTGCTGCGGGAACCAGCGCAGCTCCGAGGTCGGCGTCTGACCATTGTCCAGCGCTTCGACCTTGCTGATCTGAAAGCCGGCGAACAGCACAGGAAACGGCGCCTCCTGCTCCATCGTCACCGTCTGCGTCACTTCCTGCGTCGTGAGCAGGCTCGTATCGATCGTCGGGTCGGCCGCAAGCGTCTCGCCGCTCACGCCGAACGGCCGCTGCCGCTTCTCGGCTTCGCTGCTTTCCCAGCCCGAACCCGTGTAGACGGACCGTGTTTCGCCGCGAAAATACGTGCGCTTGCTCGTATCCACCGTCATCACCGTGCTGTAGTCAAAGCGGAACGAACCGCCCAACGTGCTGTCGTCGCGACTGTAGCCCGAGGAAGAATCGCCGCTTGGCTGCGACACGACGATGCCCTTGCCAAGCGCCGGCACGGACTCGCCCTGGCTGATGCGCCAGGCGGTGTACGGGTCCATCAGCAGCGGATTGACCGACGGTGCGATCGCGCCGATGGTGAACGTCAACACGAGAATCAGTACGACCGGCACGCCGATCGTCGTCGGGTATTCGGCCAACGTCTCCCACAGGAGCGGCGCGCGGCTTTTCAGCTCGGCCAAATGGCGCAGCACCAGCAGCAGCAGGCCGCAAACGAGCACGATCGACACTTCCTGCCACAACACCAGTTGGCTGAACGAGTCGCGAATGGCGAAAAACAGCACGCTGGCCAGCAGCACCATATAGATGCGCAGCTTGGAGCGGGCGACCCAGATCATCGCCAGATACACCGCCCATGCGCCAAGCGCGAACCAGATAAACGGCGTCAGCTGCCCCCAGTTCGCTTCGCTCCACAAGCCAACCGCTTCCAGCGACAGGAACGAGCGCCACGGCATGCCGATGTAGCGGTAGCCCGCTTCCAGTGCGACCAAAACGACAACGAGCGTAAGCTGCAGAACGCAGCGCCACACCAGCCGCAAACGCGGAATCAAAAACGAAAGCACGCCGACAAGCAGCGCCGTGCTGGCCGCGGAGACGGTTTGCGGCAGCCACAGCCCGTCCTCCGACTTGATCCATGAAACATATTGATACAAAAACAAGCCCGACAAAATCGCCACAAGCCGCTGCGGCCATTCGGTCAACAGCAGCCGCTGCCAAAACAAAACTTTACGGTTAGGCATAACGCTTCGCTCCTCCCAAAATGCTGGAAAGCTCGGCGAGTTCATCCACCTCGTAGCCGAGATAACCGCGGGCGCGCACGGCCTTCAGCCAATCCTCGCGCAGCGCTTCCCCCTCGGCGGAATGAATCCAGAAATGGCACGGGTTGATCTGGTGCTGGTTCAGGTAATTCATCGCCTGCAGCACAGCCGCTCCTTTTTGCGGAGAAATGATAACGAAAAAGCTGCCGGACGGAATATCGCGGGTGCGGTCCCTGATGATCTGGAGCAGCGAGCGATGGCCGTCGGCTTCGACGCCAACCAGGTGGTTCATCGTCTCCTTCAAATGCTTGTGGCCCACTTTCGGCTCGAAAAACGCCAGCTCCCGACCGACGGACAACAAGCCAAGCGCCAGTTGGCGGCTGCTGCCATAACGCAGCAGCGAAGCGGCCGTCGAGACGGCCAGCTCGAATTCGGCGGCGTCGCGGTACGCGGCGGCGGTGCGGTCGAGCAGCACGATCGTTTTGGGCAGCGACTCGCGTTCGAACTCCTTGGACTTCCACGTGCCGGTTTTAGCCGTCGCGTTCCAGTGAATCCGCGAGATGCGGTCGCCGTAGATGTATTCGCGCACGCCGTTGATTTGCGTCGTTTCGCGCTGGGCGCGCGTCGTCGTCGAATGATGCTGCAGCCCTTTGATCATTTGATGAAATTGCAGCCATTCCTTGATCATAACCGTCTGCGGGTACACAACAACCTGCTGCTGGAGCTGCAAGCGGCCTTTATGCTGGAAAAAGCCAAAAATATCCTCGGTGACGCATTCCGTCGTGCCAAAGCGGTAAAAACCGCGGCGCAGCGGCGGCGTGCTGTACGTCCATTCGCCGCGGCGTTTCCAGTCGGGCACAAGCGAACCTTCGAAGCCAATCTCCTCGCCATTTTGCCGCAGCAGCCGGTCGCGTACGACGACGTACGGAATCGGCCAAATGCCGGGAATTTGCAGCCGGATGCGCACCTCCAGCGGTTGACCGGCGTCAAGCTGGGTTTCCGCCGCCTCTTCGCAGCTGCCGAGCGCCCGCTCGCCCAGCGTCCGCTTGATGCCGCTCCAGTTGCCAAGCACCAAATAAATCGACAGGACGGTGACGCTGCCCAGCAACATCGTGGCCAGCTTGCCGCCCTGAAAGATGACGAACAGCAAACTGGCGATCAGACAAACAGTCAAATACCACAAAGCGGCCGGATAACGCCGGCCCGACAAGCCCAAGCGTCTCATGAGCGGATGGTTCATGGGCCTCACTTCTCCATTCTGACCGGAACGCGCACCTGCTCGAAAATCGTCTGGAGCACCGAAGCGACGGTCGCTCCGTCCATACGCGCCTCCGCGTTTAATAGGATGCGGTGCCCCAATACATAAGGCGCCAAATATTTGATGTCGTCGGGGATCACATAATCGCGTCCGTTCAGGAACGCATACGCCTTCGCAGCGGCGACCAGCGCAAGCGTAGCCCGCGGGCTGGCGCCGAGATAGACGGCCTTGTGCTCGCGGGTGCTGCGGGCAATCGCCACCAGGTACGCCACGACGGCTTCGTCGATATGCACATCGCGCACCCGGCTTTGCAGCTCGAGCAGCGTCGCCGTATCGGTTACGGCTTCCAGCGCTTCGACCGGATGAGCCTTGCTTTGCGTGGCGATCATCCGCTGCTCGGCCGTCTCGCTCGGATACCCCAGGCTCAGCTTGAGCATAAAGCGGTCGAGTTGGGCTTCCGGCAGCGAATACGTGCCTTCGAAATCGATTGGATTTTGCGTCGCCAGCATCAGGAACAACGCCGGCAGCTCGTACAAATCGCCGTCGACAGTAATCTGCCGCTCCTCCATCGCCTCCAGCAGCGCCGATTGCGTTTTGGTCGTCGCACGGTTGATCTCGTCAACGAGCAAAATATTGGTCATGATCGGGCCCGAGCGGAACAAAAACTTCTCTTCCTTCGGGTGATATATGGAAACGCCGGTAATATCGGTGGGCAGCAAATCGGGGTTGCACTGAATGCGCCGGTACTGCGCCTCGACAGAGCGGGCGAGCGCTTTGATCAGCACCGTTTTGCCTGTGCCGGGCACATCCTCCAGCAGCACGTGGCCGCCGGCCAATAACGCGGTCAAGAGCAAGGAAATCTCTTCGCTTTTGCCGAGGATGCATGTTTCCAGATTGCTTTTCAAGCGGTTCAAGACATGAAGATGCTGTTGAGCGACGGTTTCCATGTTCGAAATCCTCCTTAAGGGCTATCCCGACAAGCTGCGGGAAATAAGTGTCGTAATCAGCCAGTGCGGCAGCGCGAAAGCGCTTGCCAAAACCCGTGGCCATTGCCGGGCGAGACGCGAAGCGGCGCTGCAGCGCCACATGCGAAGCCAATGCCCTGATCTGGCGCCGTCACCGGCTTGCCATAAGCCTGCTTCTAGTTTAACAGGAAACCGATTTGTCCGTATACTTGCAAAATTGCTGAATTTGTTTGTAAATAATAACCAAGGGCGGCGCCGCTCCACGCCAAAAACCCCCGCGAGGCGGAAAACCACTGAAATACATTCGTGAGGACTTTCTCCGGCTATTCGCTAAATATGATGCGCAGAAGGCTTGCTTTGGTGATCGCAATAGCTACTCCAAAACCGTTACAGCCTCCATTAGTGTGAAGGTGGAGAGCGCATTCGGTCATATCAAGGGCAACCGGTTCTGTTTTGACATGAAATGACATAAAAAGCGGTATACAAAGGAGGTAAAATGTGAAATAATATAATTAAGAATATAGGAAACAAATGTTCGCATAAGGGTGGTGGCGATAATGTTAACGGTCTTTGATGTAGCAGAGTATTTCATTTCAAAAGTCGATGAAGATACCGGAGAAACAATCACTCATCTCAAACTCCAAAAACTTACCTACTATGCATACGCGTGGTATTTAACTCTTAATGACGGTGATAAATTATTTAATGGTCGGTATGAGGCTTGGGCACATGGTCCTGTTAATCCCGAACTTTTTCATAGTTACAAAGAATATGGTTATACGCCAATCCCAGTCCCGGAAAATTTTACTCTTCAAGTTTTCTCTGATGATGAAATTGAATTTCTTGATGATATTTGGAACATTTACGCCAGATACGACGCCAAATATCTGGAGAAATTGACGCACAAGGAAAAACCTTGGAAAGAAGCTAGAGGCAGGTTGCCAGAAGGTCATTCTTGCAATACTCCTTTAAAAGAAGAAACAATGATGGAGTATTACAGTTCTTTGTTGGAGGATTAATGGCGAAGAACAAAAAGCTTAAGCCAGGAAATAACGAAAAACTAACAATCAAAGGCAGAGGAATTTCCGCCAACGCTACCGATGTTGATTTTATTGGCAGTACCGATCACTTATCTCCTGTGTTTTCTTTCATTGATACATGTCAGAATCATTTTCAATTGCATGACTGGGGTCGTGAAGAACTAAAACACTTGAACGACAAATTTAGAGAATACAGTAAAATGACTTGGAGTGAGTTACGGGGGATCAAAGGATTTCAGAGTGTAAATCCAAAAACTTTCTCCCAACCTCTCCCTGCTCATATTTCTCCAGATGTTACTGTTTATGAGTGTAGAATATCGGGAAAAGCAAGGTTGTTCGGACATAGAGTAAACAATGTTTTTAGAGTAATATGGTTTGATCGTAACCATGAAGTATACCCCATGTCATAAGAAAAAGCCCTCATGGTGTGGAAAGCCACTGAAAACGTCCATTTCACGAACAAAGGTACTGCTACTCAGAATTGGGAAAGACGAATTTGAGTTCAACAAGGACGCCGGCAAGGGGCGATGGCGATCTTTGCGGTCAATCTCAAGCGAATTTTGAAACTGGTAGACTAAGAATATAAGAAAAAGGGGGCCTTTGCTCGTCGAATACGAGCCAGAAGCCCCTTCTTTATGCTCTTTTGTTCTTCGCAATGAGAATCCTGCCCATTCTTCTACCCCTTCGGCCGGACCAGAATCGCCGCCAGAAAGGAAAAGATGATCGCCGAGGAAATACCGGCGCTTGTCACCTCGAAGATGCCGGTAATAATCCCGATATAGCCGTCCTGCTGCAGCTCCTCCAGCGCGCCGTGGACCAGCGCGTTGCCGAAGCTTGTAATCGGCACGGTTGCGCCGGCGCCGGCGAACTTGATGAACGGGTCGTAAATGCCGATGCCGTCGGCAATCGCCCCAAGCACAACCAACGTGCTCATCGTATGCGCCGGGGTCAGCTTGCCGACATCGATCAGCAGTTGGCCAAGCACGCAAATCGCCCCGCCGATCACAAAAGCCCAAATAAACTGCATCATCACGCTTCACCTCCCGCTTCGATCGCCACGGCATGGGCGATGCACGGAATGCTTTCGCCCTGCTGGAACGACAGCGGCGACAGCAGCGCGCCTGTCGCCACAACGAGGATGCGGCGCAGCTCGCCGCGCTGCATCCGCTTGAGCAAATGACCGTAGGTGACGGTGGCCGAGCAACCGCAGCCGCTGCCCCCGGCTTGCACAGCCTGCTTCTCCCGGTCATAAATCAGCAGACCGCAGTCGTCGTAGACGGTCTGCTCGATCGGAAAGCGGTGTTTGGCGAACAGCTCATGGGCAATCGCATACCCCACCGCTCCCAAATCGCCGGTCACGATCAAATCGTAGTGGCCCGGCTCAATGCCCAGATCACGGCAATGCGCCGTGATCGTATCGACCGCGGCGGGCGCCATCGCCGCGCCCATATTAAACGGGTCCTTGATGCCCATATCGACGATCCGGCCAATCGTCGCCGCGCTCACAACCGGACCCGCGCCCTCGCGCGCCAGCAAAGCGGCCCCGGCGCCCGTCACTGTGTATTGCGCCGTCGGCGGCTTCTGCGACCCGTATTCCGTCGGGTAGCGGAACTGCTTCTCGGCGGTGCTGTTGTGGCTGCACGTGCCGCACATCACGTGGTGCGCCGCCCCGGCGTCCATCAGCTGCGCGGCCAGCGCCAGCCCTTCCATCGACGTCGAGCACGCCCCGAAGATGCCGATATACGGCATATTCAACGTGCGGGCGGCAAACGTATTGGAGATGATCTGGTTCATCAAATCGCCGCCGATGTAGAACTGCACCTGGCCGCCGGTCAAGCCGGCCTTGTCCAGCGTGCGCTGCGCCGCTTCTTCCAGCAGCGCTTTCTCCGCTTTTTCCCACGTCTTCTGCCCCAGCGTCGCGTCGCCATGCACGATGTCGAACTCGTCGCCGAGCGGCCCCAGCCCTTCGTCGGGCCCGACCACCGTCGCCGTGGCGGCAATAACCGGCTTGCTGGCAAATGTCCAGCTTTGATGTCCTTTCAGCATCGGCCCTTACCTCCCCACTCCGAACAATAGATGAAGGATTCCGACGAGAAAAGCCGTCACGATCCCGAACACGATCACCGACCCGGCCAGCTTGAACATGTTGCCGCCGATCCCGAGCACTACGCCTTCGGCGCGATGTTCGATTGCCGCCGAGCATAGCGAGTTGGCAAACCCCGTCACCGGCACAGCCGAACCCGCGCCGGCCCACTGGGAGATTTTATCGTACACGCCAAAGCTGGTCAGTACGACGGAAATGAAAATCAGCACCGCCACCGTTGGATTGCCGGCCGTTTTCTCCGTAAATCCAAACCAATGAATGAACATTTCCATCAGCACCTGCCCGATCACGCAAATGATCCCGCCCACCAGAAACGCGCGCAGACAGTTTTTCAGCACCGGCCGTTTCGGCTCGATGCGTTTGGCCAACTGCTGGTATTCCTGCTGGGTCATTGTCATATTTTTTTTCTTATTGTTTGCCATGACGACCGCTCCTCCTGCGCAATGTTTGGATTTATGCCTTCAACAACATTTCGACCTCGCCGAGCACCTGCTGCATCTGCAGCGCACATTCGCTGTACATCGTTTTCGCCCGCTCATGCGTCGTCGCCAGCGCGAACAGCTCGAGATCGGCCTCGCATTTCTTCAAGGTCGCCAACAGCAGCGGGCGCTGGGACGGCTGGGGAATTTTCAGCTTGTCGTCATACGTATCGACCGTCAGATCGCCAAACATGTCGACTTGGGCCAGAAAGACGTTTTCCAACGGGATGCCCAGCTTGTCCAGCTCCGTATGGAGCCAGCCACGGCTCTTGCCAGCCGTCGCCAAAGGCTCGTCCTGAATCACGCCGTCCATAATGACGGTTTGCGACGGTTTCTCCGTCACCATCTTGACGCCCAGGTGCGCCGGGGTGATCGGCTGCTTGTCGGTTTTGAGCATCACGCTCAAATCGCCGCTCGCTTCCAGCATCGCAAATTCGACGTCGGCCAGACGAAACACGCTTTTCGTCCGCAACTGCTCCAGCAGCTCGTCGGCGGTATAGCGCTCTTTTTTCAAATTATCCTCCAGCACCTTGCCGTCCTTGATCAGCACCGTGCCTTTGCCTTCGAACCAGTGGCGCAACGTCTTGCTTTTGAGCGTCAGCATCTCCAGCAGGAGCGGAACGATAAACCACACCGTCATCGCCAAAAGTCCGTGAAAAAAATGCTGCTCGACATCGGTCGAGGTGGTCCCGGCGACATCCCCGATCACAATGCCCGTGATATATTCGAAAAACGTCAGCTGGGAAATCTGCTTTTTGCCGAGAATCCGCGTAAACACAAACAGCGTCACAAGCGCCGTTGAGGAGCGAAGCAGAATATGGGTCCAGTCAAGCATGTCCGGCTAACCTCCTTATCTTCAACACAGGTCATTATTCGCCATTTGGCCGGGAGCTATGACAGCGTCGGGATTGGCACTATTTTGAAATAATGGATTTCCGCCAAAAGGGCATATTAAGCAGCGCATCCCGCTGTGAAGGAGGTGAATACGTTGACCGTAGCCGCACAAGTCAAAACGACGCTCGCATCGCTGAAAAGCGCGCAAGCCAATCTCGAAACGTTCGCCTTGAGCACGCAAAATCAAGAAGCGAAGCAGCTGTTTGAAAATGCCGCCAAAACGACGCAGCAGGTCGTCGACCAGGTCGCTTCCCGCGTTCAGCAGCTCGAAACCGAGGAACCGCAATACAAAGGCTTCTAAATGAAAGCCGCAGCAAAAACATCAGCCGGGCGGTAAATCGCCCGCAGCAAGACGAACAGCCGGCGCTTACGCAAGCGACCGGCTGTTTGTGCTGCCTACAGCCACAGCAGCAGCACAAGGCACAGCAAAATAAACAAAATCAGAATCAGCAGCGTCAACGCGTCTTTCCGCATGCACAGCGCCCCTCATTCCCGCACCAAATTATTCCGGCGGCTGCCCCGACGCCTTGCGCAGCTCGTTGGCCAGACGGTGGAATTCGTCCCTCGCTTCCTGCGAAGCGGTAGCGTTGTAGGCCGCAGCCAAAAATGCGATGATCGCGTTGGCGTCCTTCGCGCTTAACATGACCTCATCTCCTCCCGTGATCGCATCGTGGTGTCGTTGAACCGCAGCGAGCACGTCCGGCCACGTGACGCCCCATTGGGCCAAATACGCGATCGGATCCTCGTGGTTCGTGCCGCCCAAATACCGCGATACCTGGTCGTGCGACCACAACGTGCCGCTGCCGTCGGACTTGGCGGCGATGACCGGCAGATGGCGCCGGGTCAAGAAATAAGCGGCGCGCTGGCACCAGCGGTCGAACGAGCGGTTGAACTGCTCGCGGGTTTGCGCCGAGCACAGCTCAAGATGGATGAACCGCGGGTTCGCTTTGGCTCCCGCCCCGTACGCGATATAATTCGGATTGGCGACCTGAACGATCTCGCCGGGATCGATGAACTCATGCACAAAAGCGTTCTCGAACGTCGTCGCTTCATAAGCTCGCTCGCTGCGCGCCGTATCGTGCGGATTCGCCGTCTGGTGCATCACCACGCCCTCCCATTGACCGACTCCGCGGCGGTACGGGATGCGCGGCAAACCCGGAATCCAATCGACGATGACGTTATACAAGCTGACCAATGCCTCTCACCTCCCGCGGAAATCGTCGGCTCCCGGACTTGCGGGTACACCATCCTATGCGCGGACGGCTGCAAGGGTGAGCGGAAAAGCCGGGGCGGACAAAGAAAAAAACCTTCAAAGCGCCGGTATGCGGCGTTCGAAGGCTGGCATGGACACGATGCATGGGCATGTGAGCTGCATCAGATCGAAGTCTTGCTATAAGACGTGTACGAATAATCGCGAATCGTGCGGATGACCCGCAGCGAAATGATTGGTGTCGTCGTCGGGTCTTTCGGCTTGAACAACATCCTGACGAAGTCCTTGATCTCCACATCAAGCCCCGTCTGCATAAACGCATCGACAAAATCGCCGATCGTCGGCTTTTTGCCTTTATCGCTGTAGATTAAAAATTCGCGGTTTTTCGTACCGAAACGGTCCGTCGTTTCGACGGTGGAAAAGTATCTGTCTTTCATCCGGCAGCTCCCCCTGCTTTCAAAAACTGTCTGTCTGCTATGCGAGTTCAGGAATTTGGTTACTTCTTATTGTAGGGCAAGATGGAGGAAAAAGCCAGACATAAATTAGTTCAAAAGTACTTATTCCCAGTGTAAATACTGGAAAATACATATTGTTAGCGTTTCCACAACCTGCCAATAGTCTGGTTTTAGTTGGTTATTATTGCTTATTTGCCGTTGCAACAACAAAACCCCGTCCTCCGCTGGGCAGCGGAGACCGAGGTCTTGTTGGATGGTCCTGTCGAACGGGACTTTTGAGGAGCGGCGGCCTGAATCCGGCAGCGAGGACGGGGGCGCCGCGCCGATCTTACTGCTTGGCTGGAGATGGAGCGGCTTGCCCTTGCGGCTGCGCTGCGCGGCTGCTGCCGGAGCGCAAATACGACATCAACGTGGCGATCAGCATCAGCGCGGCCATCAGCCAGAACACGAGGTGCAGCCCGTGGATAAAGCCGTCGAGCGCACCGCCGCCGCTGTCCATGCCGACTTTCGTGCCGGAGAAAATCGCCAGCATCGCTTCATGCGGAATCGTGTTGGTGATGATCGGCATGGAGAAGGCGATGCTGAGCATCATGCCCATGTTGATCGTCAGCGAGCGGATGCCGGACGCTTCGCCGCGGTATTTCGGCCCGGCGGCATTCATCACGCTGCTTGTGTTCGGCGAGTTGAACAGACCGGAGCCGATGCTGATCAAGCTCATCCACAACGCCAGCTGCCAATACGGCGTATGCAGGCCGGTATCGAGCGCCAGCCCGATCAGGCCAAACATGCTGATCAAGAGGCCCAGCGTCGCCGGCATCCGTTCGCCGAAGCGGTCGCCAAGCCAGCCGGCCAACGGCGATACGATAAGCATGCCAACTGCGAGCGGAATCGTCAAAATGCCGGCTTCCAGCGCGTCGTAATACAACGCGCCCTGGAAGTAAAAGATGAGCATAAACATGACAGCCATCCGTGCCACGCCGTTGAGCGTCGCCGAAACCATGCCGAGCGAAAACGTGCGGTTGGAGAACAGCGGCAGATGGAGAATGGCCGCGGGATGCTTTTTCTCAATGGACAGGAAAATCGGGAAAGCGACGACAAAAAATGCGCCGGATACCCAAACGATCGGCGAAGCCCAGCTTTGAATCGGGCCCCAAGTCAACGCCAGAAGCAGGCCGGTTACGCTTAACACATACGTCAACAAACCCCAACCGTCGGTTTGCTTCGTCTTGACGAGCTGCGCTTCCTTGCCGTCGGAGAAACCCATCGCCCAGATGCCCCAAAGGATGGAAACCAGGCCAAACGGCACGTTAAACCAGAATGTCCACTCCCAGCCGAACGCCGTGGTCAACCAGCCACCGAGCACCGGGCCGATGATTTGCCCAACCGCCACGACCATGATATTGACGCCAAGCGCGCGGCCAAGCTCTTTGGCCGGAAACGCATCGGCGACGATCGCCGTGCTGTTGGCCATAACCATCGCGCCGCCGATGCCTTGCAGCACCCGGGCGATAATCAGCACCGTGGCGTTCGATGAGAAACCCGCAATGAGCGAAATAACCGTAAACAAAATCATGCCCCAAATATAAAGCCGGTTGCGGCCGAAGCGGTCAGCCAAGCTGCCGGCCATCAGCACGACGACCGTCTGCGCAACCATGTAGGCCAACATCACCCACATCGCCTGCAGCACGGTCGCATGCAATCCTTGAATAAGATCGGGCAGCGCAATGATCAGCGTGCTGAAGTTCAGTGCCGACAGCAGCGAGCCAAGACTTGTCACCGATAAAATCCACCATTTTCGATTGTGACTGGAACTCATACAAAGGTCTCCTTCTTTCTATCCGATCTGTTGGGAAGCCTGCCGTCATAACATGCTGCCGCATCCCCCGTATGCCGGCGGTGCAGCCCGCTTGCCGCCGTCAGGATGGCGGCGTCTCCCCGGCTTGCTCCTCCTGTTCCTGACGGCGGCGATTGACGTTGTTGAGACGCTCGCGGAAACTTTCGCGCAGCTTGGACAGCCGTTCGATCTTTTCGTCGATCGAGACGACCAGCGAAGTCAACAGCTCCGCGCCCTGCTGCAAGATGCGTTGCTTTTCCTCGCCGGACACGTCTTCTCCGCGATACTGGGCCCGCAGTTGCTCCAAGTTCTCCTCGGCGGCCAATATGGCCGAAATATCTTGCAGCGACGCGCCCAACGCCGTTTTGATCCGCAAAATATGCTCCAGCCGCTCCAGAACGGCCTGGTCGTACATCCGGTGTCCGCCGGCCGTGCGCGCCGCAGGCGGAATCAATCCGATCTCCTCGTAATAATGCAACGTGCGCGACGTAATTTGCAGCCTCGCGGTCACTTCCTCTACGGTATACATAGCCGCAGCCACTTCCCTGCCTCCTTTCTTTCACTGGTCTTGGCAAAGCACATATATGTAGTTTACGTTAACGTCAGGTTTGGCGCAAGCCTGAAACCAGCCCGTTTTTTTGCCAAATTCGGCTATTTTCCCGATTACAGACGCCAAATACGCTGCGCACAGCGCCTAATTCGATATATGATGGCCGATGAAGAGTTCCATAAAGCAGCGGCAGACCAGGAAACGAAGCAATGTCCCGGTCTGCCGCTGTGGTGGTGTCCTGCTGATTGCTCTGCTTCAAAAGCAAACTTATGCAAATCGTCTGCCGTTTTGACTGACTAATGCCTTGACCGCAGTAAAATTCAAGGTTCAGGTGATAGGCCCGCCTGCACAGGATGCAGATTGACGATGCCCATCCAACCTTCAACCGCGAAGGGTCCAGGTACTAACGCCAAAAACCGATTAATCGCGGAAATAGTGACCCTGCTCAAGGTCCGGGATCAGCGCAAGATGCATAGGCTGCCAGTTCAAAAGCTGTTGCGTCTGCACGCTTGGTCTTGGAATATCGAGCGCGGCGAGTGCGCCGAGAAAGCCGAAGTGGGCGTCCGCGGCTTCGCGGGGAATGCTGACGACCGGCAGTTTCAACTGGCGGCCGATAATGCCGGCGATGTCGCGAAACGGCACGCCTTCGTCTGCGGCTCCTTGCAGCCGCGACCCTGCCGGGGCGGCTTCCAGCGCCAGACGGAACAGGCGTGCCGCATCAAGCCGATGAATGGCCGGCCAGCGGTTGGTCCCGTCGCCGACGTAAGCCGAGACGCCTTTGGCGCGGGCGATGCTGATCAGTCTCGGCACCATGCCATGCTTGTCGTCTTCGCTGTGAACGGAAGGCGACAGCTCGACGATCGATGTCCGCACCCCGCGCTCGACCAGCGCAAGCGCCGCATCCTCCGACGCTTTCCCATTGAAGTGAGCCGTCATCACCAACGGCTTGCCGGAGCCCGCAAGCGCCGCCCCCATCGTCTCGACCGCGCGCAAATCGGCGGCAAGCGCACGAGCGAAATCGGAGAAATCGTGCTTGAACGCCAGATGAATCACACCGTCCGCTGCGGCCGCACCGCTGCGCAAGCTGTCGAGATCGTCGAGCGCGCCGCGGTGCGCCGCGGCTCCAGCTTCCTCCAGCATCGCAGCTCCGTGGTCTGCGCGGGCCAGACCAACCACTTGATGACCGGCATCGATCAGCTCCCGCACGACCGCGGCGCCGATATAGCCGGTTGCTCCTGTTACGAAAACACGCATAATGATGGCCTCCTCAAACTGTAAATGACTTGAACACTTGAAGTATAAACTGTAGAGTAAACTCTAAGGCAAGTCGTTGAAGGAGGAAATTTCGTGAAAATTCAGGAATTGGCTCACAAGACGGGCTTATCCGTTTATACGATTCGTTTTTATGAGAAAGAAGGTTTGCTGCACAGCCGGCATGTGCAGAGGGAGGCCAATAACTATCGCAACTATACGGACGAAGCGATCGAACGGCTGAAACTGATCAAAAAGTTTCAGGGCATCGGCTGTTCGCTGGCCGAATTGAAGGACGTTCTCAAAGACCATGACGAACACACGCGCACCGATCTGGAGATCATGGCATGGATTCGCTGCAAAATCGGGGAAATCGAACGCAAAAAGGACGAATATGATCAGATGCTGGAAACGCTCAACTGGATGCTGGCGTACCGGCAGGCTTTGATTGATGACCCGGAAAAAGCCCGGGATATGCTGGCAAGCCTGGCTGATCCGCCGCGCTAAGCGCCGGTTGGACGCAGCGGCGGCCCCGGTCCGGCGGGGCTTGCGGCGTATGCCGCAAGGCGGCGGCGGTCAACTTCCCGCGGCTGCTTGGCGCATATCGCGCCTTGCGCCCGGTCTGCGGCAGCCCATACCCGGCTCTTGAACATAACGCTGCGTGATGTTTGATACTGGAAGGAAAGCGGACCGGCTTTTACAGAAACTTGCACAGAAACAGGAGATGTTCATGAAAACGACATGGAAGGTTGGGGAAATTGCGCGGTTGGCGGGCTTGACGATCCGTACGCTGCGCTACTACGATCAGATCGGCTTGTTTTCGCCCACAGGGTATACGGACTCCGGGCATCGGCTGTATACGGAAGCCGATCTGCCGCGGCTGCAGCAAATTATGGCGCTTAAGGAGCTGGGGCTGTCGCTCGACGAAATCAAAGCCGTGTTGGCCGGCGACCGCTACAGCATGCTGGAAATCGTTGCGATGCAAATTACCCGGCTGCGGCAAACGATCGCGGCCGAGCAAAAGCTGCTGCGCGAACTGGAAGGCGTCTCGCGGCAAATGCGGCGGCAGCAGCCGGTGGCGGCGCACGACTTCACGAAGCTGCTGTCCACGATGCGGCAGAGCCACGAGACGGCGATCGGCGAAAAACGCGCGAGCTGGCAAGCCCATCTCGACCGGCTTGGCGGCTTCCTGGACGGAGAGCCGGAGCAATAGACGGCCGGCTGGGCTGTCGCCGCTGCGGGCTTTCCGCACGCAGCGCACGATCCCGGCACATGAGGCGCTTACGCCCCGCAAAGCGCTGATGCAGCGGGTCTCCTGCCGCCTTCTGACGGCAACGCCCCTCGGCGACCGCGCCGGTGGCCGCTTACGCCTGCGACATCGGCAGCGTCACGCGCACCGTCGTGCCAACGCCCGGCTCGCTGTCCACCGCAATCGAGCCGCGGTGCAGGTCGATAATCCGCTGCACCGTCGCCAGCCCCAACCCCGTGCCCTCGTAGCCCTTGGCCGCATCCAGCCGCTTGAACGGGCTGAAAATCGTCGGGATCTCCTCCCGCTTCATCCCGATGCCGTTGTCGGCGATCACGATGACGCAAAAACCGTTGCCCGAACCCCCGTTGTACATAATCCGCACAAGCGGCTCGCGCTCCTTGTGGCGGTATTTGACGGCGTTGCCGATCAGATTTTGAAACAATTGATAAATCAAAGTACGGTCAGCCTCTACAACCGGCAGCTCGCCATGCAGCTGCACCTCCCCGCCGTTCATCGCAATCCGCCCCGCCAAATCGGCCGTGACTTCCTGCACAACCGCGTTCAGATCAACCTCCACGAAATGCGCGGGCAACGCGTTCAGCTGGGCATAGGTCAAGAGGTCGGTAATCATCCGGTTCATCCGCTCGGCCGCGCCGACAATATGCCGCATGCACTCCTTGCCCTTGTCGCTCATGCCGTCGCTATGCCGCGCCAACACCAGCTCGCTTAAACCGGCGATCACGTTCAGCGGATTTTTCAAATCGTGCGAAGCAACGCTGGCGAACTGCTGCAAGCTCTCGTTGCTGCGGCGCAGTTCGGCTTGCATCGCCTCCAGCTCGCGTTTTTTCGCATTCAATTCCAGAAACACCTTGACCTTGCTCAACAATATATCAACGTCCACGGGCTTGAACAAATAATCGACCGCACCGCTTTCATAACCCTTGAACACACTTTTGTCTTCTTTATTGATCGCCGTGACGAAAATGATCGGAATCTGCTTCGTTTCCTCCATATCGCGCAGCAGTTCGGCCAGCTCAAAACCGTCCATCTCCGGCATGTTCACATCGAGCAAAATCAGCGCAAAATCGTGCCGCAGCGTATACGATAACGCGTCGTTGCCCGAATGGGCCATATAAATATCGCAATCGAGCGACTTCAAAATTTGCTCCATCGCAAACAGATTTTCTTTGCGGTCATCGACGACTAAAATTTTCGTTCGCTGCCAATCGTTCAGGTCTACGCCGCTCACCCCAAATTCCTCCTTAATCCATAGCTCCCCCCGCTCCCGACGCCAGCGCCAGCAGCAAACTTCCGATATCCTCTAATGGCAAAATGTGATCGACCGGGCCCGCCCCAATCGCCGCGAGCGGCATCGCCTCAAATTCGGCATTCGCCGGGTCCTGCACAACGGCAAGTCCCCCGCCGCGTTTGATCGCCTGCAATCCTGCGCTGCCGTCGCGGTTTGCGCCTGTCAGCACGATGCCGATGCAGCGCTCCTGATAGACGCGGGCGGCGCTTTCGAACAGCACATCGATCGAAGGGCGCGAATAGTTGACCCGCGGATCGATCGAAAGCCCAAACGAACGTTCTTCTTCAATCAGCAAATGGTAGCCGGCCGGGGCCAGATACACCCAACCGGGACGCAGCGCCTCCTTGTCGTCGGCTTCCTTGACCACAACGGCGCAACGTTCGTTTAAATATTCGGCCAAAAAGCCGTCGCTTCCTGCCTGCACATGCTGCACAACGGCAACCGGCAGCGGAAAAGCCGCGGGCAACACCGCAAGCAGCGCCGCGAGCGCGCGCAAGCCCCCTGCCGACACGCCGATAACTACGGCTTCATACGTTCCCATAACGGCTCCTTTCCCCACTTACAGCTGCAACTGCTTGCGGAAAATGCGCCATTTCACGGAAATCGGCTCATAGCTTTCGCGAGTGTCGGAGAATTCGATCGACTCCTTGCTGCCCAGGCACAAAAAGCCGCGGTGCACCAGGCTGCCGTCAAACAGCCGCAGCACCTGATCCTGCAGGTGGCGGTCGAAATAAATCAGCACATTGCGGCACAAAATCAGGTGCATGTCGCCAAAGGCGTGGTCCGTGACCAGATTATGCGCGGAGAAGACGATGTTTTTTTTCAAATCCTCGTTCATCTTCGCCATTTGGTATTTCGCATAATAATAGTCGGAGAACGCGGCTTTACCGCCGCTTTTGATATAGTTGCCGGCATAAGTGCGCATATGATCGAGTGAATAAATGCCGGCTTCGGCTTTTTGCAGCGATTCCTGGTTGATGTCGGTAGCGTAAATTTGCACGCGGTTGTAGAAGCCTTCCTCCTTGAGCATAATCGCCATCGAATACACCTCTTCGCCCGTGGCGCAGCCGGCATGCCAAATTTTCACGAACGGGTACGTCTTGAGCAAGGGAATGACCTTGCTGCGCAGCTCCTGAAAAAATTCCGGGTCGCGGAACATTTCCGTCACCGTCACGGACATATCGAGCAGCATCCGGTTCACGAACGCTTCGTCGTGCAGCACTTTCGGAATCAGCTCGGCGAGGTTGGCCGCGCCGGCTTTTTCCCGGCTGTTGTGCAGCCGGCGCAGCAGCGAGGAGCGGGCGTAATGCCGGAAGTCGTACCCGTATTTGCGATACAGCGCCTCCAGCAGCAGATCGGCCTCGATCGTTTCGGTTTGTTTGCCTGTCATCGGTTATCTGAACAGCCATACGCGAATTAATGACAGCAGCTTGTCGGTATCGACCGGCTTGGTCATGTAATCGTTGGCGCCTCCTTCTATGCTTTTTTCCCGGTCCCCGGCCATCGCCTTGGCCGTCAGGGCAACGATCGGCAGCTTATCGAAGCGCGGGTTCTGGCGAATGTGGCGCATCGCCTCGTAGCCGTCCATCACCGGCATCATGATGTCCATGATCACCAGTTCGATGCCCGTCTCCTTCTCCAGCTTCTCCAGCGCAAGCTGGCCGTTGTCGGCCATCACGACCTCCAGACCGTGCTGGCGCAGCACCTTGGACAACGCAAACGTGTTGCGCAAATCGTCGTCGACAAGCAAAATTTTCCGCCCCTTGAGCGTCTCATCGGAATCGTGGACCATGCGAATCATGTCGATTTGCTCCGGCGGCAGCAGCTTTTGCACGCTGTGCAGGAACAAGGTCACTTCGTCGAGCAGCCGCTCCGGCGAGTTGACGCCTTTGATCACAATGCTGTCGGTAAAACGGTTCAATTCTTTATACTCCGCTTCGCTCAGCTCCATGCCGGTGTTGATGATGATCGGCGGCACCGCTTTGCCGCAATCGTCCACCATCCGCTGCAGCATGTCAAAACCGGTCATGTCCGGCAGCGTCAGATCGAGAATAACGCAGTCGTAATCGTAGCGCTTGAGCAGCTCCAGCCCTTCTCCGGCCGTATAGGCGCCGTGGATTTCGATTTTTTTATGCTTGAGCAGTTCGATGATCGCCTTCTGGTTGCGCACATCGTCTTCCACGACGAGCACCTGCTTGATCCGTTCGTTGAGCACATGCTCGATCCGCGTGTACACGACCTCCAGCCCGTCTTCCGTCACCGGCTTCGGCAGGAAGCCAACCGCGCCTTTTTTCAACGAGGAAGCGGCGCCATCGTCGCGGCCGGAGATGATGTGCACCGGAATGTGGCGGGTTTCGCCGTCGAATTTCAGATGGTCGAGCACTTTAAGCCCGCTCATGTCCGGCAGCCCGAGGTCGAGCAGGATCGCACCCGGCACGTAACGCTTGGCCAGCTGCAGCGCGGTGAAGCCGTCGCCGGCAGCCAGGCATTTGAAGCCCTTCCTGCGCGACAGGTCCATCAGCACCTTCGCAAAGCGGGCGTCATCTTCGATGATCAGGATGACCTTGTCGCCGCCTTGCGGCGCAAGCAGCTCGCGGTCGTCCGGGATGAACGTCCGCAGCTGCCCAAGCGGCTGCGCAGCCGCCGCTTCTGCTGCCGGCGCGGCCGCAGCCTGCGCCGGCTCAACGGCGGCGGCGGCGGCGGTTTCCCGGGCCGCCGCAGCCGGAGCCAGGGCGGCGACCGGGCCGGCAAAGCCTTCGCCCGCCACCGCCGCCGACCCGCCCACGCTCGACAAATAGAGCGTGAACGCGCTGCCCTCGCCCGGCGTGCTGGCGAGGGTGATTTCCCCGCCGAGCAGCTTGGCCAGCTCGCGGGAAATCGTCAGGCCCAGGCCCGTGCCGCCATATTTGCGGCTGGTGGAGCCGTCGGCCTGCTGGAACGCCTCGAAGATGGCGCGCTGCTTCTTCGGCGGAATGCCGATGCCCGTGTCGGTGACGGCCAGCGCCACCACCTCGCCCGGACGCAAAGCGGCGCTGGTCAGCCGCACGTCCGATCCCGGGACATAACAGCGCACAGCCACCGAGCCGCTCGACGTAAATTTGAAGGCGTTGGACAGCAAATTTTTCAGAATTTGCTCCACGCGCTGCGCATCGGTGACAATCGTCTCCGGCACGCCCGGCTCGCACGCCACGCTCCAGTGCAGCTTCCGCTCCTTGGCCACCGGCGCGAATTGAATCTGCACGTTGCGCAGAATCGATTCCAGCCGCGCCGGCTCGCGGTGAATGCTCAGCTTGCCCGCCTCGACCTTGGACAGATCGAGGATATCGTTGATCAGCGTGAGCAAATCCAGCCCGCCGCTATAGATGACGCCGGCCGCTTCGACCTGCTCCTCGGTCAAATTGCCCTCGTCGTTGCCGGCGAGCGATTTGGCGAGAATCAGCAAGCTGTTCAGCGGCGTGCGCAGCTCGTGCGACATGTTGGCGAGAAATTCCGACTTGTAGCGGCTCGCCAATTCCAGCTCCTGCGCCTTAAGCTCCAGCTCCTGCTTGGAGCGGGCGATCTGCCCGTTTTGCTGCTCGATGCCGCTTTTTTGCAGCTCCAAATATTTCGTTTTTTCCTCCAGCTCCTCGTTGATCGCCTGCAGCTCTTCGCTTTGGATTCGCAGCTTCTCCTCCGACGTGCGCAGCATGTTCGTCTGCTCCTCCAACTCCTCGTTGGCCGTGCGCAGTTCCTCCTGCTGGGTTTGCAATTCTTCGGCCAGCTCCTGCGATTCGCGCAGCAGCTCCTCGGTGCGCTGGCGGCCGCGCACGCTGTTGATCACCACGCCCATCGTCGCCGACACCTGCTCAAGCAGATCCATCTGGATGTCCGAAAACGGCTGGAACGAAGCCAGCTCGATCACCGCCAAGGTCTGATCTTCGAACACAATCGGCAGTGCGACAATCGTCAGCGGCGCGGCTTCGCCAAGCCCCGAGTTGATCTGGATATAGTCGACAGGCGCATTCGTCAACTGAATCGGCTTTTTCTCCAGCGCGCATTGCCCGATCAGCCCTTCGCCGGCCTGAAAGCGGTTGTTCAAATGTTTGCGGCGCGAATACGCATACGTGCCCAGCAGCACGTATTCCTCCTCCCGCTGCTCGACGAGCCGGCCGTCCTCCCTGACATAAATCGCTCCTTGCCCCGCGCCGAGCAGGCCGGAAATTTCCGAAATCAGCATCGAAACGAGCTGCTGCATGCTGCCGACGCCTTGCGACAGGCCGGTCAAGCGGGCGAGCTGTGTTTTGAGCCAATTTTGCCGTTCGTTTTCGGCTTTCGTCTCCTTGAGCGAGGCCAGCATCTCGGCCAGCGCAAAGCTTAGCCGGTCGCGTTCCGAACGCGGCACGATCGTCAGCTCGTATTCGCCTTGCGAAATGCGGTCGGCTTGCGTGATCACATCGCGAAAGCTGGCCACCATCTGGTTGAACGCTTCGGCCAAATCGCCAAATTCGTCGCGGCTGACAATGGCGGCTTGGGCATGCGTCTCGCCTTCCAGAATCAGCTGCGTCGACTGCTTGAGCACGCGCAGCTGCCGCAGCATCAAACGCGACATCCAGAAAATCACGCCCAGCGACAGCACCAGCACCAGCAGGTTGAACAGCACGACGCCAATCAGCGACACCAACGCCTGATGTTCGATGCCGTCGATTTGCGCGAGCAAATTTTGCGAATAATGGTCTTCGACCTGCTTGAGCAGATCGATTTTGTCCGTGATGCGGGCATACCATACCTCGGGATCGATGTCGACCGTCTGGCCGTCCTTGCCGCCCAGCACCGTTTGCAGCATCCGGTCGGCTTCCGTGACGGATTCGCCGCGCACCGTTTTTTGATAAAACTCGATGTCCGCCGGCTGGGCGTAAGAGGCAAACACGCTGTAATACAGCTGCTGCTCGCTGTCCAGCACCTTCATCTCTTCAATATCGGCCGACTCCATATGGCCTCTGCCGAATACGTCGGCGAGCAGCGCCCGCTCCTGACTGACCCCCGACTTGCTGCGCGAAAAATGAATGTACGCCGACAGCGCTCCCGACACCTGCGGGTCGTCGCTCAGTTGATTGACCACCGTCATCAGATGAAAAAATTGCGTCGTGACGCCGCGATAATACGCCATCGCCGTCGGCGTGTCCGTCTGGCCCGCGTCGATCAGCGCGCGCTGCGCTTCCAGTTGGCCCAACGCCTTGACCGTGTCCGCAAGCTCGGCGGCGAAGCTGTCGCCGTAAGTGGCGGCGGGGAACGTCTCCAGACTTTTTTTCAGCTTGGCAACCGCCGTATCGGTCAACCCCCGCTGGTCAAGCATCCGCGTCTGCAACGACATCGTGCGCGTGTTGAAATAGCTGGACACCAGTCCCCGCTCCTTCTGAAACTCATGCACGACGCCATTGACGTCGACCGTAAAGTAAACAAGTGTTTGCAAGCGGCCCATCTGCGCCAAATGATGGCCTTTATCCACTGCGGAAGTGACCGTCAAATAAATCAGGCCAAGCATCGGCAGCAAAATCATCACGATCAGCTTGTTGTTGATTTTCAAGTGGTTCAACCACGACATGCGCCATTCCTCATCTCTATCGTTCTTATGTATCCGTTTCGTCACGCGCAGCCAAATCCCTGCCTCGGGCGGCATAATCGGGCATTTCCGCCGCCGTCGTTGCGCAACCGCGCACGACTTCCGGCGCACCGCGCTTGCCTCACGGCAGCCGTCAAACGAACAAAGGCCGCCCGCCGGCAGCGAATACCTGCCGGGCAGACAGCCCCGTATTTATGTTGCCAACAGCCGTGAACGGTCCTGCGGCCTGTGCGCGGCGGCAAGCCGGCTTAGACGACAAAGCGGTCGACGCCGCTTTTCAAATTGTCCATCAACGCTTTGAGCTCGGACGTCTGGCGCGATACCTGCTCGAACATTTGCAGTTGGCTTTCCACACTCGCCAGCACCTCCTGCGAACCGGCCGCCGTCTCTTCGGTCAGCGCCGACGCCTCTTCGATGAAGTGGGTCATATCGTCCTTCTGCGTATCGAGATTTTGCGTCATGCCGCGCATCGTCCCGATCAGCTTGTTCATCGATGACAGCGACTCGGCGATATCGCTGAACGCCTGCGACGTATGGCCGACGGTGTGGAACTGCTGTTCCAGCGCGTCCTTCGCTTCGTTCATCACGCTTTTCGTCGTTTCGGTCGACGACATCACCGTGCCAAGAATCGCGCGGATGCGCTCGGACGCCTCATTCGATTGCTCCGACAGCTTGCGCACCTCCGAGGCGACGACGGAAAATCCGCGTCCATGCTCGCCGGCGCGCGCCGCTTCAATCGAGGCGTTTAACGCCAGCAACCCGGTTTGCCGCGAAAGCCCCTGAATCAGGTCCGACATTTCCAGAATGCCGCCGATGCCTGCGATCAGCTCGTTCAAGTTGCCCGATACGCTGCCGGCCAACTCGCTGTAGCGCTGCATGCCTTCCTGCAGCGACAACACCGCTTCCGTGCCGTGCTGCTGGCGGTTGTTGATCGTCTGATTAAGCTGCTCCAGCTCGATCGCCTGCTCGTTCGTCTCACGGATGAAATCGGCCATGCCGCGAATCGTCCGCATCCCTTCTTCGACGCCGGAAGCCTGCTTCGACGAGGCCTCGGCAATTTCGTGAATCGCGTGATTGATTTCGTTGGATACGGTCGTCGTCGCCAGCGCCGCCTGGTTGATGTCCAGCGTATGCCGGAAGCTGGTCTGCGACGCCGTTTTCACCTCCGCGACAATCGACTGTACGGTGTTCATAAAGCTGTTGAAAGCAATGGCGACCTTGCCGACCTCGTCGCGCGTCTTGACCGGCAGACGGCGGGTCAAATCGCCGTGTCCTTCGCTGATCGTCACCATCGTCCGCTCCAGTTCCTTAAGCCGCTTGAACTGCAGGTGCACGATGAAAAATACGATCACGCCGAGCAACACGATGGAGATCGCGACCGCTCCCAACATCAGCTCCAGAATGCTCGACAGCAGGCTTTGCGACAAGCCGACGACCAGCCCCTGGCCGTTGGAAAGCTTTGTAAAGTAATAGCGCACCTTCGTATTGTCAAACGTGCCGGCCTCGGAGAAAATGCCGGCCTGGCCCATGCCCGCGGCGATGAAATCCTTCAACGTGCCGGCGGACGTAAACGTGTCATTGTTCGAGAACAGCGCCGCGCCGTCCTTGTCGACGACCGCCGAATACAGCAACTCGCTGTCCAGCTTCGTGTGCAGCTGCTGCAACAGTTGCTTCGCCCCGACCTGCTCCTCCAGCTGCGTCAGACGTTCGCCGTCGCGGCCAACCTGGACGATGCGCTTGCTGTCCCATCCCGGGACGCCGACATATTTGTACACCTTCGGATCGATCGTCCGCTGCTGGGCCGGCTGCGTAACCGTCTGCGCCGAGCCGTCAAGCAGCTTCATAAACTCATAAGCTTGCCCCGCTTTATCGGCACCAAAGCTGAAATCGACCTTCTCACCGGCGTTGGTCAGCGTCACCTTGCCGCTGCCGTCGGTAATCCAGATTTCATCGATGCCCGAACGTTTCGCCAAATCGGTGATCAGCGGAAACGTCAGCTTTTGCGTATCCATCACATAAGAAACAAGCGTCGCTTGAGCGAGCATTTCCCGCTCCATGACGTCTTCGGCCGTTTGGCGCGCGGTGATTGCGCTCTCCAGTCCGATGCGCGCCGCTTCCACCGTAGCCAGCCCCTTCTGGTGTATGCTGCTTTCCACAAAGCTGTACACGAAAGCGGCAATCGCCGACATCAGCAGCGTCGTGACCAAAAGAATCGGCAAAATAATTTTAAATTGGATCGACATGGCGCGTCTTTGAGTAGGAGTTTTGGTCATGTGCATGAATCCGCCTTTCACGCGTAATATAGTTTCGACAGTGAATCTATTATATGCTACCTTTTTCCCAAAGGACAATAAGCAAATGAACCTATTCCCGATGCAAAATGACCCGGCGCCTGTCGAAAGCTACGGCAAAAAGGCACCCGGGCCTAAAGCGGCCCGGATGCCGGCTGAACAGCGTGATTGGCGCCTTGCGGCGCATGACTACAGCTGCGATTTGATCTTCGTCAGCAGCGCGGTGAACAACTCCTGCTCCTCGGGCGACAGCGCCCGCGCCACGCGCTGCACGAAGCAGTCGACATGCTGCGGGAAACCCTGCATCAGCTCGCAGGCTTCTTCGGTTGGCGCGATGATAAAGCTGCGCCGGTCGTTTGGATCGAGCTTGCGCTCGATCAAACCCTTGTGCTCCAGACTGTCGAGCAGCCGGGTCAGCGTGCTGAGGCTGATCGCCGGCACCTCGTGAGCGATCTCTTTGCAGACGAGCGGCCCCTTCTGGTGCAGCACGAACAGCACGTTGAACTCGTGCCGCGGCAGCTCCGCGCTGCAAGCGAAGCTGTGCTGGTACTGCTGCAGCGAATGGCCCATCGCGAGCAGAAACTCGCGGATGCGATCCGTATGCGATTGCTCCAACGCTTGATCTCGCCCGACGTCCTGTGTCATCGACCTAACCCTTTCGGATAAAGCATTCATGCTTCCAACGTACTAGAAGCAGGGCCAGAAGTCAATGACTTTTCTGCAAGCCGGCGGCGCAGCCGGAAGCGGGCGGCGGCTCCCACGGCGAGCAGCACGAGACCGACGGCGAGGAACACCCAGCGGTTGCCAAGCCACAGCCCAAGCGAGCCACCCAGCAGCGGACCGACCATGCCGCCAAGCTGGTTGGCGCTGGAGGTCAAGCCAAATGTCCGACCGCGAATCGCCGCGTTGGTGTGGCGGACCATCAGCGTGTTGACCGTCGGGACGATGCCGGCCATGCAAAGACCGTACAGAAACTGCACGAGCGCAAACAGCCAAATGGCGTGCACCCACGCCTGGGCCACGATGATCAGCCCTGCCCCAAGCAAGCACATCTGCAAGATGCGCCCGCTGGACAAGCTGGAACCGAGCCGTCCCCAAAGCGGCGAAGCGATAATGCCGGCCAGGCCAACCAGCGACAAGACGAACCCGGAAGTCAGCACCGCGCCGGCCTGCCCCAGCTTCATCTCGGCGATGTGCAGCGGCACGATCGGCTGCAGCGTGTTGGCGCACATCTGGTACATGAACAAAAGCGCCAGCAGCGCAACGATCGTCCGGCTGAACACGAATCGCGGCTTGGCCGGCGGCGAGGCCGCATCCTCCGGCGGCTTCGCGCGCTGCGGCGCTTCGCGGACGAACACCACCACGGCCAGCGTCGCCAGCACCAGCAGCACGGCGGCGGCGGCAAACGACAGCCGCATGCCGAAACCTTCGGCGAGCAGTCCGCCAAGCAGCGGGCCGAGAATGCCGCCGGACATCGTGCCGGCCTGCATCATGCCAAGGCTCCAGCCCATGTGCTTCTCCGGCGTAAAACTGGCGACCAGCGCCATCGACGCCGGAATAAAGCCAGCGACGAAACCTTGCAGCAAGCGGATGCCGAGCAGCTCCCACGGGTTTTGCACGACGGCGAACAACGCGTAGACGACAGCGAGGCCGATTCCGGCGCGAATCACCATCCGGCGTTTGCCGAAGCGATCGGCGAGACCGCCCCAGAACGGGCCCATCACGGCTCCGACGAGAAACGCGGCGGACAACACAACGCCCGACCAGACGTGGACGGCGTCACCCTGCACGCCCAAATCATACAGAAACAACGGTAAAAAAGGCACGCACATCGTATAACTGGCACTGCACAGCAGCGCTCCCGCCCATAAAATCCACATGTTCCGCTTCCACGGCGTCACGCGGGCGCATGCGGCTGCCGAAGCTTCGATCAATGAAGGGCGTCCCAGAGAAAATTCAAGGTACGCGTGTAGGCTTCGCGAGAAGCTTCGGCGTTATAGGTCGGGCGCGTATCGTTGAAGAATGCGTGCTGCGCATCCGGGTAGATATGGTAGCGGAACGATTTGCCCGCAACCCGCAGCGCCTCCTCCAACGCCGGGACCGATTCGGTGACGCGCCGGTCGGCTTCGCCGTAGATGCCGAATACCGGGCAGTTGACCGCTTCGAACGATGCTCCCTGCGGAGCTGTGCCGTAAAACGTAACCGCGCCGCTTAACGCCGGATCCTGGACGGCCAGCGCGATCACCAGCGAGCCGCCGAAGCAGAAGCCCACCGCCGCCACCTTGCGGCCGCAGGACGGCTCGAACGTCTCGCGCAGAAACTCCGCCGTTTCCAGCGTCTGCGCGGCAAACTCGCCAAAGCGCGCGCCGGTGGAGAAAATACGGTCCAGCGTCGCCTGAATGCGTTCGCGCTGCTCCGGCGTATAATCAAGCGATTCCAGCGCGTTGGCGCGGCCCTCGGCATCGCGCCAAACCGCCGGTGCAACCTGATTGAGGAACGACTTCGCCGCTTCCACGCGCTCCTCCGTCAACTCCGGCTCGCGCTCGCCGTCCACCGAGAAATAGTCCGGGGCGAACGCCACATAACCCGCCGACGCAAACCGCCGCACCACATCCTGAATATGGCTGTCGACACCCCAGATCTCCTGTAAAATCAATACCGCCGGCTGCGGCTCGGCAAAGCTTGCCGGCCAGGCCGCATACCCTTTATATCGGCCTTCCTGACCGTATCGCACCCACTCTGTCGTCAAGCTCATGCAATAATTCCCTCCATCGTCAATTAGGCTAATGGCCTGGGCCACCGGAATCATCATCGCGCATAACCGGCTTTGCGGTCAAGTTCGGCGCAGCCGAATCCGGGCCTGTCGCCACAGCAGCCGATCAGCCCGTCATCCGTCCGGCGTTTACCCGGAAACGGCCGCGCGGCCGAAGCGGTTGAGCGGGCGGGCCAGACCCAGATGGCCGCGCAGCGTCGCCTCGTCATATTCCGTGCGGAACAACCCGCGGCGCTGCAATTCCGGCACCACCTTGTCGACAAAATCGATCAGGCTGCCCGGCAAATGCGGCGGCATAATATTGAAGCCGTCGGCCGCCCCGCTCGTAAACCACTCCTCGATCAAGTCAGCGATCTGGAGAGCCGTGCCGGCGAATGTCAAATGCCCGCGGCCGCCCGCCGTGCGCAGGATCAACTGGCGAATCGTCAGCCGGTCGCGGCGGGCCAGATCGACGACGAGCTGGAAGCGGCTTTTGTTGCCGTTAATCAAGGAAATGTCGGGCAGCGCGTCGAGCGGCACCGGCCCGTCAAGCGGGTAGTCGAACAGGTTGACTCGCAGCAGCTCGGACAAGCGGGCCAGCCCGTATTCGGGAATCGTCAGCTCGTGCAGCTGCGCTTCTTTCTCCTTCGCTTCGTCCTCCGAGTCGGCGATAACCGGACTGATGCCAGGCAAAATAAGCAACTGCTCCGGCAAGCGCCCGTAGCGGGCCAACCGGCCCTTGACGTCGGCATAAAACGCCTGCGCCTCCGCCAACGTCTGCTGTGCCGTAAAAATCGCCTCCGCCGTCTGTGCCGCGAACTCCTTGCCGTCTTCGGACGACCCGGCTTGCACAAGCACCGGATACCCCTGCGGCGGGCGTGGGATGTTCAGCGGACCGCGCACCGCAAACGCCTGCCCTTTGTGATGAATCGGGCGCACCTTGTTCGTATCGGCGAAAATCCCGGCCGCCCGGTCGATCACCAGCGCATCGTCTTCCCAACTGTCCCACAGCTCCGTCACCGTCTCCACGAACTCGCGGGCCCGCTCGTAGCGCGCCGTATGCTCGGGGTGGGCATCCAGGCCAAAATTTTGCGCTGTCGCGTCGCCTGACGAGGTGACGATGTTCCAGCCGGCCCGCCCCTTGCTGATATGATCGAGCGAAGCGAACATCCGCGCGACGTGAAACGGCTCGTTATACGTCGTCGACACCGTGGCGATCAGGCCGATGCGGCTGGTGGCCGCCGCCAGCGCCGCCAGCATCGTGAACGGCTCCAGCCCGGCCGAAGCCCGGTATTTGACATTGCCGAGCAACACGTAGCCGTCGGCCAAAAACAGCGAGTCCAGCTTGGCCCGCTCGGCGATTTGCGCGAGGCGTTGGTAATAGGCGATGTCCGTCGTATGCTCCGGTTCCGTCTCGGGATGCCTCCAGGACGCCTCGTGATGGCCCGTGTTCATCAAAAAAGCGTTCAAATGCAGCTGGCGTTTCGCGCTCATGTTCTCAACCTCTTTCTTTCGATTTGCCGCCGAACGCAAAAAAGGAGACGCAGCGCCCTCAAGGCACGGTCTCCGGTCGTCCGGTCGCGGTCTGTTTGCGGCGGCGCGCCGGGCATTGCTGCTTGCCTCAATTCCGATGCGCCAACTATGGATTACATCGTATCAGCCGTTTTTCCCATTGTCAATGCCCGGTTTGGAAAAAAATGTTGCCGTTGACACGGCTGGCCCGACGCTGCTAGAATGGGGACAGCAACTTTAATTCCGACAAAATCTACTGTATTCGTTGGGTTTCGTTTTTCAAGCTTATTGCCGCACGCGTACTGTTGACCGTTTGCACGGAGACATTCCTGACCCTGGGAGGGGCGGGCATGTCTTTTTTTACGTGCCCGTTCAGTCAAGCGTTGGCCCAACCAAGCGTTTCTGGTTTCTGACTGGTCTGAACCACTTTCGCGGCAACGCGGTCGCTCTTCCTCGCAGGACTCCGATAAGCGTTTTTCTTTGTTGGCCTTTATTTGATCGATTGAAGGGATGATGTTTACATGAGCAACGCTGAAATTGTCACCGCGCCGTTTCGCCTTGAGCTGGAGCAAGGGCTGGCGCTCGCCGGCCGGATCGAGACGCCGGCCGACGGACCGGCGCCAGCCGTGCTGCTGCTGGCCCACGGCTTCCGCGGCTCGAAGGATTGGGGCTTCTGGCCTTACGTCAGCCGCTGGTTCGCTGGCCGCGGCTATTATACGGTCAGCTTCAACTATTCGCGGATCGACGCCCGGGCGCGCGGCTTCGACGAGCGCCGGATCGCCGCAGCCAGCACCGTGTCGCAGGAGCTGGCCGATCTGGCGGCGCTGCTCGACGCGGTGACGCGCGGCGCCCTGCCTTTCGCGGACCGCGCGCCGCGCGGCCGCGTGGTGCTGCTCGGCCACAGCCGTTCCGGCACGAGCAGCGTACTGTTCGCCTCCGAACGACCCGAGATCGGCACGATCGTCGTGTGGAACGGAGGCGTCAGCCCGGCGCCGCCGGCAGGCGATCCCGAGGCGTGGAGCCTCGTGGAGCGCGCTGTGGCGGCGGATGCCGCGTCCCACCCGCAGCGGGGGGACGTGGCGGGCACGCTCGCGGCCCTGGCCGCGCCCGCCCTGCTCGTGCAGGGCGGCGCGGACGCCGCTCGCGTGCTGGAAGCCAGCCGCCTGCTGCGCGCGGCGGCTCCGGGCCATTCGTTCGTGGACATTGCGGGTGCGGATCATACGTTCCAGATCCCGCACCCGTTCACCGGCACGAACGCTTATTTGGAGGCGGCGCTGGAAGCGAGCGCCTCCTTCCTGGCGCGGCACACCGGCGCGTCGCAGCCGGTGGCCGACTAGGCCAAGGGTGCGTTTGCGCGGACTGCGCGAACGGCCCGCGCAAGTCGGATTCGCCGCAGCTGTAGCCGCCAGCCCCGCACAGTTATCCACAACAACCCTTCTTGAATAATTCCAAACAAAAACAGCCTGTGTGTGCGGGCTGTTCCCTCTGTCACGCGCCGTCAAGCGCAATCTCTTACATCCATTTGCTTCCCAAACCGCTAAAAAAACGCCCTCAGCTTCGCCCAACAGCACGCCACCGTCGCAAGCCCAAACGGCCACCTCGACGTCAATCAGTCGGATTAGCCTTACATATTGCCGGCGTACGTTCCACCGCGAACCTGCGACCCGCCCGCAAAGCCGCTTTGCTCCATGTGCAGCCGTGTGACGGCTCCTTCGCTTTTTCAACGTCCGCGTCGCCGTCGTGCCTTCATTGCCGCTAACCCACATATAGCTTGGCTTATACGGCTCATTCACCACGAGCGCCTCACAATCGAAAATGCCGCTCCACCCTCCGACCGGCTCGGTGCCGAACCGGAACTTGTGCTTGACAACCGGCCTGACATCGTGGCACACGATCCATTTTGCCAGCATATCCGCATCAACGCCCGTCAGACGCGCTCAGCCGAACTGTCCGATTCACAATCGCAAGCAATCGCCGGGCTCATTCCTCATCTTCCTCCAACAACTGCTGCAACAGGACGAATTTTTGCTGCCAGAACTTCCCGTAAAACGCCACCCAATCCTGAATTTCCCGAAGCGGAGCAGCATTCAGCTGGTAGCGCGTCTCGCGACCAACCTTGCGGTCGTTCACCAGACCGGCCTCCTTCAAAATCGCCAAATGCTTCGAAACCGCAGTGCGCCCCATATCAAAAGGTAGAAGCAATTCGTACAGCGGCAGCTCGTCGGCCTCGGCCAACAGCCGGAGCAGTTTGCGCCGGGTTGGGTCGGCCACAGCCACGTATACGTCTCGAACGGGACCTTTCGCGTTCAATGTCGCCATCTCCTTGAAGTGACTGAATATGACACCATTTAGTGTCATTAACATCGTATGACACCGGATACGTCCTGTCAACATCTTTTACGCAGCAAATGAACAACCGCCTGCCGCGGCGGGAACTGTACCTCCCAGGTTGGATCGCATCCAACTTGAAGATCACTTCGCTCGACGATATGACGTTGTATGCATAAGGAACCGCTAGAGCAAGCGGCACATGGAGTAAAGCCGGCGAATATGTGTAAAAAAATACCCGTTGACCGGCCGGTCGTTCAACAGCAGCAGCGCCCGCTGTGCCGCGCTAACGGGCACCGGACGCCAGAGCGCGCCGGCCAGAGCCGCCGCCGTGTCCACCTGCATCCCCGGCGCAGCCAGACGGTTTCTTCGGCCAATCCGCAGAACAGAGATCGGGACCGAACCCTTCCAGCAAGGGCCAAATGCCTGCTGTGTCCAGCGGCACCGGGCACGGCTCAGTAAGTTTCTTCGGCCAGCCCACGGAACGGATTGGGACCTCCCCCTTCCAGCAAGGGGCCAAATGCCTGCTGTGTCCAGCGGCACCGGGCACGACGCAATAAGTTTCTTCGGCCAACCCACGGAACGGATCGGGACCGAACCCATCCAGCGAGGGCCAAATACCTGCTGCTTCCAACGGCATGGGCACGGCGCAGTAAGTTTCTTCGGCCAAGCACAGCGCAGCAACCGACGCCCCGGCGCGACGGCCAGCCCACCCCTCTTTCCCGGCGGACGGAAGCGGCAAATACGTTAGGCGGGCGGAACGCATCCAACTGGACGGCCGAAGCGATATTTTTCAGGTGAAAATGCCAGACCCGCAGTTCCAGCACACGAAAGCTCGCCGCCGGCCGTAGACCGCCTCCCGCAGATGCATGAAATCGCGATGGACCGCCTGCGCCTCGTGTCCGACCTCCCCTAGCAGTTGCAGGTGGAGCCGAGCTGCCGGCCAGCATGTTCGGAGACGTTTCTACTATAAAAAAAGCGCCAGCGGCTTGCACTCGCCTCACTCAACTCAACTTTTTCGACGTGATGAAAAAAAAGCTGTCAGAACCCTTTTCAGAAAGGAATTTCTGGTGTACCATAAATGTATGATTTTTCCTTAAATCGACTAATATTGAATTTTTTATATTCGAGATATTGAAATGCGTTCCTGTCGATCCCCCTCCTAAGGCGCGATCTCGCCGCTTTTGAACAGGAAGGTTGTGACTGATGAAGTCACGGCAAGCATTCTCACGGAAATATAAGGAATCAGACAATACTGCTGCTCCAACACCTCCTTAATTGAAGTAACAACGATCCGTAAGGAAAAATGACGTTCGATTTGTCTCATAAATTTATGATATGATAAAGGTGGATTAAAGTTTGAATGATCCTTATGTTAAGACGCCCAACGGCTTGAGCGGGCAGTTGCAATTTCCCAGATACGTCTATCACGCTACGATTACAAGGTTTATCGCCCCCTTGAAGGACCGTCTCCTGAATCGCGCTCACTGGCGCACCACGGATCGTGATTTTGGGCCGGCTTTCTACACCACAATCAGCTTTAATCAGGCTGCTGACTGGGCAAGAAAAGCAGAAGAGAAGCAGATTGGCGGAATTGGATGCGTATTGAAAATTCAGTGCTTTCCAGAACGTTATGAAGGGTTCAGCAATGTGCTTGCGTTCTTGGGCGACACGAATCCTTTATGGACACGGTTTATTGTTGACCACCGATACGAGTGTGATGAGCGCGGCCACGATCCCTGCGGCCAAGGCCATCATCCGGCGATTGTCGTAGGGCAGATGGCGGACAACAAGATGGATGTCGTGAAAGATGAATATGAGCAAAAGAAAGAACAAATACTGGATAAATATTCGTACTTTTACGAACAGATCACCAAGGATAAACACGGACGACGCCTGGACGCGCTGCAGTTGGGCAACCAAATCGCATTTTGCGATGAGGGATTAAATGAGTTTTTATCATTGATTAGCTACTTCACGTACGATGAGGATCGAGAGGAGTGGGTGGAATATGATGCATCGCACACTGGACAGATTTGAGGAAATCATCCTTCGCCATTTGCAAGGCTGGTGTAATGACGAGCTGGCCGGGAACATAATGAGCACCTACCTGCCGGTCATACGTGAGTTGCAGGACGACCACGACGGAGCCAAAGTTCAAGCTGAAAAAATCTATCAAGCCTATAAGGACGGAATCCGTCCGCAGGATTGGATCGATCATATTCGCAAAACCCGGCAGAAATACAAAAACATGTTAACCGCACCGGCGACACGGCTCCCCCAAGACAACATCACGATCACTGTTTTATACGGAAATGCAAATAAAATCCGCAGAAGCGCTCCGGTTGGGGCGCCACACGCCAGAAGGAAGACAGCTCCTCTGGCCGTTATTGAGGTTCAAGCAGCAGCAAAATCGACAAAGCCACAAGCAACTCGAAGCAAAAAAACACATTCCGCCGCGGCCTCCAAATTGGAAGGTTCAAGCGAGCGGATTAGAAGAGATTCCGCCACCGGCAGATTTCTCGCCAAGGATGCTTCGGTAGGCAGCGATGCCCAACACGCAGGGCCAGTCAAAGGCTACCGCAAGGTAAAACCTGTTCAATAATAGAAAAGTCCTCTATCTTCGCCGAAAATTTGATCTGGTTCAAGGAGCAGACTCTTCTCCATGAGTCTAACCCGCGAAAATGAAAAAGGGAGCTTGTCACTACCAAACAGTGGCGAGCTCCTTTTTGCTGCGCATCCAATACATATTCATGGCGCGTGGGGACAGGTATGTTGCGCACGATACCAATAAGGGGCCCATTGTGCTGCACATCCAATGCCTATTAATGACGCTGCTGCACCGCCGCCCCTTCATACAACGCCGCAACCCGCTGCGCCGCAGCAAGCAACCCGGCCCGCAGTTGCACCGGCTCCAGCACCTCAGCCCGATCGCCAAGGCTCAACATCGCCGCCAGCGCCGCATCGTACGAGCGAAATTCCAGCTCCGCCTCCAGCCAACCGCCCGGTTCGGGGCGGGTCGTAATCAGCCGGGCTTGCTGCCCCGGCGGCAACGCCAAAAGCGCGTCCTCCCGCAGCCGGGCGACCAGCCGATACTCCAACCGGCCGCTTACATACGCCTCACTCGCCTGCTCCCAATACGCCGCCAGATCAAAACCGGCCGGCCGCTCGAACGTCTCATCCAGCAGCTGCGCTTCCTCCAGCCGCGATACGCGGAAAAACGCCGGCTCCCCTCCGGCTCTCGCCACAAAATACCACACATTCCTTTTCGCCACCAATCCCAAAGGCTCGACGATGCCTTCATACGGCCCGCGCGGCAGTGGATACTTCATTCGCAGCTTGCGGCAGCTCCATACCGCCTCCTGCACCACGGCCAAAAACGGATACGACTCCAGCGCCTTGAACCAGGCATTGCCGTCGATATGCAGCCGACTTTGCAGCTCCTCGGCATAGCGGCGCAAATGATCCGGCGAAGCGGCCACCAGCTTTTGAAACGCCTGCTCGAAATCCGAACCGATACCCAGATCGTGCAAAAGCCCCGTCGGCTTGTTCAGCAGCAGCGCCATCACCTCCTGCGGGCGCATCCCCGTCAGCTTGGTGCGGTAGCCCTCGGTCAACGTCCAGCCCCCGTGCGGGCCGCGCTCGGCATACACTGGAACGCCCGCTGCGCTCAATGCCTCCATATCGCGGCACACAGTGCGCGCAGCAACCTCCAGCCGCTCCGCCAGCTCGCGGGTCGTCATTTTGCCCTGGTTTTGCAGCAGCAATAAAATGCTCAACAGCCGGTCCGCCTTCACGCGCGCTCCTCCTCCTTATGCTCATATCCTCATTGTATATGACAAAAGATGTCTTATACAAGCGGTAAGATAAGCACATCACCTCAACACTTGGAGCCAAAGGAGCACGATACGATGAAACCTCTCAATCATGAAGCCCACGGGAAAAAAGCCCGGCGGCTGCAGTCGGACGCTGCCGCAGATGCAAAGCCGGCGGCTTCGGCTGAACAGGCGGCCGGAGCAGGCCGGCGCGGGCAAAACGCCGCAACCGCTCCCGCGGCAACGGCAGCGGCGGCGCAAGCCGTGCCGTGGGGGCGCGTGCTGCGCCTGTTCCGCCCTTATTGGCGGCGACTCGCCGCCATCGTGCTGCTGGCGCTTGTCGCCACGCTGATCGGCCTCGGCACGCCGCTGGCGATGCGTGCGATCGTCGACGTGGCGATTCCGCAGCGCAATTTCCAACTGCTCGTCCTGTTCGCCGCCGTCATGATCGCAAGTCCGGTGCTCAAAGGTTCGATCAACGTCTGGCAAAACCACATGAACAACAAAATCAGCCAAAGCGTCACCTATGACCTGCGCCGCGCCATCTACCACAATGTCCAGCGGCAGTCGATGAATTTTTTTACCCATACGAAAATCGGCGACATTATCCAGCGCGTCGTCGGCGACGTGCAATCCGTGCAAGGCACAGTTACCGGAACGATGGTATCGTGGGTGACGCAAAGCGTGCAGATTGTCATTTCCGTGCTCATCCTCTTGCACCTCGACTGGCGGCTGACGCTCGTCGCGCTCGTCGCGTTGCCGCTGCTCATCCTCCCGGCCCGCCGCGTCTCGCACCGCCGTACGGCCATGCGCCGCGAAACGCAGACGCTGTACGGCCGCATGTCGTCGCTGCTCGCCGAAAGCTTTGGCGTCTCCGGCGCGCTGCTGACGCGGCTGTTCGGACGCGAAACCGCCGAGGCCGACCGCTTTTTCGCCCTGAACAAGCAGGCGATGCAACTGGAGTTGAAGCTCCGGCTGATCGGCCGCTGGTCGGGCATGATGAGCGCGATCTCCAGCCCGCTTGGCGCCGCAGTCATTTACCTGTTCGGCGGCTGGAGCGTTATGAGCGGGCGCATGTCGCTCGGCGATCTCGTCGCGTTCGTTTCCTTGATGGGCCGCATGTATGATCCGGTGTCGACGCTGTTTAACGCCCACCTCGATATGGCGTCGTCGCTTGGCACGATGCAGCGCATTTTTGAATTTACCGACCTGCCGGCCGATATCGAGGAGCAGCCGGGGGCTCCCGAGCTCCCGCCTGTGCGCGGCGACGTCGAATACCGCGGGGTCAGCTACGCCTACGCGCCGGGCGCGCCAGCGCTCGCCGACATCAGCTTCCGGCTGCCCGCCGGCCAGATGCTAGCGCTCGTCGGTCCAAGCGGAGCCGGCAAAACAACGCTGATCGGCATGCTCGCGCGGCTGCACGATCCCGGCGCCGGCGCCGTGCTGATCGACGGGCACGACGTGCGCCGGGTCACGCTCGCTTCGCTGCGCAGCCAGCTCGCTTACGTGACGCAGGAGCCGTTCCTGCTGCACGCCTCCATCGCCGACAACCTGCGTCTGGCACGCGAGGACGCCAGCCCGCAAGAGCTGGAGCAGGCTTGCCGCCAAGCCTGCATCCACGACTTCATCGCCGCGCTGCCGGACGGCTATGACACCGTCGTCGGCGAGCGCGGACACCGGCTCTCCGGCGGTGAAAAACAGCGCATCGCCATCGCCCGCGCGATGCTCAAAAATCCGCGCATCCTCGTGCTCGACGAAGCGACATCTCACCTCGACTCCCAGTCCGAGGCTCACGTGCAGGCGGCGCTGGAAGCGCTAATGAAGGGGCGCACAACGCTTGTCATCGCCCATCGGCTTTCGACGATTTTGTTCGCCGACCGCATCCTCGTGCTCGATGGCGGCAGAATCGCCGAGACGGGCACGCACGCCGAGCTGCTGGAGCGCAGCGGACTGTACGCCAAGCTGTACCGGACACAGTTTGCCTAAACTGCAAGCCGCCATGCTGGCGATGCCGCAGGGTGCGACCGCGAGGTGCCCTGCCGCAGATGGCTACCGTGCCCGCTGCCAACATCCGCAATGCCGCGCCGAGCTCCGCCGTGGGATGCGGCCACGAGGCGCCCCGCCGCAAATGTCGCCGTGCTCGGGCCACCATGCGAGCGATGCCGCGCCAAACGACGCCGCGGGATGCGGCCACGAGACGCCCCGCCGCAAATGCCGCCGTGCCCGCCGCCGACGGCGCGGCCCGCAATTTTTTGCCGCCGAGGCAGGGTTTCCGCTATTTTCCACGAATACAAGTACGAGCGGTCGGGCCAAGGCCGGCGCCGCAAGTTCACGCCAAGGTGGATAAGGAAGGAATCCGATGAAAATGAGTAAATTAATCGCCTTGCTGATGATGGCGTTTGCCATCACATCCTGCGCAAGCCCCACAACTGGCGTACCGTCTGCAACAGCGCCGGTTTCAACACCCGAAAGCAGCGCCACGGCACCTTTGGCCGCCTCCGAGGTATCGAGCGTAGTTCTGCACAGCACCGCGTTGGATCGAGACATGTCGATGAAGGTGTATTTGCCCAAAGGCTATGATAATAGCCGTACCTACCCGGTGCTTTACATGATCCACGGCTACGGCGGCAACGAAGGCTCCTGGTTCAACGATATGCATCTGGACCGCAAAGCCGATGAACTGATCGCCGCGGGCCGCATCGCTCCGCTGATCATCGTTTGCCCTGACGTCGACAACAGCTACGGGCTGAACGCTTCGCCAACCGCGATGTACGAAGACTATCTCGTAAACGACGTCATCGGCTACGTCGACAGCCATTATCAAACGATTGCCGACAAGCCGGGCCGTTACATCGGCGGGCTGTCCATGGGCGGCTTCATCAGCCTGCACCTGGCGTTCGCCCACCCCGAGCTGTTCTCCAAAGCCGGCGGCCATAGCCCGGCGCTGTGGCTCGACGACTGGTCCATGGGCGGTTCGATCCGCTATTTGCTGTATCCGACGGAGGAGAAACGCAAGGAACGCGATCCGATCCAGCTGGCGCAAACGCAGGACCTGAGCGGCATTCAGGTGTACATCGATTGCGGGCTTGAAGACGAATACAAATTTTACGAGGGCAGCCGCAAGCTCCAGGAGGTGCTGGAAGGCCGCGGACTGCCGTCGCAGCTTCACCTGAACCCCGGTCATCACGAAGGGGACTACTGGACGCAAAATAGCCAGAACTATCTGCTGTTCTATGCCGGCATCGAGTAAACAAGTTGGAACGAAACCGATCGGACAGCTTCCGGCGTTGTGTCTGCTGCAAGCCAACTATCGGGTTTTCCCGTTAAAACTCAGATTCTGACCGGCTGGCGAAGCAGCGGTGCAGAACGGCAATCGGCCGGCCATAAGCCCGCGTTTTTCCGCATTGAGCGGGGCCGCGGGCTTTTTTGCGCGTTAGGGCGGGCGGACCGTCCTGCCAGAGTGCGCGGGCATGTGGTGGCGGCGGTTTTGAACCAGCCATCATCCCCAAGTGCTGCCCCCATAAGGCTTCCACCTTCCGCAGAGCCAACCCATCCCGGGACATCGGCGCCAAAAAAGACAAACTAATCGTCCCCAACCACCCATTTTGTTCAAAAAACTGCACCCATTTCTGCATTGAACGACCGCCGCTCTGTCCGTACACTTATAATTGATAATGATTATCAACATCATCAAAGACAGAAGCAGGAGAAGATCAAATGGCTTTCATCAATTCACGGCAATGGCGTCATCTCGCTGCCGCTCTCTTATGTGCGGCGCTACTCCCCCTGACTGCCTGCGGCACGGGAACGTCCGGCGAGCCCACGGCAGCCGATAAGCAAATGTCGGCTTCGCCAACGCCAACCGAGCAACCGGTGTCCGCTGCGCAAACACCAGCCCCGCAATCTCATGTAGAAAAAGGCAAGTTCGGCGATGTCACGATTCCCGCCAACCCAACGCGCATCGTTGGTCTCTACATGGAGGACAACTTGACCGCTCTCGGCGTGACACCGATCGTGCAAGCCGATCAATACGATTATTTGGGACTGAACACACCGCTGTTCAACCTGTACGGGGACAGTCTGGAAGTGCTTTTGCAAGCGCAGCCCGATCTGATCCTGATGTCGTACTGGTACGCGGAAGACAAGCTCGGCGCATTCGGCAAGATCGCCCCGACCTATGTCTTCGACTGGGATTGGGCGGAAATGGACTGGCGGGCGCAGTTGCGCGGACTGGCCAAGCTGCTTCGCAAGCAGGACAAAGCCGAGCAGGCATTGCAGGAATATGAAACCAAAACCGCGCAAACCAAACCAAGATGAACGACGCGATCGGCGATCAAACCGTCGCCTTTATCCGGGTGGACCCGGGGAGAATCATGCTGTATGGCGACGATCGCGGCGGCGGATTCATCGGCCCGATTGTGTATGGTGATTTGGCTCTGTCTCCACCAACGCTGGTCAAAGAGATGACTTGGGGCAAACGCGACCCTGTCGCCATTTCAGCCGAATTGATCCCGCAATTAAACGCGAATTATTTGTTCGTAGTCACCGATCTGAACAACACAGCGGCCAAAAATGAACTGCAAAAGCTGTACGACAGCCCACTTTGGAACACCGTCACCGCCGTTAAACAAAATCATGTGTTTACGGCCGACTCGACGATTTGGCTGAATAACGGCATTCGCTCCAACGCAGCTAAGCTGGACGTGCTGGTTGCCAAGCTGGCCCCATGACGGTTCATCCGAACGAATCTATAAGAAGCATTCGCTTTACTGGACGGAAACCTTTGGCATTTCTTCCAGCAGCAAAGCCAACTCCCGAGCAATCGGGAGTTCTTTGTATTGACAGTTGTTGATTTTGTCACTTATATTGTAAATGATAATCATTATCAATGGAGTAGTCATATGGACACGACTCAGCCCGTCTCGGCGGCACACAAACGCCCATTCACCCCTGAAGTTCATGCTGCGCGACTTGGAACGGTTCAGCCGCCCGCACGGTTGGGGTCCGCCTCCGCTCACTACCTGCTGCTGATCGTCCTTAGCGGTGAAGGAACGCTGACCCTTGGCTCCGTGGAATATCGCCTTGTCCGCGGCAAATGCCATCTGCTGCCCCCTTGCGCCTTGCATCGACTCGCTGCGGCCAGCACCGCTGCACGGGAATGGCAATACTACTGCCTGCTGTTCGACGTATACCAAACATGCGAAACCGGGGAACCCATCGGGCAAACCCAAGCCGCAGCCGCCCTATCGGACGATGAGCAACCCGCTTCGCAGGCGCTTGCTTGCCGCGCGCGAGCTGCGCATCGAGCCGTTCCCTGCGCTCCTGCAGCAAGTGTCCGAGCTGTACATGCTGGAGCAGCCCGACCTTGTATTGCGCGAGTTGAACAGACAGCCGCGATTCTGCCGCCTGCTGCTGGATGCGCTTGGCGCGGACTCCCGCACCGTTGCCGTGCCCGATGCCGGCAAGACGGTCGAAAACACGATCCGTTATATACAGACCAGCTATCGCGAAGAGCTCAAAAGTACGGCTTTGGCAGCGCAGGCCCATATGGGGCGCTGGCAGTATGCCCGATTGTTCAAACAGCTGACCGGACGCACGCCGATCGACTATATCGCTCACGTGCGCATCGAGCGAGCCAAACGTCATCTGCTGCAATCCAACAGCAAGCAAGACGACATCGCCGCCACGGTCGGATTTCGCGACGAATCGTACTTTCACCGCCGCTTCAAGCAAACGACGGGCCTGACCCCCGGGCAATACACCCGCGCCGGCCGCCATAATGCGCGTTTCGTCGCCTTATTTCTGGAGGATTATTTGCTCGCGTTGGGCGTCTGGCCCGTGCTGCAATGGCAGTGGGGCCACGACGGCCCAAGACCGGACTATCTCGGCTTGAAGGATACGCCCTACTTCCAATACTCCGGCCATGGTCAGCTTTGAGCAAATCGCCTCGCTGAACGCAGACGTGCTGTTTCTCATCGCCCATCAGCGCAAGCTGGCCGAGCGCTTCGTGGCCAATGCCGCGCAAACGGACTGGTGGTACGCAATGCCAGCTGTCCGCAACCGCCGCATCCATATGCTGGAAATTGCCCATTGGCCGAGCAACGGTATTTTGTCCCATCACCAAAAACTGGATGACTTGCTGCGCGCATGCGGAGCCGCATCATCGCTTCCTCCGGCATGGCCGAAGTGATCCAAAGGAACTCATCTATGAAGCTTGTACGAATCTTGCGCCATCTGCGCCCCAGAGGAGACATAAGGGTATGAAGGAAGATCAACTGTTTGACGTCACGATTGTCGGCGGCGGTCCCGCCGGGCTATATGCCGCTTTCTATAGCGGATTGCGTGAAATGACCACCAAGCTTATCGAATTTCAACCGTTCCTTGGCGGTAAAGTTCATGTATACCCGGAGAAAATGATCTGGGATGTGGGCGGGTTGCCCCCAGTCTCCGGCGCGCAATTGATTGAACAACTGGTGACACAAGGCTTAACGTTTGCTCCAGAAATCGTGTTGGGGCAAAAAGTGACCTCTTTGACCAAAAATGAAAACGGTCATTTCGTCCTGCACACCTCATCCGGTCAGCAGCATTACGCCAAGACGGTCATTCTGGCCGTCGGCTATGGTATTTTGCAACCAACCAAATTAAACCTGGACGGAGCCGAACGCTTCGAAGTCAGCAATCTGCATTATACGGTCAAATCGCTGGCCCGCTTCCAGGGAAAAACCGTTCTGATTTCAGGCGGCGGCAATGCCGCGATCGATTGGGCCAACGAGCTGGAGCCGATTGCCAAAAAGGTTTATTTAACCTACAGGAAAGACATGCTGAACGGGCACGAAGCCCAAGTCACCCGGCTGCTGAACAGCACCGTCGAATGCTTGTTTAATACGACGATCGTCAAGCTGGTCGCGACAGCCGATCATGAACGGATTGCCCAAGTCATCCTCCATCGTTCCGACGAGCAGGAAGAAATGGACTTGATCGTGGATGAGGTCATTATCAATCACGGCTACGATCGGGACAAAGACTTGCTGGAAAACAGCGAATTGAACATCGTCATGGAAAATGAATATAACATTGCGGGGACACCGATGAGCGAAACGTCAGTCGAAGGCTTGTATGCCGCCGGCGATATTTTGCACCATCCTGGCAAACTTCATCTGATCACCGGGGCTTTTCAAGATGCTGCGAATGCAGTGAACAAAGCCAAGCAATATATTGCTCCCGACGCCACCAGTTGGGGCACGGTTTCTTCCCATAACGAATTGTTTGCGCAAAAAAATCGAGAGCTGCTCAAGCATCTTTATGCCAAATAAAATCAGACGAGCTTCGCTCATTCCGCTTGGGGCGAGCGAGCTGTAGCTGCCGGATGATAAAAAGCGCGGGCAGGAAGGCTGCAAAGCCCTTCTATCCGCGCTTTTTTGAGCTGGCAGCGAGCTGGGATGGAGCGCACCTCCATCGGCCGCCGCCAGTGTCGCCGCCGCATGGAGCAGGCGCATCCAGCCGGCCACGCCACCGCCACGATCATCCAGATCGCGCGCAATTCTTGGCTCTGGCCGTGCCAACCGTATGGCGGCGCTCAGCCCCTCGGCTTTAGCTCTAGCCCAGCTCAACCCGCCAGCCAAATTCATCCGCCAGTTTCCCGGTCTGAATCCCGGTCAGCGTGTCGTACAGCCGCTGCGCCAGCTCGCCCATCCGGCCGCCGCCGATCGTCATCGCTTCGCCCTGCCAGCTCAGCTCGCCGATCGGCGATACAACCGCCGCCGTGCCGGTGCCAAACGCTTCCTGCAGCGTGCCGGCGCGATGCGCTTCGGCGATTTCTGCAATCGACACCGCCCGCTCCTCGACCGTTACGCCCCAATGCCGCAGCAGCGCCAGCACCGAATTGCGCGTCACGCCGGCCAGCAAACTGCCGTTCAACGCCGGCGTCACCACGCGATCGCCAATGCGGAAAAACACGTTCATGCTCCCGACCTCTTCAATATATTCACGATGTACGCCATCCAGCCACAGCACCTGCGAATAGCCGCGGCCCGACGCCTCCTGCTGGGCCTTGAGGCCCGCGGCGTAGTTGCCGGCTGTTTTCGCTTCGCCGACGCCTCCGGCCACCGCCCGCACATAGTTCGCTTCGACATGGATGCTGACCGGGTTGATGCCTTCTGCATAATAAGCGCCCACCGGCGACATGATGATCATAAAACGATATTGCATCGAAGGGGACACGCCCAGCAGCGGCTCGGTGGCGATCACAAACGGCCGAACATACAGCGAGGTGCCGGGCGCGGACGGAATCCAGTCGCGATCGGCCCACACCGTTTGTTTAAGCGCTTCCAAAGCCAGCGTTTCGTCGATGTCGGGAATGCTCAAACGGCGATTCGAAGCGTTCAGCCGGCTCAGGTTCATCTGCGGACGGAACAACACGACTGTGCCCTCGGCAGTCCGGTACGCCTTCAACCCTTCAAACACCGTCTGCCCGTAATGAAACACTTTGGCCGCCGGGTCCAGCGTAATCGGCTGATAAGGCACGATCCGCGGCGCATGCCAGCCCGGTCCCTCCTCATAATCCATCATCAACATATGATCGGTAAAATATTTGCCGAACCCGAGCTGGTCGTCGGCCGGTTTCGTTTTCGGCTGGAGCGTCCGCTCCACGGGAATTGCCAGTGTCATTGCCTGCCCCGTCCTTTCTACAAGATGTTATTAATTGAATGATACCAGCAAGCGAGGTATATTAATAATATCTGTTTTATACATTTTCCATATCCGCAAGGTATGGTAGACAAGGAGGCGGATGTCATGGATTTACGCCAACTGCGCTACTTCTTGACCGTCGCCGAGGAAGGTCAGGTTACGGGCGCCGCCAAGCTGCTTAATATGGAGCAGCCGCCGCTCAGCCGCCAGCTCAAGCTGATGGAGCAGGAGCTTGGCGTGTTGCTGTTCGACCGCAGCGGCAACCGGCTCAAGCTGACGCAAGCCGGCGCGCTCCTCCGCCAGCGCGCGGAAACGCTGCTGCGCCAGTTTCACGAAACGGTGCAGGAGGTCAAGGAGCTGGACGCCGGCGTGCAAGGCGTGCTGTCGATCGGCACGGCGGTCTCCTGCATCTCGCTGCTGCCGGACAAAATCCGCCGCTTCGGCGAGTTGTACCCCCGCGTGTCGTTCAAAATCCAGGAGGGCGACCATTTCCTGCTCGGCGAGCTGCTGGAGCAGCGTCAAATCGAGCTGGTCGTCACCCGCCTGCCCTTCGAAGCGGCCTCCGGCATCGAACGTTACGGCGAATTGAAGCTGCCGTCGGACCCGTTCGTGGCCTTGCTGCCGCAGGCGTGGGGCCCTGCGCCTGCGGCGGACGGCACAGGCGGGCAGGCGTCGATCAGCTTGAAAGAGCTGGCGCGCCATCCTTTTTTAACCTTGAAAACCGACCATACGTTCCTGATGCACGAACAGGTGATGAACGAGTTCCGTCAAAGCTCGCTGGCGCCACACGTCCTGTGCGAATGCTCCAGCGTCGCGGTCATTCTTGCCTTCGTCGCCGCGGGCATCGGGGCCACCGTGCTGCCAAAGTCGGTCACGTCCTCCCTCCCGCTGGCCGGCATCCGCATGCTCGATATTACCGACGCGCATTTCGAATCCGAAGTGGGCCTCGTCTGGCTCGCCGACCGCTATTTGTCGACCAGCGCCCGGCGTTTTATCAACAGCTTTCAGCCGTAAAGACAGACGTTCGCGAATGCGAAAACGCAGCAAAAACAGGCCGGTTCGGGCCTGCTTCGCTTCCAACGCCCCGTCCGCGTAGAGACCAGCCAGCTGTACACGGCAACAGTCAGTCAACTTGCCTCGCCGTACACCAGCGGCGGATGCTTGCCGCCATGCGGCGGTCAAGCCGAATAATTTGAGCAAACAAGGAGCGTACATCCTTTGCCAAACTGGATCACTACCGTGCTGACCAAACTGTATATGTTCTACAGCAAATTTCAGCTATTGATTATGACGCTCGTCATCATCGGTATTCTGGAGCTGGTCGTTTCCTACGATTTCATGATGGCGATGTTCGCTGTGCCGGAAGCGGCGCCGGTGATCCTCACCATTCTGCTCGCCATTGGCCTGTACAAGCTGTGGCAGCGCCGCCGCGCGCGTCAAGCGCAGTTGAACGCCAAGCAGGACGCCAAGCCCGAGCACAAGCAGCCGTAATCCGGTCGGCCGACAACGTGAAGCCGCATCCCTCTATAAGCCCGCAGCGCCACACAACGCATGACTTTCGCCGCTCAGTGCGAGGCGAGGCGAGCCGCACGGCAACTGCCAACGAGCAAGCGTAACCCGAAGTAGCCGCCAAACGCCAATAAACCTGCCTACCCCTCAAACACCAGCGTATGGAACGAATCCGGCGCCAGGTCCAGCCGGTACGTCCCCGACCACTCGGCCAGATGAATCGTCCGCGTTTCCTTAAACGGGTTGGCGATCACGACGATCCGCCGGCCATCCGGCGCAGCGAAAGCGACGGCATCGCCGGTCCACGGCCCTTTAAGCCCAAGCCGCCGCGATCCCGGCGCAACAAAATGCGCAAAATGCTTCATCACATAATATTCAGGATTGTGCGTCAGCCTGCCCGCCGCCGGGTCGACGGTCAGCATCGAGTTTTGCTCCCAGCCCCACGTGCTGCGCCCTATCGGCTCCAGTACCATATTCCAGTAAATATAGGCGTTTACGCCGTTCGTGAAATAATGCTGGTACAAGCTGAACACGTATTGCGCGTAAAACCACGTATTTTCCCCGTCGCCGCATTCGTTTTCCGTCTGCATGTACCTCAGCTCCGGGTAGCTTTGCACCGTGCGCTGGATGCCGTATTTGCCGGCCCATTGGTAGCCGACGCCCTTGACATACTGATACGCCCCCGGGTCGCTGAGCACCGTATGCGCGTAGGCGTCGTGGCCGGTTGCCTTCTTTTTCTGCCATTCGTCCCACGGCTCCGGCGCGTTGATCGTGCCCAGCCAGATTTCCGTATCCAACCCGTGCTCCGCGAACGCCGGACCCAAATAATCGCGGATAAAATCGCGCAGCTGCTCGCCGGTCCAAACGCAAGACGGGAATTTCTGATCGGCGACGACCTCATTTTGCACATGAATTTGCTGGATCGTAATGCCTTCCTCGCGGTACGCCAAAACAAACTTCACCAAATACAGCGCATACGCCCGCAAAATCTCCGGCTCCCAGCGCAGCATGCCGTAGTTGTACGCCTTCGGCTGCTTCATCCAGGTTGGCGGACTCCACGGAGAAGCGAACAGCTTCATGTCCGGGTTCAGCGCCAGCGCTTCCTTGATGTACGGAATGAGCAACTTGCGGTCGCGCTCGATGGAGAAATGCGCCATCGCCAAATCGCCGTCCGTCTCGTTCAAACTGTACCAATCCAGCGCATAGTCACTCGCTCCGATCGGCAGCCGGCAGATGCTGAACCGCTGCTCGCCTTCGGGATGAAACAACGCGTGCAGCACCGCCGCGCGCTCCGCGGGGGACAACTTCTGCAGCGCCACATAACCAAGCTCGTTAAAACAACCCCCGAACCCTTCCACCAGCTGAAAAAGCTCATCCGTCACCGTCAAATTCGGCGCCTCCGCCGACAAAACCGCCGCTTCCCGCTCCTGCCAAGGCGCGTCCGGCGTGCTGGCCATCCATCGTAGCCGTGATGTGTGCATCGTGTTTACCTCCCATGTTAGCTATGGGTATAGCTTAGCACGGGTGAAATTAGTTTGTCTATTGAACAAACTATTGGTTTTTTTGTATATTTTTCAGGTAGGTTACATAAGGATTAACCTATTTATCAATAGACCATAGCTTATCTCCCTTGTACCAGTTGAATTTTTTTATCATTTCCATTGTCATAGCTGTCGCTTCCTGAAACTTTTCGTCGGCTTTTGAAAATTTATAAGTAAATTGGTTTGCTTTTTCGTTTGGAGTCCCATAATTGTGTTTAAAATTCTCCATTTCTCTCCAAACATATTCATCACATGTGTTAACCGAATTGCCCACGTATATATTAAAATCACTTTTCTTTAGATGATTTGGATTATAGGCATCCTTCATTGTAGCCATGTAAGCATTCGTATCACTAGTACCTTGACCGAATCAAATCTCGGGGTACAGATGTTTTAATTTTCCTCTGGCTTGCTCAGTAGTGAAATGCCATTGAACAGACTTCTGGGCTTGATTACGATCTACATTCCAAGCGGTTGTT
>Ga0206102_1000064_pt1 | contig 56468 bp, 40 predicted proteins | sample 1B1Ametagenome_FD_148645 | JGI IMG/M metagenome (GOLD analysis project Ga0206102, IMG submission 148645) | Enriched microbial communities from leaf-cutter ant dump, University of Wisconsin, Madison, United States - 1B1A | ecosystem: Environmental > Terrestrial > Nest > Insects nest > Nest dump... | reverse complement strand
GGGAGTAGCTCATGTTGGGTTCGCTCCTGTAGAAATGGTGTTGTGGTGACTTCCATTTTACACGAAACCAGCATGGGCTTTTTGTGTTTCTCAACTTTGGGTGTCGCACTTCATATTACAATCCGTCATTTATTAGTAACAACTTGACCCGACTAACGTAGGGGATTGAAAGCATCAAAACCTTTGAAATTACCATTATCAAGATATCCGTAACAACTTGACCCGATTAACGTAGGGGATTGAAAGAGGTAACGAGGGGATTCCCCTCGTAAAATTTAAAAGGTAACAACTTGACCCGATTAACGTAGGGGATTGAAAGTTGATTTGATAGAGTGTAATGCCGTAAATTTCTTTGGGTAACAACTTGACCCGACTAACGTAGGGGATTGAAAGGATGAGTTGCTCTGTAGCTGCATCTGGTAAAGGGCTTGTAACAACTTGACCCGACCACCGTAGGGGATTGAAAATTACTATGTACTTTATAAACGATTTCTGGTGAAGGTAGGTAGCAACCTGACCTACGGGCCATGATCGAGCGAAAGCAACCTAATTTTCGCCACATGTCCTAAGCGGGAATCCATTTAAATGGAAAAGAGGATACCTACATGATTGAACGTATGCAGATAGCCAAGTATCGTTTTACGTTGGAGGCTGGTCGGCAGGGGTTGGATTTGCCTGTTTGGAAAGCGTCTACATTTCGAGGAACGTTCGGGCATGTGTTTAAAAAGCTTGCTTGCATCCATCCTTACACGGAATGCGCGACTTGCGAGGCGGCGGCTTATTGCGCGTACCCTTATATTTTTGAAACCAAACCGGATCAGGACGAGGGGTTCATGGGCAAATATGAGCAAATTCCTCGGCCTTATGTGCTGGAGGCGCCTTTGGACCAGCAGATGCGCTATGAACCGGGGGCTCTGATGACTGTGGATTTGGTTTTGTTTGGAAAAGCCATTGATTATGCGCCGCTTTTTGTGGCGGCTTTTCGTGAAATGGGCCATCAGGGGCTGGGCAAGGGGCGCAAGCCGGCTGCGTTGATTCATGCTGAAAATCTCGATGCGCTGGAAGGAAACAAACATCTGGTTTATGCGGTGGGACAAGAACAACTGCGTCACACGCCTTTGGTTATGTCGGGAGCGACCATTGTCAAACAAGTGCAGAAGATGAGCCTTCCGCGGCAATTGATGCTGTTCTTCGATACGCCTTTGCGGATGAAATGGCAAGGAGGGTATACGGCCCAGCCTGATTTTCATATCGTGTTTCGCAATGCGGTGCGCCGCATCACCAGTTTGCTGCGTTTTCATCATGAATCGGTTGCGTTGGGGGATGTGCGAGCTTTGCTAGACCGGGCGGAGCAGGTTCGTCTCGTGCGGCATTCGACCCGCTGGCATGATCAGAGCCGATACTCGTCCCGACAGGACGAGCATATGAAGCTGGGTGGGATTGTCGGCTGGGCGCAATATGAGTATGACGGGGATTGGACGGAGTTTTGGAGTTGGTTGAAAATTGCCGAGATGGCGCATGTGGGGAAAAATGCGGTGTTTGATTTGGGGAGGGTACGGTTGGGGTAGGAAACATAGATTTCATTATTATCCCTATTTAAAGTTATTCATCTTTTGATGAAAATTAAAAACAAAGCATAATTTATGTTGATTGGCATAAGTTGTTCAAAAGGAGGTGAATAGCTTATGCTGAATTTATTTAATAAGTTGAAAAAAGTATCTGTTGCCATTTCTGTCATCTTCGTGATTATAGTTACAAAAAATTAAACGGGAGCCCCCACAATGAGTAGCTCCCTTGTCAAAGGATGATGCCACTCATCATCCTTTGGCACTTTGATTATACCCGATTTTCAAGGGGATTGAAAATATTTAGAGTTGTTCCATTTTTTATGGTTTGGGCAATTTACAGACCCGCCATAGGGGATCAATCTGTACAAGGAGCAAGCTTATGCAAAATGCGTTCCGCAACCTGCTGGCTCAACTGGATCCATCCGGCCCTTCGGAGCCGTATCCGTATCAGCTGCGCACGGCTGATCTGTTGATTAAAGGACATAATGTAGTGATGACCGCGCCTACGGGGGCGGGCAAAACCTGGGCGGCGCTGTTTCCGTTCATCTACGCCAAGCAGCATCAGCTGGATTTTGCCGATCGGGTCATTTATGCGTTGCCGCTGCGCACACTGGCCGCTTCGCTTTATCGGTCCACGCAGGCAGCACTGGACCGAGGCGCGCTGCCCGACGACATCAGCGTTTCGATCCAAATGGGCAACCAGCCGGAAGACCCGTTGTTTCAACGGGATATCATTTTTACCACGATTGATCAACTGCTTAGCGCATACATTGGTCTGCCGTTTGGCACGTCCAAATCGCAAGCGAACGTACCGCCCGGGGCTTTGATCGGTGCTTATGTGGTCATCGATGAATTTCATTTGCTGTCTTATTCCGAGGCGTTTCCGACTTTGCTGGATATGATGGACCGCTTGGCGCCCTACACCAAGTTTCTGCTGATGACAGCGACGGCTTCGCCGTCCGTGCTGCATGCGTTGGAGCAGCATGTCCGCGGTCAACGAGTTGCATTGACGCAGGCGGAGTTTCAGCAGTTGCCGCAAAGAGAACGCACGCTTACCTGGTCGGACGACCGGCTTACAGCCGAGGAGATTGTCCGGCGGCATGTGCCTGGAGGCCGAACGCTGGTAGTGGTCAACCGCGTCAAACGAGCACAGGAGCTTTACGAAGCCGTTAATCAGCTTTTGCTGCAAACCGGCCGGACGTTCGAACATCGCGTGCTCCATGCGCAGATGTTTGTCCGGCACCGGCAGCAGGCCGAGGAATGGGCGTTGCGCACGTTTCAAAAGCGTTCCACCGCCGAAGGCATTCTTATCGCCACGCAAGTTGTCGAAGCTGGGTTGGATATTTCTGCCGATGTGCTGCTGACGGAACATTGTCCGGCGAATGCGCTCATTCAGCGGCTTGGGCGCTGTGCCCGTTTTCCCGGTGAGAAAGGGAAGGCTTGCGTGTATTCGCTGTGTGAGGGCGACCAGCGGCAATTCGCGCCGTATGGGCAGAGCGGCTCCGAGGGCGGCCTGATTATGGAGCGCACGGAAAGCTGGCTTCAACTGCTGTCTCCCGATACGCTCGTAACGCCCGAGCTGGAGCAGGCGTTGCTCGAAGCGGTTCACGAGGAGCTGGATCAAAGCCGGATTGCGCGGGTGATGCGGGATTTATTTTTGCGCAAGGATTTGGTCACTCGTTCTTTGCTGATGGGAGAAGCGAATACGGATCAACTGATTCGGCAAATCGATAGTGTGTCCGTGATCGTGCATGACCAGCCTGCCGAGCTGGATCTTTTGCAGCCGGTCGATCTGGTGTCCATTTCGAGAAAATCCTTACACAGCCATTTGCGAAAGCTCAACCTGCCCAAAGAGGAGTTGGCTAGGCATGTGCATGTACCCCAGTTCCGCAGCGATTCTTACGACGATAGCCCGTATGTGCAATGGATTCCCGCGGGTCAAGCCAACATCGTTCTGGGCTGCACGCTGGTAATGCTGTCCCCGGATATTGTCAGCTACAGGGAAGAGGTCGGGCTCGTATTAGAGGCAGGGCGCCCCGGCGAGAAATCCGGGCTGCTGGATACCGCTCCTGCGGCCGGCGCACACGATCCTTATAGCTATACCAGAGAAACCTATTTGGAACATGTGGAAAAAGTAAGAATTTCTTTCAAAAGCAAGCAGGAAGCCTGTCGCATGGCAACGAAATTGTTAGCTAAACAATTCCAGATGAGCACGGAGCAGCTCGCCCGGATCGGAGAGCTGGCCGCAGCGCTGCATGATGCGGGGAAGCTGTCAAGCGCATGTCAACGCCAGTTCCGCCGCTGGCAGGCATATAAAGGCCGCCCGGAAAACGAACTGCTGGCGCACACGGATTACGACGCGACGCTGGCTGCCGATCGCCACGAATATCACGCCGGGGGCTACAAACCGCCTCCTCATGCTGTGGAAGGCGCCGCTGCTTTGGCCGGCTGGATCGGCCGCACGTTTCAGCCGCAGCTGGCCGCTGGTATCGTGCTGGCGATTGCGCGTCATCATTACGCTTTCAGTCAGAAAGCGGAAGCTTTCGTCTTTGCCAAAGGAGCGCTGGAGACGGTGCAGCTTAGCACGGCAGCGCTGGCTTACCGGCCAACCCTGCAGTCTGTCAAGGTGTCTGTCAAGCTGGATCGGCACGTCCGCATGCTGCAGGATAACCATGTGCTAGCTTGGTATTGGTATGTGGCCAGGCGGGTGCGGTTGGCTGATCGCGAGTCGTTCGAGCAAATCTGAGGATTCCGCAAGGAGGCTTTTATGCCGGGCTATACGACGTTTCATGTATGGAAAAAGACAGGCACCTACGCCGACACGCTAGCTGCGGCGGGGCTGCTGGAGATGCTGTGGACGCTAAATCGAGGAGTGGAGGAGCCGGTGTTGTACGAGGGCTCCGCGGGATTTCGCGTCGTTTGCTCCAATCCTGTGCAGCTCGCCACGCTGGATTATGCGATTTTGCAGCGCGATCCGCTCTACCGATTTATTTCAACCAAAGACGGTGAGGATTCGCTGAATCCCGACAACTCAGCCTACAATTACTTGGCGAATAAGGCCTTGGCCGATGCCAAACGGGAGAAGCGCAAGCTGCGTACCGCGGGCGTCGATATGTCGGAAATGCAGGGGCCCGATTCCTTGTTTTACATTTATCAGCAGATCCATATGCTGCAAGGCGTCGGCGCGCGCAACAAGCTGTACGAGGAGATTTACACCGCTCCTGCGGATCGGCTGCAAGATGCGGTGCAGGCCAAGCTTCAAGCGCTGGCCGAAGGCCGGCCGCCGGCTGATGTGGACACGTCTTTTAGCCCGAAGGTCGCGGCGCTGCAAGTGTTTCAGCCCGCTGCTGGCAAGGGGACCAACCGTCCGAAAGCGGACAGTCCGGCGCGCGGGCCGCTGCCGGCGCCTTTTGTCGACTGGTTTGAGGAGTGGCTGCGTTTTATCGGCGTCGATCAGTTGCTGAGCGGTTATCGGCTGGGAGACGATATCAAAATCGTCGTGCCCGTGCCCAAACGAATGGAACGCGGTTTGCTCAAGCAGTTCCGCGGCAAAACGCCATCGATCGCATGGACCTCGCGCAAAGCCGATATTCTCTCCGTTTTCGATACGCTGGAATGGCTGCTGGACGAAGACGAGAACAGCGCGTCATGGGGATATGGCGTGCAGCCGGGAGATTCCCCGGCGGATACCGTCTCATCGATTCAAAGCGCCTATTTCAAATCGTTGGGCTCGGCCAAGCCGGTGATGAACATTTCGGCGATCGGGCTGCCGAATTGGTTCCCCGTGAACAACGAAGCGGATGTCGGGCTGTGGAAGCGCATGATTGACGAGCACAAACGGGTGCTGGTGCTGCTCGATGAGCGCAAAAGCGAAGAAGAAGCGCTGTTGCAGCTGTACCGCGATTTCATCGCGACTTCCGATTGGCGCATGTTTTTGTGTTTTTTGGGCAGTTACGGCTGCTTGACCATATCCAGACGCAACAACAACAAGCCGGTGCGGTCGTTTTCACAATTTTATTTGGAGGAGCTGTTGATGCGGATGGATAAGCTGGTGTTGGGACCTATTTTGGGAAATGCGGGGTTTCGTCGTGTGGCCGAAGCGATTCGGCTGGCTACGGTTAGCGAGCAATACGCCAAATCGAAAAAGCAGCAGGTTTTCGATATCAAATACAGCCTGTTTCAGGACTTGAAGCGCAGCGCGAAATTTCCTGAGCAGTTCATGGCTACAATTTTTGAATTTATCAATGAGTTTAACATGGAAAGCGCGAGACGGGCCGAGCAGCTCGGCGAGAAGCCGGGACGTCGGCGCAAGCGGCTGAGCGAAGCGGAAATTGAACAATTTGCTATGCTGCTGGATAGCTGCAAAGAGTCAAAGGATTTTGAAACCATTGCCATGTTGCTAATCGCCTTGGCTTCCGCCAAGGGAGACCCGACGCAGGGAGCGCCGGACGATGACGAATATGGAGAAGAGGAGCTGGAGGAATATGTCTAATTCCATTCAATCGCTGTCGATCAGCGGCTTGCTGACGCTGGATATGCACGCTATGAACAATGAGGGGTCCGAAGGCAATCAGTTGCAGACGCGGATGATTCATATTTTTGATGAAAAAGGCAAACCCGCTGTGGTCAACGCGATTTCCGGCGACATGCTCAAGCATATGCAGGCCGAGCATTTGCATGGTTTGGCCGTCAGCAAAGGATTGCCGCTTTGCGAGGGCTGCAAGGTGTTTAGCGCCAATCGGATTAATGCGGATAGCGATTTTATGAAAACGTTGGGTGAAAAAAGCGCCATCGCCGACACGGTGACGAAGGTGCTGGGCCACTGCGCTGTCGACGATCTGGAAGGCGTGCTGATCACGCAGGGCAATCGCTCTGCGCCGCGCAAATCAACCGTGGAGTTCGGCTGGCTGATCGGGCTGCCGGAGAAAAATCGCACGGAATCGTATTTTCACGTCAAATTCGAACCCAATCGGGCCAAAGGCTCAGGCGATGAATCAGGCGCCAATCTGGGGCAAAATATTTTTTACCGCCCGGCCAGTTCCGGCCAGTATGCGCTGGTGATGAATGCCGAGCTGTCGCGTATCGGGTTTAACGATGTGACTCGGCAATACGATATTGCGCCGCAGGAGCGGCAGGCCCGGACCAGGGCGCTCTTGGAAAGCGTGCTGCTGACGTTCATCAAGCCGCTGGGCGCGCATCGCAATACGCAGTTTCCGCATATTTTGACCTTCAGCGGGGTGATTGCCGTTTCCACTTCGACCGTTCCCGCGCCGACGATTAGCCCGCTGAATAGCGCGTATACGACAGAATTGACAGGGATTGCCGACAATCTCAACCGTGTGTTTGCCGACGCTATCACGCTGCATCCTTTTAAGTCCTCTACTGAATTTACCAAAATTATGGCCGATCTGATCGAGCAAGCGGGGTAGATCGCGATGTGGCTGGTAACGACCTACCGACACACGGCTCCCTTTTCGCTGCGCACATCTTCTTCCACCAGCACCGGCGGCAAAACGAACCTCGTCCCGACCATGTACACACTGAAAATGGCGCTGATCGACGCGGCTTTCCGCATGGGTTTGCAGGGAGAAGCGGTGTTCGAGTGGATCAAGCCGCTGGACGTGCGATTTGCGCCGCCGTCTCAGGCGCTCGTCACCAACAGCTTCATCAAGGTCATGACCGAGCCCAAGGATAAAAAGGATGGGCCCGCCTTCATTTCCTCGATCGGATTTCGCGAATTTGTGATGTACGACGGGGAGATGAAGGTTGCTGTCGATATGGCTGATTTGTCCGAACCGCAAGTGGAGCTGTTGCGCCGATTGTTGCTGCATATCCAGCATTTGGGCAAGCGCGGCAGCTTCGTTCAGCCTGTCGACCAGCAGGAAGCGGCGTTGCTGGGCAGCGAATATCATGCGTTGTTAGGGGAGCAAGGCGAGCTGCATGAGCATGTATGCATGCAGTATTTGGACGATATGGGCAGCAAAGCGAGCTTTGACAGCATCAGCAGCTTTAGCGATGCGGGGGCGCGTCTGGGACGGGATCGGGAGATGAAATCGGTTTTTATCCCTTACCAGATGCGAGCGGCCAGTCGCGGCTACACGTGGTATTGCCGATGAGGTAGAAGGAAGGCCCCTACGAAATAAAGGAGCGAGCATCCAATCGTGTTGATATCTTTTTGCACCCGAATCTATTTGGCCCTCAAAGGGTTCAAAAATAATGTCCGCAGCTTGCCGGGCGATCTGGCGCTTTTGCCGCAGGAAGCGGTGGCGGGGACCGAGGTGGGGCGGGAACAGTTCGCCGCTTTGCTGCACGGTGTGTCGGCTTTGTTTGCACAGGGCTTGATCCAAGAAGAATTGGATGCTGCAGCCGGTACGGTGGCGCAACTGGAGGTTGACCACTCCGTAATGATGCATTTCGTGATTCAGCAGCGCGGCGAGGTGTGCGGGTTGTCCGTGTTTGCCGAGCGAAGGCCTCAGCAGCGGTTGCGCGTGCTTTTTGCCACAGAGGCGGAGATTGCTCGCGAGATTCAGGGGGCCCTGTCGGCGTTTCATCTGCCGCAGAACCGGGTGCTGCACTGATCACGGATGTCCTTGCGGTAGCTGGAGTTTTTTCTCAAGTCCGACGATTCTACAAAAAATTCAAAAATTTCCCTGAACATGGAAGGGATAACGGAAAAAAGGACGAATTGTATGTAGAACTTTAGTCTTGGGAGGCAACTGGGCGATGGTGGAAACAACAGTTCCGAAATCGATGCGATTAAATGAAGCTTATAAAGAGCTGATGATGCTGGTCAAGGGTGCGGCTGGCGAGCAGTTGAGAGCGCACGTTTTTACGATTTTGGCGGAAATCGAATATATTTCTCCGAAAAATTACAACGGTGTGCAATACGTGCAGGCCCACGGCGGCCAAGGTAATCCGATTCAATTGATTGTGCCTGCGGCACTGGCAGGGACGTTGCAGCGCAAGCATGTGTATGCCGTGACCGGTTGCTTCGAAGTGTGCGGCAATCCAGAGTTTGGCTTGTTCCGGTTTCGGGTGGCCGAGGCGCAGCTCGTGGGGCAGGCCCTTAGTCTGGAAGCGAAAAAGCAGGCAGCGAGCGAAATTGTCGAAAAAGGTTATTTGAATAAATACAAGGATGATTTTTCCCGGTTTCGCGGTAAAGCATCGTGCAAGGTTGCGTTGATTACGTCGTCGCAGTCCCAGGTGATCCGCGATGTGCTGGAGGTGTTCAAGCAGCGTCCGGGCATCAGGCATGAGCTGATTCCGGTGAAGCTGAGCGATGCGAAAGTGATTGCCGAAGGGATTTCGTATGCGGCCGGCGGTGAATATGACGTGCTGCTGATGGTGCGCGGGGGTGGCAGTGAGGAGCAATTTGCGGTGTTTGACGATCCGTTGGTGGTGCAGGCGATCCATGCGTCGGCCAAGCCGGTGATTGTGGGCATCGGTCATACGGACAATAATACGTTTGCCGATCAGGTGGCGGACCGTTCGGAGACGACGCCGACGAAAGCGGCGCGGTTTTTGGTTGATATGCTGGGCGAGCGCCAGCTTTACGAGGCGGCCAAGCCGCAGAAGACGTACCCGCAGCCGTACAAGGGCAATTGGGCCGGGGGCGAGCGGAGGTTTCGCCAGGCGCAGGCCGGGTCGGCGGGCGCGAAGTTTTCGTTGTTTTTCATCGGTGTTGCGGTGGGAGCGGGCCTTTTGTACTGGCTGGCGCCTGTTGTGTGGAAAAGCTTTTTGCCATAACATGTACAGCCGTGCGGCCGCCGCGCGGCGAACGGGACCTGGGCCGGATCGGCCGGGTTTCTTTTTTTGACCCGGGATGTGGTTGGCAATTGGGTTGAACCATTTTTATTTTTCCAAAGACTTGAAGTGGGGTGGATATTTTAGGTAAAATATTGAAAAGGGCTTTGGCGGGAGTACCGGGCGCGAAGTTGGGTTAGGCGTTTGGTGGATGGGAGTAGCTTGTTTTCTGTCGTATATAGTTTAAAGTGGTCGTGGAGTGGAAGAGAGGGGTGGAGGGATTGTGGTTCAAGGGAAGTTATTTGGATACATGACGATGTAGTGCAGGAGAATGGAAAAAATTATAGCCACATTTAGTAATGTGTAACCGAAGGGAGCGACGGTCATTAGCAGGCTGAAAGTGGATATTGACGTGATCAGAAGCTTTACGCAGGACGGGAGCCGGCAGATGGGGAAGCTGACCGACGTGCGCAGCGGCACGGGGCTGCTGATCTACGGGTTGGAGGGCAGCATCACGGCGCGCCGGGGCATCTCAAGCCGGATCAATCAGGCGATTCGCAATGTGGACGGCTTGCAGCAGCGGTTGACCAGCTTGTATGCTTGTATGTGGGAAGCGATGGACCGTTATCAGCAAATGGAGGACGGTTTGGCCGGCAAAGCGCGCGATTTGGGGGAGCGAAGGTCGCTGCCATCTTCCTACCCGGATATTCCCGGGCTCGATTGGTCGAAGGTGCCGGACAACATGAAGCAGCAACTGCTGGATAGCATCGCGAATGCCGAGCAGCAAAAGTACAAGATCCCGGGCCTTGACTGGGACAAGGTGCCAGCGAACTTGCGCGACTCGTTGCGGGCGAGCATCGATCAAGCGGCGCAGCAGCGCGCGTACCGCACGGAGGAGGAGTCGACGGCGCTGGCCGAACGCGATCCGGCTGAGTTTAAGGCGATGGTGGGCGGTTACGAGCGGGAGCATCCAGGCAGCAACGAGGTGTATTACATCGATGGGCACGGCCAGCGAACGTTGATTGATTTTGACAAGCTGCAAGAGCTGGTGGCCGCGTACAATCGGCAAGGGGGCAACTACCTGCCCGGCGATATTTTGCTGATGATGCCTGTGGATTACACGCCGTTTTTCTTGTATGCCTTGCAGAGAGGGTACGATCCACGAACGTTCCAGCCGCTTGATCCGCAGAACCTGGAGGCGATGACCGGGTATGTGATTGGCCGCAAGGTAGTGGAAGAGGAATCGCGAGAGAAAGCGCGGGCCTGGGAGTCGCTGGCGCTCGATTTGATGCCGATCGTCGGCTTGATCAAAGCGGTGATCGACCTCTCGACAGGCCAGGACTCCGTGACGGGCCGCGAGTTGGACGGCTGGGATTACGGTGTTGCCGGGGCGGCGACTATAGCCCCTGGGGTCGCGAAGCCGATTGCCAAAGGCTTAAGCAAAGGCGCCAAGGCGGTTTTTGGTGCGGAGGAAGCGGTGAGGGATGGGGCGCGGGTTGTTGAAGGGGTTGGTAAAGCAGGAGAAGGTATTCCTCTTGAAGAGGTAAAACAACACGTGCTTGAACAGATTTATCGCGATGGCAACGGTGTATATGGATACTTGCCAAAAGAAGGCACCCCCTATGCTAAGTACGATTTCACTGATGTTGAAAAAGTGATGAAAAACCGAGCTATTCGAGAAGAATATTTAGAACAGTCTATGAAAATCCAAGACGAGATTGATCGTATGACACATCAGGGTATCCAGATCGATGAAATTGCCGATAAGGTTGTTCATATGCGCAATCAGGATAAAGTTGCAGCAAGAGCAAAGATGTCGCCTGAGGAATTGGCCCCAATTGAGCAACGGAATATGGCATTGTACGGAAATTCGGTTGGCCCAGATGCACAATGGCTTTTTAATGATAAGAAAAAGAAGCTGTTAAGAGCAGGATTGAACCCAACGGATCAGGAAATATGGCAATCCATCATTCAGAGTTCGATGAAGAAAGACGATGTATTAAACACGTTGCTTGGATTAAGACATTAACCAAAGTTCCTGTGATTTTATAAAAGGCAAGAAGGGTGGAAAGGAGTGTAAATCTTATGATAACGCTGGATAATTATCCTAAGCTGGGGTCGTACATTTTAATTAGCGATAATAGCTATAGGATATTCGAAGATAAGGACCAGCATAAACTTGTACAGGGTGTAGGCGGATTTAGCGAGAATGGAGAACTCGTGGGTGTATATGTGAAAGAAGGAAAGTTGTTTTTTTTCTATAACGGACATTCATTCGAAGCACCTATCGACGCACTAAGTTGTACGAATCATTATGTGTCCAAAGTGGAACGCTGTTTTGACGTAACAATTAGCGGACAAGAGGTATGCAGGATCGTATATGAGCCATTCATTGATCCTGGAATGATTTATTATGATGCAGATCCTGAAGAATTCGATGCATTGTTGTATATGAGCAGATTATTAAAAGACAAAGAGTCGATGAAGAGCTTTGTAAATGGAATAGAGAGACCTAATCAATAAATAAAACATAGTTTGGAGGAGAATATGATGAAAAAAGTAATAGCTGTGGCAGCGGCGTCTATCGTACTTATGAGTGGAGGTTTGGCACACAACGAGGCGCAAGCAGCATCGGAGAATGAGGGGCAGATCATGGTTCCGGTGATCGTTAACGGTCATAAGGTGAAGTTTCCCGACACGGAGCCGTATGTCGACAGCAACGGCCGGACGATGGTGCCTGTGCGTTTTGTGAGCGAAATGCTGGGCGGCAAGGTGGACTGGAATGCTGCAACGAGCACCGTCACGATTGCGACGCAGGGCAAAACGATTTCTTTGACGATCGGTTCCAAGACGCCAACGGTAAACGGCCATTCGGTTGAACTGGATACCGCAGCGGCAATGGTGGACGGCCGGACAATGGTGCCGCTTCGTTTTGTGAGCGAGGCGTTGGAATCGAAGGTGACTTGGGATGAGGGGGCGCATGCTGTACAGATCACCGACGCTGCTTATCAGGCGAAGATGGATAACGGGACGGTTAAGTTGGATGCATGGGGGCGTGAATTGAGCGGCGAGGCGGATGAGCGGTGGAATAAGCTTGCGGATGTGCCGGGGTTTGTTTATGACTTGGAAACATACGCGACTGATAGCAATAAAGCTTATACGGAAAAAAACTATAACGGGGCAAACAAAGCTTATGTGGATCAATGGGCTGGGAAAATTCGTAATTACTACCAGGCACAACTAAACATAAACTATCGAACAATTGACGAAACAGCTTTTAGTGAAACCCTTTTATCTAATATGGGAATTGACAAAGCATCTACGTATGGGGTAAAGAAAGCAATCCATGAATATGTAAATTGGGTGAAACAAAATCATGTTATTTCTGTAGGGTATGCAGACCCTGAAAATTCTTTAGTTACACATCGTTCCAGAGGTCCTGTATTTTTGACACATTTTAAATTCATGATCATCCAAGCAGTTGACTCATCACAAACATTTATGGACAACACGCAAGTATCGGAGTGGGCCGACTCCTTCAAATTAAAAGTAGGTGTTTGGTACGAGGGGTATGCGGACGTTCCTCTTGGAACAAATGCCATTAATATGCAAAAGGACTATTTTGGGCTTACAGCAAATGAGAATATGTTTGCAACAGGTCACTATCGTTATGTTGAAATAAGTCAATAGGGAGGAAAATTGTGAAAAGGGTTGCTAAATGTAGAAAATGTTTCTCTGTTTTATTAATTGTCATGATAATTCTTTCTTCAATGAATTCTGTTCTGCAGATAGTTCATGCGATGGGTGACAATGACAACAGTTCTGATAAAAGTCTAGTACATTTTGAGGATGATGCCCCTCATAACCTTGTCACCGAAACCGATAGTAAGGCAGCGACCACTAACATACGATATACCACAGTTGCCTGGATTGTTCGTTTAGATACAACTTGTACTGATAATGATCCAACCAACACGTCACCATCTGTTCAATGTAACCCGCTGAAAGATGATAAATATATACGTCTGAATGTAGGAACAGATTTTATTACCTCAAGGCCAGCAACCAGTGTTCAATGCAATGCTACTGAAACAACAGATTGCTGGTACATGAAGGGTACAGAAAAAAGATTAAAAAATAAGTTTGTTCTGCAGTCAAGTGCCTTAGCAATTAATAAATTCATGCTAGACAAAAATTTTAATAGTGTTGTGGAAGGAACAACATTATATTTTAGCCCTATTTTTAAAGTTACTGGAGATCCAAGTAAAGCAAATATGGAATTCATTACCCTTCAGAGCATTCGAAATGCGGAGCCGTGGGCAAGACCTGAGGATTTTCGTCAATATTACGATAGAGATGCTGAATTCAAAGGACTACGCTACCCTCTCAAAGTTGAATCCCGTTTTGAACCTAACAACTGGACCCTAGCGCCCCAAGTCCCTGATGTGACGGCTGATAATCCAGATAAGGCGGACAAGCTTTGGTCAACTGGTCCTTACACGAAAGAGGTAGTGCTGCCTAATACGGTCACGTACAGTGGGAAAGTGCTCGAATTATCCTGCTCCTACCAGCAACCAATGGACGATACCACTAATGTCCCCTGCAATGGCGATGCGGTTAAAGCGGATGGGACTGTAGTCAAAAAAGGAGAAGGTCCGTACTTTGTACGCGACGGAACTGGTAGCAACTTCACCCGCAAACCCGGCATGGCGATCGGCGGAGAACGCGTCGTTGCCAAATACAACACGGTGGATTGCACATGCAGCCAGACTGTTTCGATTCCCAATATGAGCAGTATTGGAGGCAAGGTTACGGGCAGCAAGATCGCCAAAATCGTGCCGCTGCAAATGAATATGCAGGAGTCGGCGCTTTCGGTGCAGCATTGGGACACCTATCTGTCGGCTAGAAGCAACATTCAGGTGAGAGTGATTTTGTGGCGAACCGATACTGGACCGAATAATACGGGGGCCGCGCCCGAATGGTCGAAGGTAGCCGGGCCGGATTTCACTGTCGGCAGCGGAGCGGATGTGGTCAATTCGTATACCAAGGAAAAGGTGCTCGATCTGCTAAAAGGCAATGTCGTGCCGTTGTATAACGACAGCCTGCAAAATTATCCGATCCCGGAGGGCGGCAAGGTTAGCTTTCGATATAATGCTTCCTTGAACATTACCTCAACGGCCTCCGATGGTACGGTCGAAACAAAATCTTGCCCGATGGGCGTTTCGGTCGATGCTCCGCCTTTTTATCGGCCGCCGGATTTAAAGGAATACGGTACGTATACGTCGGAGCCGCAGTATTGGTCGGAAATCAAACAAGGCTGGCCGCAATTGGCGGGTACGGGTTCCGATGAAACGTTTGAGGCGATGGCCGGGACGCCGACAACGGAGCAGCTGTATTTTGCATCAGGCGGTTCTGAATTTATGGTCGATGTGGTGGTGCAGTACATGCCGCAAACGACGGCAACCCGCAACTATACATCGCATTTTACCGGCGTGGTCAACGGGTGGGCGATGGATCCGATTATCGGCGGGTATCAGCACGATAGCGCTCCGCCAGCGCCGACGGCTCGCACCCGAACGGATGCCTGCGGCGTTTCCAAAACGGAATCGGTAACTTCAAAAAGCCGCTCGTATCTTAAAGGCTATACGACAGGAGAGCATCCTACCCCGATTTACGGCACGGAATACGGTTGGGATCAATCCGGCCTGGATTCCCATATCGTCGGGGACTACACGGATCAGTGGAGCACTACAGTCACTTTCGATTATATGCGGATTGTCAAAGCAGAGATCTGGAAGCTGGAAAGCTCCAAGGTCAACGGCATGACGAGCATCATCGGGACGGATGAAGTGAAGGCTGAGATTACGCAAGGCGATCCGAATTATTTTGCTCATATCGCTACCGCGAACACTAGCAAGGGCGGGAGGCTTCGTTACAGCCTGGAGTCGGCTCAACACGACAATGTGATATGGGAAGAGGGGAATTCCGACAACTGTTTGACCAACAGCAAGGACAGCGGTCCGGTCAATGAACAACAGAAGTTCACCGAACGGCGCAATCTGTCCAATCAGGCAACGGCGGTATCGGATGTGCTGATTTTGCAAACGTCGACGGGCGACCAGTCAGTGATGTATTTCGAGAAAAAGTCGCAAACGGCGAAAGCCACGGAAAATTTGACGGTGCCAACTACGGATTTTGATACGATGTGGACGAATAATCCGCTGAGCGCGGCCAAGTGGGACGTTCATCAGATTCATATTGGCGGTTACAACGGTCAATATGCGACGCCCACGATGAAGTATTCAGGAGGCAGCCAGGGAACGGTAGCGACGGCTTTTGATAGCCCGTCTGACGATGCGGGGCGCCCGAAGCGTCCTGATCCGTTTTTTCGTTTGCTGAATATAGACAAGCTCCAGCCCTTAAACATTGTGAACGGCGAGTATAAAACCGGCATATCCTCCGTGTTTTATAAGCATTTGTATCACTACAATCCGAATAATTGGCCGACGCCGTATGCTACGGGCATTGACCCACTTTATGGGGCTGCCGGGCAATCGTTTATCAGCACGTACTCCAACGCGCACGCCAAGGTGAACGATATTGTCATCCATGATCCTGTTTCTGTCGAGGATGCGCTCGTCGTTTCTTTGCCTAGCAGTTTGGACCAGCGCACACCGGCTTCGCAAAGCATCGGCGGCAATTTGCAAAAACCGGATAAGGAATACGAGTTGCAGCTTAATCCCGACTACCGGCAAAATATACTTACGAACGGCGACGCCGAAGCGATTAACTCGGACGACGGTACGGTTGCGGGATGGAATACGTGGACGGCGACACCTGGATCGAATGTGAGCTTTACGAACCGAACCGGCGACTCATGGGTCATCGCGGGTTTGCATACGTTCGAAATTCATACGACAAGTAATCCCGGTGGTACAGGTGCCAATTACATCGGCGTATATTACAAGGATGTGCCGATCAAGCCGAATACGAACTATACGTTTGACGGCCAAATCAGTTGTCACCGGTGTGAGGGTTATTTTTACCTCGATTTGTACAATAGCGACGGTTCGGTTTACCAAAGCGGTATAACGAATGGTACGGTCAAAAGCACGGGAACGCCGATTACGACTACGATCGCGTTCAAAAGCGGTTCGAATGTCAACCGTGTGCGCGTTCATATTGTGAAAGGCAACGGCATGCCGGATTCTACCGCCGCAATGCCTGAATATGTATTTGCCGATAACTTGCGGCTGCGCAATATGGATACGCAGGAGTTTATCGCCACAGATCCGGTATATATGACGCAGCAAGTGCCCAATCCCGACTATGTAGCGCCATACACGGCGGAGGCGGTTTCGAAAACGTTCAACTATATTGGCGCTGTGCAGGAGTTTATAGCCGAAGCTGATGGTATGTATACGTTGGAGGTTTGGGGCGCGCAGGGAGGTCAATCTTCGCACAGCAGCAGCTCGGCCAATAAGGGGGGCTATGCAAAGGGCAATATCGTTCTGAAGAAAAATCAAAAGATTTGGGTTTATGTCGGCGGTGCGGGAAGCTCTGGTGCGACGGGCGGCTGGAATGGCGGCGGCAGCGGCTATAACAACGGCTCCGATAGCGCCGGCGGCGGCGGAGCTACCGATATTCGCGTAGACGGTACGGAACTGAAGGACCGGGTAATTGTCGCTGGCGGCGGAGGCGGCAACGGTTGTACGAACGATGTTGGCGGCGTGGGGGGCGGCACAACGGGCGGCGACGGCTCGGGCAGCAGTTACTTGACGCCAGGCAAGGGAGGCAGTCAAATCGAAGGAGGGGCCTCTGGCGGCGGTTCGGCTAATCCAGGGACTCTGGGCAACGGCGGCAACGTGACCGGCGGGTACGGAGCAGGCGGAGGAGGAGGAGGCTACTTTGGCGGCGGAGCAGGCGGCAGCGAAAGCGGAGGCGGAAATGCCGGCGGGGGCGGTTCCAGCTATACCGGCGGCGTGACCGGCGGTATGACGACTGCTGGAGCCAATTCAGGAAACGGCAAGGTTTTGATAACGGCGCCTGCGCATGTGGTTCCGGCCATAGGCACGCCAACCATTGCGGTGCAAGTCGTGGCCGCCGGCGGTTCGGCCGCTATTCCTGCCGATGCCTATGTCAAGAAAGAGAAGGAGATCAACCCGAATAGCGGAGCGGGCGGATATACGCCGGGCAATTTTATTTTGCTGGACTACGGTTTTCAGGTGTATTTCCCGAATTTGGGCAACTTTGATCAAGGCGGTGCGAGCGGAATTTCAGCAACGACCTCGATTCGCGGCAAAGGCTTTACAGATCATATGGATACGACGAAGTGGACAAAGGCGAAATATGTCAAATTTCAGTTTGATACCATTTATGACCAACACATGTACAAAGCCGATACGTGGATTGAACTGCCCTTGACCACGGAGAAAGGCGACTATAAATACGATTTTTATGTGCCTTTGGAGAACAAAGAACGTGTCAGTGCGCTTGTGCAGTGGAAAAGCATTGCGATTAATGCGCCTTATGAAGACAATGACGCGCCGACGAACCGGGTTCGCTACAATAATTTGGCCGCGCGGCACAGCGCGTTCAAGCAGTTTAATGTGGACGTTGTCGGGCGAATCGGTAATGCCGCGATTGAAGATACCGGGGATTTCCGGTTTGCCAACTTTTTCAAAGAAGACGCCACTCCAAAGGATTGGTTGATTCCTCAAGTCGTGCGCAAGGTTGATCCGAGCCGGCAAAAAAACATAATTGGCGGACCGGTCGATATTTACGACAACGCTTATTCCAGCAGCGGCAGTTCGCTAGATACGTGGGGATTGCTTCCGCATTTGCGGAAAGATCCCGTCTCCTGGCCGTTGTCTCCTGAGAAAAACAACATTGCTGCGCTGCAAAATCAGCCGTTGCGCATCGGATACAACGTATTGACCGATATTCAGACGACGGGGAATTACTACAGCAGCATGCAGATCATCCCGTATTATTACGCTTTGAATTTGACTGATGGCGCTATACAACCCGTCGATATCTATATGAATGTCGGAGGCGTATACAAGCCGATTAACAAATTTGGCGCAGCCGTTCCCGGCTGGGACCCGACCAAGGTGTACTCGAACATCGTCAGCATGGATTGGGAGGGGGAGGCTGCCCGCCGCAATTATTCGGCTGATGAGCGGATCAATACGGAGGCGGTCATGAATTACGCTGACGGTGCGGGAGCAAACACGGTGGACGGCAAGGCGGCAGGGCCAAGCGGCAGCTACTATGCCTACGGGACGAGCCAAATCATGTATTTGACGGGGAAAAACCGCACGTATATCGGGCAGACAAGCACTTACGGCGAGGATAAAAATCCCGGCAACACGATTCCGTCACTCCGTTACGCGCAGCAGGCCCAGAGGTGGCATTACCATCTCGGGCTGCCTTCGTCGGCGAAGGCATTGGCCAAGGATGCCAAGCCGACACAGGAGAATTTTGATGCGCTGGACAAAAGCAATTTCGTGCTGCTGATGGCCGTGGACATTAAAGCGGTGGGCGATACGTACGTGCTTCAATACAGGATGCCGAACGGTCATGTTCACATTGCCGGAACCGATTGGTCGTTGGCGAGTGTTCCGTATCCGGTCATTGCGGTATCGTCAGTGAACCGTTCCTCTGCCGACGATTTAAGTGTGGCGGGCACCCATTAAAGGAGACAAATACAAATGAAAAAAAGAAATATTGCAGGGGTAGCGCTGGCCGTCGGCTGTCTGCTTGGGGCTATTGGCGCTGGTTCCCCGGCATTCATACCGGCGGTGCAAGCAGCCGCCGCTGCTGCGCCGTCCGTTACGCTCAACAAAGGGGAGACTGTAGACTCGAACGGCGTTATCACGCCGCAGGCGCCGCCCGATATCGGCCTTACGCCGCAGGAAGCGCTGCGCCCCCGGCCAGCGGTTGCGAGGGATACGGCCATGTCGTCATGGGCCAAGCAAGATGTTGCCTGGATGATCGGCAAGGAGCTGGTGCCCGATGTGCTGCAAGGTGACTACAAAACCAACATCACCAGAGAACAATATGCCAGGCTGGTGTACAATACGATCAACTATTTCGTGCGCAAGGAAAAAGGCGACAACTACTGGTTCAACCTGCCGCGTGACAATCGGTTTACCGATGCCGATACACCTTATATCAATACCGCATATGCACTGGGCATCGTGAACGGGGTGACGGATTCCGAGTTCCAGCCGGATAGCGATATTACGCGCGAGCAAGCCGCGGTCATGATGGCGAATATGCTCGGGGCGATTTCGTTGCCCGGGTTGTCGACAGCCGATTTCGGGTTCGTCGACCAGCTGTCGATTGCCGGATGGGCGCTCGACAGCGTCAATATTTGCGGGAACGCGCATATTTTTTCCGGTACAGATCAAGGCTTCCGGCCGTCGGATCATTACACCCGCGAGCAGGCCATTGTGACGATCAAACGGCTGATTGACGCGGCCGGCGATTCGGTGCACAGCTTGAAAATTCGCAATCGCTTTGAGCTGCCGATCGGCCGCATGGTCGGCGGGATCCTCGTCGGCCCGGACTACTTCAAGGTCATTGCGCCTGACAACGACGATGACGGCACGTATCTGGAATTGATCGACAGTATGAGTGGTGTGTTGTCTGCAACAACGCTTGAGCGCTTGAAGGCGGGGGCGTTAAGCGCTCCGCTGCAGGATGGTTCTTATACGCTTACGCCGCTGCAAGGCGACTATTTGTTTCAGGTGTCGTGGCGATAAGCTGCACGGACCTCATTGTTACGCTACAAGGATGCTGAGCGTTATGGCGGCATCCTTGCTGCATTTTGGTATCGAGCGTTCTTGGGACTTTGTTTCGCCAGGCTATTAGTGATATATTCGTAATGTAGGCTTTGCGTGGCGTTCAGTTGCACGCATGGAATTTCAAGATGGAGAGGGAAGCGATGAAGAAAAAAGCGGTAGTCGTGTTCAGCGGCGGCCAGGACAGCACGACTTGTTTGTTTTGGGCCAAGCAGCAGTTCGATGAGGTGGAGGCGGTGACGTTCAACTACGGACAGCGCCATAAGCTGGAGCTGGAGTGCGCGGCCGAGATTGCCCGCGAGCTTGGCGTCAAGCATCATGTGCTGGATATGTCGTTATTGAATCAGCTCGTGCCCAATGCGCTGACGCGCGACGATATTGCGATTGAAGCCGAAGCGGGCAAGCTGCCGACGACGTTTGTAGACGGACGCAATTTGTTGTTTTTATCGTTTGCCGCTGTATTGGCCAAACAACTCGGCGCCAAGCATGTGGTCACAGGGGTATGCGAGACGGATTTCAGCGGTTATCCCGATTGCCGGGATGTGTTCGTTAAATCGCTGAACGTTACGCTGAATCTGGCTATGGATTATCAGTTTGTAATCGACACGCCGCTGATGTGGCTGGATAAAGCTCAGACGTGGGAGTTGGCCGACCAACTGGGAGCGTTTGACTATGTTCGAACCAAAACGTTGACCTGCTATAACGGCCTGATCGCGGACGGCTGCGGCGAATGCCCGGCTTGCCGGCTGCGGGCGAACGGTCTGCGCGAATATGTGAGTCGAAAAGGAGTTGAGAGACCATGATTCAGCAAATTTACCCATCCGTTCCGCATGCGTATATGTACGAGCTGAACAAGGATTTGCAGTTTGCAGCGGCGCATTACGTGCCGAGCGAGGCGGCAGGCAAGTGCCAGCGGGTGCATGGGCACACGTATTTTGCCAATATTACGGTAGCGGGGGACGAACTGGACGAAAGCGGGTTTTTGGTTAATTTTTCGCTGGTGAAAAAGCTGGTGCACGACCGCTTCGACCACACGCTGCTGAACGACGACACGGAGAGCTTTGACAGCAGCGATCCCAACCGCTTTCCGACAACTGAGGTTGTGGCGCGGACGATTGCCGAAATCGTGCAGCAGCAGTTGGACACGCAGCCGAATCGCCCGCAATGCGTGCAGGTGTTTTTGCGGGAAACGCCTACGAGCTACGTGGTGTATCGACCCAAGACCGGAAGTGTTTAAGCTCGGGCTGATCGGCAGCTGAATGAACGGACTGATTGTTTATCTAACATGCAAAGCGTTTGCCGGACGGCGGGTCCGACAGGCGCTTTATTTTTTTGCAGGCGGCAAAAGCCGACTTAGGGCAGACGCTTAGAGCCGGGCCCGGCCCGGTCCACATGCAGGATTTTCGGGCATGGGCCGCGAATAGGATAAGGGTTATTTGCCAAATTCGGCCAACGGCCGCTACAGGTGAGCTTGTGATTTTACCAAATAGATAGAGGTGGTTACGCGCATGTCGAACTTTGATCAGATTCCTTTTGCCGCGGAGTTTGCGGAAAACCCGGAGCCGCGTTGTCCGTGCATTCTGTTGCTGGATACATCGTATTCGATGAACGGCAATCCGATTCAAGAGCTGAACAGCGGTTTGGCCAATTTCAAGGAAGAGCTGATGTCCGATGCGATGGCGCTCAAGCGGGTGGAGCTGGCGATTGTCAGCTTTGGTCCGGTAAAGGTGGAGACGGAGTTTCAAACGGCCGATACGTTCGTGCCGCCGATGCTGCAAGCCAGCGGCAATACGCCGATGGGCGAAGCGGTGGAGCGGGCAGTCGATCTGTTGAAGGCGCGCAAGGATATGTATAAAAACAACGGGGTGTCGTATTACCGGCCATGGATTTTCCTGATCACCGACGGTGCGCCGACGGACAGCTGGAGCCGGGCGGCGACGCTGGTCAGGCAAGGGGAAGAAACGAAGTCGTTTATGTTTTTTGCCGTTGGGGTGGAAGGTGCGGACATGGGTGTGCTGAAATCGCTGGCGACGCGCGATCCGTTGAAGCTGAAAGGGCTGCGCTTCCGCGACTTGTTTTCGTGGTTGTCCAACTCGCTGCGTTCGGTGTCGCAGTCGAATCCGGGCGATCAGGTGCAGCTGCAAAATCCGGCGGCTCCCGACGGCTGGGGGACGATCGGATGACTTCCCCGGGCTGGCGGTATGCGTATGGCTCGGTCAAGGGCACGTCCCATGACCGGGACGGCAAGCCGTGCCAGGACCATTCGGCCTGCGCGGTGCTGACCGACGGCGCGGGGCGCGAGGTGTTCGTGGCCGTCGCCTCGGACGGGGCGGGGAGTGCGGCTTGCTCGGAGCAAGGTTCGGCGCTTGTCTGCACGATGTTTATCGACGGACTGCGGGCGTTTGTGGTCGAGCGCGGCGATGTGGGCGAGCTGTCCGAGGACTATTACCGGCAATGGGTCGGCCGCGTGCAGGAGGCGCTGCGCTTGCAGGCGGAAGCGGCCGGGCTGGCGGTTCGCGAATACGCCTGCACGTTCCTTTCTGCGGTGATCGGCGAGGAGCATGCGGTGTTTGCGCAAATCGGCGATGGCGCGATGGTCGTTGGCTCGCCGGAGGAGCTGGATACGTACCATTGGGAGTTTTGGCCGCAGCAGGGGGAATACGAGAATACGACGTATTTCATTACGGAAGCGCGGGCGGCGGACAAGCTGCAGATCAGCTTGCGCGCAGGTGGTAGCTGCGACGAGGTGGCGTTGTTCTCCGACGGCTTGCAGCGGCTGGCGTTGCATTACCAGAGCCAAAGCGCGCACAGCCCGTTTTTTCGGCCGTTTTTCGTTGCGCTGCGCGAGGAGACGGAGCTGCCTTGCTCGGAGAAATATACGCGCTCACTGGCGGCTTTTCTGAACTCCAAGCAAGTGAATGAACGGACGGACGACGACAAAACGCTGATTGTGGCGACACGCCGGCCTGCGGCTCGCGCTGCCCGGCCATGAGCGCTAACATGATGAAAATGACGACCAGCGTCATCGACAGCAAGGGAAAAACCGTGCAGCTCGGGCGCGAGCTGGGGCGCGGCGGCGAAGGCAGCGTATACGAAGTCGGGGCTGCAGGCGGCCGCGTCGTAGCGAAAATTTACCATCAAACGCCGGACCCGCTTAAGCAAAAAAAGATTGCGACCATGGTCGGCCTGCGCACCGAGGCGCTGCTGCGTTTTGCCACATGGCCGCTGGAGGAGCTGCGCCATCCCGGCACGCGGGACATCATCGGGTTTCTGATGCCGCGGCTGGTCGGCAAGGAAATTCATAAGCTGTACGGCCCGAAAACGCGCCTGCGCGAGTTTCCCGCTGCCTCGTACCCGTTTTTGGTGCATGCGGCGGCGAATTTGGCGCGCGCTTTTGCGGCCGTACACGAAAGCGGGCATCGGATTGGCGATGTCAATCACGGCAATTTTTACGTCAGTTCGCAAGCGATGGTGATGCTGGTCGACTGTGACAGTTTCCAGATTGCGGCCAAACGGACCCAGTTTCGCTGCGAGGTGGGCGTGCCGATGTACCAGCCCCCGGAATTGCAGGAAATCCGCTCGTTCCGCGATGTCGTGCGCACGGAAAATCACGATAACTTCGGGCTGGCGGTGTTTATTTTCCTGCTGTTGTTTATGGGCAGGCATCCGTTCTCGGGCCGGTTTGCCGGCAGCGGGGATATGTCGATCGAGCGGGCGATCAAGGAATATCGCTTCGTCTACGGCAGCGCCGCCGCCTCGCTGCAGATGCAGCCGCCGCCCGGCACGCTGCCGCTTTCGGCCGTGCCTGCGCCGCTTGCCGCGCTGTTCGAGCGCGCGTTTTCGCGGCAGAGCGCCGCGAAAGGGGGCCGGCCGCAAGCTCGCGAATGGGTGCAGGCGCTCGACGCGCTGGCCGGCCGCATGAGCCGCTGCCCGCACAAGGAAGGGCACCGCTTTGCCGACCATCTGAAGGCGTGCCCGTGGTGCGAGCTGGAGCGCAAGTTTCGGCTCGTGTTGTTCCCGTCGGTCCCTGCTGCCGCGCCCCTCTCGGCCCCGGTGTCCGCGCCACCCGCTCCGCCGGCGTCGGCCTTCAACTTGGCCGCCGTGTGGGCGCAAGTGCTGGCGATCCCTGCGCCCGGCGCGGCGCCCGAACTGCCCGCTGCCGGCTTTCTGGTGCTGCCGCCCTCGGCGCAGGTGTTCGGGAAGCTCAAGCAGACGCGCTACTTGAAGCTGTTGGCGCTGCTGCCGATGCTGCTTGGCGTAGGGACGGTCACGGTGTTTCCCGGCAGCTGGCTTCCGGTGGGCTTGGCTACGCTGATTGCTGCATGCAGCGTGTATTATTATTTTCATTTTCGGCTTAAGCTCGCTTTGCTCAAAACCCGCAAACATGCGCGCGGCAACTGGGAAACGCTGCGTCAGCGCTGGCCGAAGGAGGGAAGCGCCGAGCCGTTCACCCGCAAGCTCAAGCAGTTGGAGGCCTGCCGCGAGGAGCACCAGCAATTCGCCGGCTTCCGCCGCGATCGGGTCCGCGAGCTGGAACAGCAGCAGCAACAGCGCCAGCTCCAGGCGTTTTTGCAGCCGATTCGCATCGAAGACGCCAAAATCGACGGCATCGGCCAAAGCCGCAAAGCGACGCTTGTGTCCTTCGGGATCGAGACCGCCGCCGACGTGGTGGAGAGCGCTTTGCGCCAAGTGCCCGGCTTTGGCCCCTCCTCGACGAAAAAGCTGCTCGTCTGGCGCCAATCGCTCGAAGCGGGCTTTCGCTACCAGACGGGCCAAGGTATCCCGCCCGCCGAGCTGGCGGCGTTGGAGCGCGAGCTCTCCGCCCGGCTGAAAAAGCTCGAGCAGGAGCTGACCGACGGTCCCGGCGCGCTGCGCCAGCTGGCCCAGCAGGTGCGCAACGCCCGCGGCGCGTTGCGCCAGGAAGCGGACGATTGCCTTCGCACGCTGGCTCAAGTCGAAGCCGACTTGCAGGCGCTGTAACGCAAAGCGGCGGCCGGGCGCGGCCGCTCATCCCCCCTGCCGCTTCGGACGCCACAGGCGAAAAGGCGCCGCAGCCGCCCACCCACCCCGCAGGCCACAGTGAAATGCCAAAAATGGATAACGTTGTGTTTTATCATGAAAAAAGCAGGAACCCGCATCCAGTCCGTAGAACAACTGCATAATATCGGCAGGTTGGTCTCTTTTTCCGCATCACAGGTTGTTTATCGCAGCAGTTGAGAAAGAGGGTGGGGGCGTAATAAGTGTTTCCCGCAGCGAAAGCGTTTGTATCCACGAAAGCGCTATCCTGGGAGGGAGTGTTTCTCTATGTTCGAAGCAAGGTATATATCCGTTTGATGCCGATGCGCCGCAGCCGGGCAGGCTGCCGGGTGCGGGGCGTATTACCGCTGCCTTCATCATCGCACAAGGGAGATGTCGACTTATGAACCTGACCATTCGCACCAAGCTGACGGCATGTTTTGTCGTCCTGATCGCTTTATTGGCTGCCGTATCTGTAGTCACTTACGTCAACTTGAACGGAATTTCCCAAAAATCGCAGGAAGTCGCCGAGGTCTGGATTGTCGGGATTTTGAAGCTCAACGAAATCAAAGAAAATACGACGAATATTCATGGCGCGCATTTAAGCCTGCTGGCCGAGGGAACGACCACGGAGGCGGAAAAGCAAATCGCCGCCATTGCCGGATATGTCAATGAGATGCAAGACGATCTCAAAGCGTATGACAGCACGATCATCTCGCAGGAGGACCGCGATTTATTTGCCGCTTTCACCACGACCTGGAACGAATACGCGACGATGCTTCCGGCGATTACGAAGGAGGCGGAAGCCGGCCAGTCCGACACGGCGAAGCGTTTGATCCGCGAGCTGGACCCGCAGTACGACAAGCTGTCCGAGCAGATTGATGCGATTCTCAGCCTGAACGACCGCGGAGCTTCCGAAGCGACGAAGCAATCGGAAAGCTTGGCCGAGGTCAGCCGGACGACCGTGCTTGTGGTCAGCATCGTTGCGCTGCTGGTGGCGGTGGTGCTGTTTGTCGTCATTCATCGCATTATCGCCGATTTGCGCCGCATGGTCACCAGCGTATCGCAGAACGCTCACTCGCTGGCGGCGAGCTCCGAGGAAATTTCCGTCAGCGCCAACGAAGTCGCCTCCGGCAGCATGCAGCAGGCCGAATCGACGGTATTCACCGCGGAAATGGTCAAGGAAATGACCAAGGCCGTGCAGTCGGTGGCGCAAAACTCCGGCCATGCCTCCGAGCTGTCCGACGAAGCGGTGAAAATGGCCAGCATTGGCGAGAAGGCGCTGCACGAGGCGATGGAGGGCATGCAAACGATCAGCGCAAAAATCAACGAACTGGCCGGGAAATCGGCGCAGATCGGCGAAATCATCGATGTGATCGACGATATTGCCGACCAGACGAACCTGCTGGCGCTGAACGCGGCCATCGAAGCGGCGCGGGCCGGAGATGCGGGCAAGGGTTTCGCCGTCGTCGCCGACGAGGTGCGCAAGCTGGCAGAGCGCAGCGGCAAAGCGACCAAGGAGATCGGGCAGTTGATCCAAACGATCCAGCACAATACGCAAGAATCGGTGGAAGCGGTGCATACGGGCAACAACAAAGCCGAACACGCCGGGCTGGCGTTTAATGAGATCATTCAAGCGATCAAAGCGTCTTCCGCCCGCATTTCGGAAATCGCCGCCGCCTGCGAGGAACTGTCCGCACAGTCGAACGACATCCAAAATTCGGTGCAGACGATTTCCGGGCTGACGCAGCAGGCGTCCGCGGCCATGGAGGAAACAGCTTCGGCATCGGGCGATATCGCCAAAATGGCCGAAAGCCTCAGCGGGGCAATCGCCAATATTCACGTGTAACAAGACGCCGATATTTTGTAACACAATTGGAACATGGCTGTGATGCGCATATCATGTAATCGGGGTATGATAATGACCAAGACCCCCTTTTTCATATACCCTTTGGACCTGAGCCGATTCGCGGCCGGGTCCTTTTTGTAGGAGCAGCTTCCCGTTGCCGGGCTGTCTGTCATTGGTCATGTAAAAAAATGGAATCCGCGCGATTTTGATCATGATGGGAATCCAACCTGAAAAATATACAAAAAAGAGCATAAAAACAGACAAGTTATTTCAGGCAATACCCAAAAATTTGACTGATGAGCCAACATGACTCCTGAAAGTAGTATAAAAACAAACAACATTATCTGAAAAACCATACCTAACAATTCCGGTCAGGCTCACATACAATTGGTTATTGTAAGATGACTACCCATCAACCAAAGGAAATCGAGAAGGAGGGCACGGTGGAAACATGGCAAGCAGGCGCAGGGTGAAGTGCTTTGTCGGCTTTGGCGAACGCGATTGCCGATAGAGGATGCGGTCTGACAGCCGCCGTACGGCCGGCACCGCGCTCCGGGAGTGGCGCGCGGTGCGGGAAGCTTCAGACGATGGAAGGAACATCGTGAGGAGCCTTTTTGAAAGCGTTACCAAAAAACGTGCGTTCGGCAGCCTTTTTTGCGATGTGATGTTAGTCTTGCGCTGGTTCAGCGCCTAGTGTTCATGCAGCATGCAAGCCGGTGCAGCGGCGGTTGATGGATGACGAGCAGTATTTGTTGCCGCAGCGAAGGCTTGCCCTGGAATTTGATCAGGTTAATAGGAGGATATTCATGAGAATGTGGAAACGTCAAATCAGTTTGCTGTTGGCAGTTTTTTTGCTCCATTCTTTGTTATTCGGCATGACTGTGCTGGCCAACGATGGCGCTCCTGCGGAGGTTGCCGCTTATTGGAATAACACCAAACCCGTAGAGGAGCGCGTAGCGGATCTGCTTGCCAGAATGACGCTTGACGAGAAGGTAGGACAGTTGGTGCAAGCCGAACGCGCTTCGGTAACACCCGAGGATGTGCAGCAATATTTCCTCGGCTCTGTGTTTAGCGGGGGAGGCTCGTTCCCGAACGGCAAGCAAGCAGACAGCACGCGGGAAAAGTGGGCGTCGCTGGTGGATTCTTATCAGTCAGGCGCTCTGTCAACCCGTTTGGGGATTCCGATCCTGTACGGGGTTGACGCGATTCATGGTCATAATAACCTGGTTGGCGCAACGCTGTTTCCGCACAATATCGGATTAGGCGCATCGCGCGACACGGCGCTGGTTGAGCAGATTGGTCAAGCGGCCGCTCAAGAAATCAAAGCGGCGGGAACGAATTGGGCGTTCAGCCCGACGATTGCCGATCCGCAAAATATGATGTGGGGCCGTACATACGAGGGCTTCGGCGATAATCAGCAATTGGTTGGCGATATGGGCGAAGCGCTGGTTAAGGGGCTGCAGGGCGAGACGAGGGGCCAGCTTAGCAATGGCGAGCACGTCGTTGCGACAGCCAAGCATTTTTTGGGCGAAGGGTTGACGGAAAACGGAATCAACCAGGGAAATGTCACGGGCATGTCCGAAAGCGACATCGTCGAGCTGGACTTGCCGATGTATCGAGCGGCGGTTGAAGCCGGCGTTCGCACAGTGATGGCTTCCTACAACAGCATTCAGGGAGTGAAGATGCATGCCAACAAGCGCATGCTGACCGATGTGCTGAAAGGGACGGGCGAGGGCCAGCTTGGCTTCACGGGTTTTGTGGTATCCGACTACAATGCCGTACAGCAAATTACGAAAGACTGGAACAACAATCCGGTAAGCGGCTTGAAGGATCAGCTTCGCGTGGCGATCAACGCCGGCGTCGATATGCTGATGATGACGACGGATTGGAAGGCGTCGGTGACAAACCTGAAAGATTTGGTGACGAGCGGCGACATTCCGATGGAACGGCTGAATGACGCGGTAACGCGCATTCTTCGCGTCAAATTTGAAGCCGGTGTTTTTGAACATCCGATGACGCACAACGCTCTCGCGGCCGCATTTGGTTCCGCCGAGCATCGCGAATTGGCGCGCAAGGCAGTCAGCGAGTCGCTCGTGCTTTTGAAAAACGATACCGTGAACGGTCAGCCGATTTTGTCCCAATTGTCCGGTTCGGGCATGAATCACATCTTCGTTGCAGGCAAAAGCGCCGACGACATCGGTCTGCAGGCCGGAGGCTGGTCCATTACCTGGCAGGGAGCAAAGGGCAACACGACAACGGGTACAACGCTCCTGCAAGGCATCAGGAATGTCGTCGGGAACAGCAAAACCGTCACCTACAACAAGCACGGACGGGGGGCGGCAGGCAGCGATGTCGCCATCGTATTCATCGGCGAGACGCCTTATGCTGAAACCAACGGGGATAACCTGAACAAGCTGAAGCTGGACGCCGAGGACCTGGCTACGCTTGACAATGTGAAAGCTTCGGGCGTTCCGACGATTGTCGTGCTCGTGTCCGGCCGTCCGTTGATGATCGCGGACCGTTTGAATGACTGGGCAGGGCTTGTCGAAGCCTGGCTGCCGGGCACAGAAGGTCAAGGAGTAGCCGATGTGCTGTTCGGAAATCAGGATTTTACAGGAAAACTCCCGGTTCGCTGGCCGTTTTATACGGAAGCTTACACCAATCCAGAAAAGGGCCAATCCAATCTGGAGGAACAATACATCCTGTTCAACTACGGGTACGGTCTGACCAAAGCGGAGGAAACGCCGATGTTGCCGGCGATGCCTGATAAGCCCGGACCGGTGGACCCTTACGTAAAAGTGGAAGCAGAGAACTATACGAACAAATCGGAAGGGTTGAAATCGGAAAGCTCAGCCGATACAGGCGGCGGTCTGGATATGGGGTATACAAGCGCAGGGGCTTGGCTGGAATATATGATTGATGTTCCGGTTGCAGGCACCTACGATGTAGACGTCCGTTATGCCGGCGGCGATTCCAGCATCAACGATTCCGGCATTCAGTTTTTCAACGCCAGCGGCTCTCAAATCGGAGAACTCAGCGGAATTGGCAATACCGGAGGCTGGCAAACCTGGAAAACAGCAACGGCCCACAATATCGCTTTAACGGCAGGCGTTCAGAAACTCAAGCTGCAATTCATCAAAGGCGGTTTGAATTTCAACTGGTTCGGCTCGACAGGCTTCAATCCGGTTCCTCCGCAAAGCGGCGATAACGGCGGGGCCGATATCCTTCCGCAACAAGCGGTGGACGGCGGCGAAGCCGCAGTAGAAAGCTGGTTGTCGAGCGAGCGCAACAGCCAGAGCATGCAATGGTATTATGCTCCGCAATGGCAAGCAGGCGACGCAACCAGACAGCTTACGCAGCAAAGCAACCTGGATATAACAGCCATTGGCGATGACGCGGACGCTACGACGATTGCGATCAACCCGGGCAAGAAGTATCAGAGCATCATGGGGATGGGTTCATCTCTGGAAGAATCAACGATCTTCAATTTGACCAAAATGTCCGACAGCAAGCAGCAGGAACTGCTGACCCGGTTGGCCAGTCCGGTGAACGGCATTGGCATCAGCATGACGCGTGTGACCATCGGCACCGCCGATTTTACGTCCAGAAAGTTCTACACCTACGATGACATGCCCGCTGGTCAGACCGATCCAGAACTGCAGCATTTTTCGATCCAAAATGATATCGATTTCGGAATGATTCCCACTTTGCAAAAGCTGGTGGCCATCCACCCGGACATGAAATTTTTTGCTTCCCCGTGGAGTCCTCCCGGCTGGATGAAGACGACGGACAGCATGATCAAAGGCGAGGTGAAAGACGAATATTTGCCGATTCTGGCGAAGTATTACGTCAAATTTATTCAAGCCTACAAAGCGCAGGGCATCAACATTTCGGCGATGACGCTGCAAAATGAACCGCTTTTGGAAATTGAATATCCAAGCACCAAAATGCCGTGGCAGCAGGAAGCCAAGCTGGCGACGTTGCTGCATCAAGAGCTTGAAAACGCCGGCCTGGATGTGAAATTGTGGATTTTCGACCATAACTTTAACGACACCATGAACTATCCGGCTCCATTGCTGGCCGACGCGGCCAATCGGGCAGTCGTTGACGGGACGGCCTTCCACGATTACAGCGGCGATCCTTCGATGATGTCGCAATTGCACGACCTGTATCCGGACGAGAACATTTATTTGACCGAACGCGCAGTTTGGGGAACCGCAGGCGCAGACCGGATGGCGCAATATTTCCGCAATTGGGCCAAGAGCTACAATTCCTGGGTAACGATGCTTGACAGCGACATTTCGACCCATCAATGGGTGGGAACGCCTGATCCGACGATGGTCATTCAGGATTCCGGCCACCCGGACGAATACTGGCTGACGCCGGAATATTACATGCTGGGCAACTACTCGAAATTCGTCAAACCGGACTATATCCGCATTGACAGCGATTACGGCTCCAAGGATCATGTCACCCACGTGGCTTTCATGAGTCCTGATGAACAAACGATCGTATCTATCGTGGTCAATCAAACCGATACGGCGCAAAAGTTTAAAATGATCAGCGACGGCACGCAAATTGCCGCGGAAATTCCGGCCAAGTCCGTGGTCACGTACAAATGGAACCGAATTGTGCTGGAAAGCGAAGAACCGCTGGTGCTCGCTGTTGCGCCAAATTCCTTGCCTTACAATGTCCATCAGCAAGAGCTCAATCTGACGGTAACGGGGTTGACCTATGGAGCGGCGCTGGGCGCGATCAGCCTGAATCCAGAAGCGGCCGGAATGGGGATATCGCTGGGCGACATCACTTATGAAGGCGCTGCGCAGGCCAAGGTTCAATTGCTGTGGGACTCTGCCCAAGCGTACTATGCCAATGCACCGTTGACCGTTACCGCAGCGACGTATTCCGATGCAGGAGCCGGTCAGACGTTGTCCGCCAAAGTGATGCTGACGGGAACCGACCACAAGCCTGCGGGAACGGACATTGCCGGCCCGATCACGGCCAATGACTACAATCGCTTGCAAGGGGTTGCCATCACCGATGCCGATACCTCGGAAGCCAAGCTCACGGGCATCAACGTCGGTGATTGGGCCGATTTCCAAATCAACGTGGCGACGGCTGGCAAATACGCCGTAACGTTGAGCGTAAATGCTCCGAATGGCGGCGGATTTCTGCTGCAAAACGGGAACGGCGAAACGATTGGCTCCTATACCATTCCGAATTTATACGGATCGACAGCCTGGGTGGGGGCAAGACTGTCCGTTCAATTGCCGCAAGGAACGCACACGCTTCGCGTATTGGGAAGCAGCGGAAGCTTTGATTTGCAAAATATCGCGTTTGAGCCGGTTGCCGCAGCAGTCGCCGGGGACGGAGCTGTGCAGGTGGAGGCCGAGAAATTCACGGCTGCCGGCCAGCAAGTGATCCAGTACGACTCCACCTTCACCAACCTGGGTTATACGGCGGCTGGCTCTACCTTCGATTATCTGATCAATGTCACGCAACCGGGGTATTACAAGGTGCAGCTCCATTATGCAACCCCTCAGGGCGGCGTCAGCGCGTCGGTCCTGGCGGACGGTGCAGCTAAAGGTTCTGTGTCCCTGCCGTCCAGCGGCGGATGGGGCAATTATCAGAACGCTTCCGTTGGCGTTACGCTGAGCGCAGGCGTGCAGACGCTGCGCATTGTGGACAATGGAGATGGATTTAACTTCGACTATTGGACGATTGAGCCGAGCACTCCAGAGGTGGTCAAGCAGAAGGCGGCCGCTCCTGCGATAACCGCCAACGCGCAATTTGTCACCTTGACCACCGCTTTGGAAGGGGCAACGATTCACTATACGACGGACGGTTCCTTGCCGACGGCTGAAAGCCCGGTATACACCGCACCGATCCGTGTGGCAGCAGTGCAGGTCATTCGTGCAATCACGAGCAAAGACGATATGCAAGACAGCTTTGCAGCGTTTTTTTCCGCATCTGGCGCCTATGTGCCGGTGACGGGTATTGCCATCGAACCTGGCGAATTGACGCTGGTTGCCGGAACTGTGCATATCCTCAAGGCGATATTGCAACCGGAATATGCAAGCAATGATGCCGTGACATGGGTTTCCAGCGATACAACGATTGCTACGGTGAACAATGTGGGGAAAGTAACCGCAGTGAAGCCGGGCCAAGCAATGATCACAGCGACAACCGTCGACGGAGGCAAGCAAGCGGCTGTTGCCGTTACTGTGATCAGGAACACAGGCAATCAGACCGGTGGGCAGCAGGGCGGTACGTCGGATGCGTCGGCAACAACCAGTCCGGGTAAAGTGAAGCTTCAACCGGCAAGCGACGCCAACGGCATGGCGCAAGTCGCGGTAAAAGCAGGCGATATCCAATCCGCATTGGCAGCAGTTACGGACCATAAGCTTGCTTTTGTTGTCACACCGGCTGCAGGAACAAAGCAAGTCAAGCTCGACATTCCGGTGCAAGCGATTCTGGCGGATGGCAGCATTCGGGCTATCGAGCTGAACACCGGCTTGACCACCGTCACGATCAGTCCCGAATTCATCAGCAAAAACGGCGGGACCTCCGCGTCAGCGATCCAACTGTCCGTACAATCCGTAGATTCGGCCGATCTTCCTGCCGACATTCGGGAACGGATGGAAGGCGGCGTGGTGTACAATTTCGATTTAAGCGTTGACGGCAGCACAATCAGCAGCTTGGGCGACAATCTGGTGCAAGTGGGCATTCCCTATACGCTGGGTGCGGGGGAGAACGCCAACAACGTGATCATTTACTACATCAGCGAAGCCGGGCAGCTTGAAATTGTGAAAAATGGTCTGTACAACCCGGTTACCGGCCATGTTGAATTCAAGCCCAAGCATTTCAGCCAATATGCGGCTGTTTATGCCAAAGCGTCATTTACAGACACAAGCGCAACCGCATGGGCGGAAGAAAGCATCAACGCGCTGGCTGCCAGAGGCGCTGTCCAAGGAACGGGCAACGGACGGTTTGATCCGACGGGGCAGGTTACTAGGGCGCAATTTATTCAAATGCTGATCGAAACGTTCGATCTTGCCGACGCCGCAGCCCTTTCGACATTTGCCGATGTTCCGCAAGGACAATGGTATACACAGGCCATCGCAAGTGCGCAAAAGCTGGGCATCGTCAACGGCAAAGAAAACGGCATGTTCGGCGTGAACGACAACATTACTCGCGAGGACATGGCTGTGATGATCTATCGCATCAGCGAACATCTGCACTTGACGCTGGCAGCGGGCAGCAACGCTGCTCCTTTTACGGATCAAGCCCATATTGCCGCTTATGCGCAACCGGCTGTGGAAGCGATGAAAGCAGCAGGCATCGTGAACGGTATGGACAATGGAAACTTTGCTCCCAAAGAGCACGCATCCAGAGCGCAAGCCGCAACCATGATCTTCAGACTTTTTGCGCAAAATCAAAACAGCGGTTCTTAAGAAAAAATCTGCATTTTGTAACACAATTGGAATATTATTGTCACCTGCTTATCATGTTCGTCAGGTATGATCATTAGTAAGACCCCCTTTTCATATATTTGTTGGACCTGTGCCGATCCGCGGCCGGGTCCCTTTTTTTGCTCCCGATGTCCGCCGGGCTGCAGTTGGACGGATTCCTTGATGACGAATTGCGGCTGGCCCATTCATTTCCAAAGCGCAGGAAAAGCCGTTGGCGCGTGCAAAAAAGGAAACCTATTTCCGATTGTCGAATTGGAGAAAGAGCAGGATGGAAAAGCCGGGGGAAGCACATGAAGAAACTACATATTTTTGCGGCCGCCGCCGTATTTTGCTTATTGAGCGCCGCTATTATATACGTGATCGGTTTATATGAAAAATCGCTGCTGAGCGAAGCCGAAAGTTCGGCGCAAGCCCAACTGTCGCTGCGGACGCTGGCGCTGCAATCGGTCGTCGATCGCAATTTCAACCTGATGGCGAGTTTGGAGGCGTACGTGCAGAACGGTTTTACCGGCGCGTCGGACGAAGAGATCAACGACTACATGCGGATGCTGTATGAGTCGGCCGGCAATTCAGCGTTAAATTTGTATATCGCCCCGCAAGGCGTCGTCGATTATTTGTACCCGATCCAGGGCAACGAGTCCTTGTACCATTGGAATCTGCTGGACGATCCGCGGCAGGAGGTGCAGGATCAACTCCAGCTCGGCTTGCATACGAAGGTGATGACCGTCAACGGGCCGTTCAAACTGCTCCAGGGCAATCAGGGACTGGTAGCGCGCAAAATGATGCAGCGCGACGGCACGTTCTGGGGGTTCATTGCCGTTGCGCTTGATGTTGACGCCATCCTCAAGCAATCGGGGCTGGCGCCCGGCGAGGGCGAGCAATCGGGGCTGAACATGGCGATCCGTTCGGGATCGGCCGCGGCGTTTTATGGCGACGACCGGATTTTCAACGAGCATCCGCTTATCTCGTGGGTCGATTTTCCCGACCATAGCTGGCAGGTGGCGGGTCTGATGGACCCGGAGGCGCTGCTGCGCATCCGCCATCAGGTTGCGCTGCTGCGCACGGCCAGCTTGCTGGTGCTGTTGCTGGCGTTTGCGATTTATTGCGGCGTCATGTATCAGCGCAACCGGCTGCAGCGGGTGGTGGAGTCGCGGACGCAGGAGCTGAGCGTGACGAACGAAAAGCTGATGGCGACCAACGCCCAATTGATGGAAGGCGAAGAGGAGCTGCGCAAGCAATACGCGTTGCTTGGCACGTATACGACGGCGTTGCGCGATTCGGAGAAGCAACTGATCTATCTGGCCTATCACGACGCGTTGACAGGGCTGGCCAACCGCAACGCGTTCCAGCAGCGGCTGCAAAGCTTGCTGGAGGGCGGCGATCGCATGGAAGCCGCGGTTTTGCTGTTTGACCTCGATAATTTCAAGATGGTCAACGATACGTACGGCCATCAGATCGGGGACGTGCTGCTGACAGAGGTCGTCGAGCGGATCAAGGCGGCCGAGCTGCCGATCGAAGAACTGGCGCGTTTCGGCGGCGACGAATTTGCGATTTTGCTGACGCGCCGCACCGGGGATGAGCAGCTGCGGGCGTTCAGCGAACGGTTGCTGGAGCTGTTCCGCGAGCCGTTCCATGTCGTGGACAAGCATTTTTTCATCTCTGCGAGCATCGGCATCGCGCCGTTTCCGAATGCCGGCACAACGCGCGAAGCGCTGCTCAAAAACGCCGACATCGCCATGTTCTCCTCCAAGCAGGAAGGCGGCAACCGGTATACGTTTTTCAATACGTCCATGGAGTCGGATTCGCTGGAGAAGCTGGAGATGGGCAACCATTTGCGGCAGGCGCTGGAACGCAAGGAAATGGAAATTCATTTCCAACCGCAGGTCGACTGCAAGGCCGGCCGCATCGTTGGCATCGAGGCGCTGCTGCGCTGGAAGCACACGTCCAGGGGCTACATTTCTCCGGCGACGTTCATTCCGCTGGCCGAGGAGATGGGCTTGATCATTCCGCTTGGCGAATGGGTGTTGCGCGAGGCTTGTGCGCGGACGAAAAAATGGCATGAGGCGCTCGGGCAGGAGCTGCGCATTTCCGTCAACCTGTCCGTGCGCCAACTGCACGACGACAAGCTGATTGACAAAGTGCGGGTCATTTTGCAGGAAACGGGGCTTGCGCCGTGTTTTCTGGAAATGGAAATTACCGAAAACGTTGCGATGAAGGAGGAGCAGCTGGATACGCTCCGCGAGCTGCGCGAAATGGGCATCGCGATTTCCGTTGACGATTTCGGCACGAAATATTCGTCGCTCAGCTATTTGAAGCGGTTCCCGGTAACGAAAATCAAGCTCGACCAGTCGTTCGTGCGCGGTGTGCAATCCGACGCGAAGGACCGCGCGATGATCAAGGCGATCATTTCCGTAGCCGAATCGTTTGAGCTGGACATTATCGCCGAAGGGGTCGAAACCGAGGAGCAAGCCGCCTTCCTGGTGGAAAACGGCTGCGCGCATATTCAGGGCTATTATTTCTTCCGGCCGATGCCGGAAGCTGCGCTGTTGGAAGTGATCGGCGAGCGGAGTCAGGAGAAGCTGACCCGCTGGTCGGCGGCAACGGGACAATAAACGTACGGTCGAGCGCAAGTTTGACGGGCATCGGGAGAGAGGCAAAAGCCGGGCGCCTGTTCGTCCGCGTGGCTTGGACTTGCGTCGCGGCAACAACCAAAAAACATCTCCAGCGGAAGCGACAGCTTCACGCCTTGGAGATGTTTTCGTTTTTTAGAGCGGCACGACCTGCTTTTGCAACTGCTTGTAATAGACCCATTCGGTAAAGCCGATTTCGCGCAGCCGCTTGCGGACCTGTTCCCATTCGTCGCCGACCCGTTCGGGCACGTGAGCGTCCGAGCCGAAGGTCACTTCCACGCCGTGGTGCAACGCTCGTTCAAGCATGTCATCGGACGGATACCAGCCGCCGACCGCTTTCGTTTTGCCGGACGTGTTGATTTCAATCGCCACACCGCATTCGCCGATGACGCGCAGCGTTTCGTCGACCTTCGGGGTCGGAATGTCCGAGAACGGAGGGTAGAAACCTTTCATCGCATCGATATGGCCGAGAATTTGAAACATTCCCGAGCGGGCCGACTCCTGAATAAGCCGGTAATATTCTTCTTTTTGCGCGATTTGCTCCTCTGGGCTTAAGCCTTTCCAGCGGGTGCGGTTGAAAATGCTGACGCCGCCGGATTGATGTACGGAGCCGATGATGTAATCAAACGGATATTTGGCGTATTCGCACCGGTACGCGTCAAGCACGTCGGGGAAATAGTCCGATTCGACGCCGAGCAGCACCTCAATGCGTCCGGCATATGTTTCTTTTAGCCGCAGCACCTCTTCCACATAGCGGGGAAACTCGCTTTTGGCCATCGTGATGCCCGGCTGGGCATGGTCGAGCGGACTGCCAAAATAGGGCGAGTGGTCGGAGATGCCAATCACGGACAAGCCTGCGGCGAGCCCGGCTTCAATGTAATCGCGGATGTCCCCTTGGGCATGGCCGCAGCGTATATGGTGCGTATGTACATCGAATTTCATAAGAGCCCTCCTTATGCGCAGCAAGTTACTCCGAGCCGAGAAACTGGGTTTCCGGCATGCCTTTTAAGTCCAGCAAAAATTGCTGCATCGCCGAGCTTAGATAACGTCCTGACTTATATACTACACCGACGGGATGGGTAATATCCAATTCGCTGACTTTGACCATCTTGAGCGTGCCATGCCGCAGCTCGTCTGTCACCGACAGCTTGGAAATGATCGCTGCGCCGAGATTCAGCTCGACCATGCGCTTGACCTCTTCGCTGCTCGACAACTCCATCACGATATGCGGGTTGACGTCAAACGATTTGAACACCTGATCGATAAACCGGCGGCCGACCGTCTCCGGCGACAGCATAATAAACGGGATGTTGCGCAGCTTTTCGATCGACAGGTGCGAGAACCGGCTGAGCGGATGGCGCGCGGACACGATCAGCTCGTAGGTGTCGTAATACAGCACCGACGTTTCCAGCGACGGGTTTTTCTCCAGCAAATAGGCGATGCCGATATCGACGTGGCCATTTTCCACGCTGTTCATAATTTGTGAGGAGGTCATCGAGCGGATCGTGGTTTTGATCAAGGGAAACTGATCCTGGAAGTAAGAAAGCACCCGGGGCAAAATCTGCATCGCAATCGAAGTCGTTGTGCCGATATGAATGTGGCCTTGCGGCGTCTGATTCAGGTCGGCCAGTCGTTGCTTCAAGTCGTCGACCGTGCGCAGGATGCGCTCGGCGTGTTCGAGAAACACCTTGCCGCTGTCCGTCAGCGTCACAGGCTGGCTGCGGTCGATCAGCACCGTGCCGAATTCGTCCTCCAGACTTTTGATCTGCGCGGAGACGGCGGGCTGGGTCAGGTTGAGAATTTCGCCTGCCTTGCGGAAGCTCATTGTTTTCGATATCGTCAGCAACGTCTCCAACTGGTTGATATTCAAGAAACCACCTCCTGCCGCAGCGAGATTAGGGTAAAAATAAAATTTATCGATTTTGTAAAGGGAATAAAAAGCTTTTCTAAGCTTTATTATAGCCAACTGGTCCGGGATGAGCAATGGCTTAGGGGGAAGTGAGCTAGTTACCTTCAAGTAAGTGAAGCGTGGAGTGGCATCGGCAGGAGGAGCAGCGGTTAAGCGATGGGATGAGGAGGGAGGGCAGGCGGGGGGCTGCGTCGTATGTAAGGCCGAGCTGGAGGGAAGCGATTGCAAAGCGAGGGCGTAGGGGAGAAGGGCGTTTTGCTTGGCATGGACAAGGGCGTTAGGGCGTGTGGTGGAAAAGGGAGGCGAGGCCCTTAAAGCGGGCCGGAACGCGCCTTAAGGGCCGTCCGGCTCGGCCGGAAGCTCGGCGCCCAGTACTTGCGCGGCCACAGCGCGCAGATCGGCGCACACGAGGTCCGGCGTGACGCCGGCCGCTGCCAACTGCTCGTGGACGTTGGCGGGCGTCGCTACGCCTGTCAGCACGAGCGCCGTCCGGCAGCGGCTGATCGCGCCGCCGCGGATGTCGGTGGCGGCGTTGTCGCCGATGACCCAGACATCGGCGGGTTTGAGGCCAAGCCGCTCGATGGCGTAGGCCATGATGATCGGTGACGGTTTGCCGATCGTCACCGGTCCCACGCCAGCCGCTGCGCGGATGGCGGCGGCGAGCGAACCCGCACCAGGCTGCAGCCCTCCGTCGCCGGGGAGCAGCAAGTCCGGGTTCGTGAGCACGTACCCGGCGCCGCCTCGCAGGCGCCGCACCGCTTCCGCAAGCTTCCCGTACGTGAAGCTGCGGTCAATGCCTTGCACGACGAACTCCGCGTCGTCGTGCTCGGTAACGGCGAAGCCGGCTGCGGCAAGTGCATCCCGCAGGCCGGCTTCGCCGATCACATACGCCCGCGCGCCCGGCCGCTGGGCGTGCAAATACAACGCCGCCGCTTGCGAAGACGTGAACACGCGGGCGGCGGGAACCGCGATGCCGAGCGCTTGCAGATGCTCGGCCACTTGCTCCGGGCTGCGGGACGAATTGTTCGTCACCAATTGATACGGCAGCCCGCGCTCTTCCAGCAGGCGGATAAACGCGCCCGCATAAGGGATCGGCTCGTGTCCTCGATACAACGTGCCATCCAGATCAATCAGGAACCCGTACATGCCGGTTCCTCCTTTCTTTTTTGCGGCGCAAAAGCCGTCCAGCGCTAACGCTGCCGTATCTTCCGCGCCACCACCGCGGAATGCCAGCTTGCTTGTCCCGCACCCCTGCGAAGCGCTCGGCCAGCTTGCCGGCGCACAGTCCGCCCCTTACTGCTCCTGCATAAACGGCAGGCTGATTTCCACGGTGGTGCCTTCGTCCAGCTTGCTGCGAATCCGCATCGTGCCGCCGTGCGCTTCGATGATGCGGAAGCAGACCATCAGCCCAAGGCCCGTGCCTTTTTCCTTTGTGCTGTAGAACGGCTCGCCGAGCTTGGGCAGCCGTTCCGGCGCGATGCCGCAGCCGTGATCGATAAAGCGGATCACCATATCGCGGCCGTCGGCCGAAGCAAACGCGGCAATGCACATCGTGCCACCGCCGGGCATCGATTCCAGCGCATTTTTCAGCACGTTGATAAACACCTGCTTCAATTGATGTTCGTCGCAGGAGACAAGCGGCAGCTCCGGCTCGACTTCGGCTTCGATCTCGATGTTGCTCAGCAGCGCTTGCGGCTGCATCAGTTCGACCGTGCTGCGGATGATTGCTCCGGGGTGCCGGGCTTCGAAATGAATCGCTTGGGGTTTGGCCACGAACAAAAACTCGTTGACGATAAATTCGATGCGCAGCAGCTCTTTACGCATAATTTCTATATAATATTGCTCTTTGGGGCTTGGCGTCTTAAGCAACTGCAAAAAGCCTTTGAGCGCCGTCAGCGGGTTGCGGATTTCATGCGCGACTCCGGCCGCGAGCTGGCCGACCGCCGACAGCTTGTCGGACTTGAACAGCAGCTCTTCGGTTTTTTTCTGCTCGGTGATGTCCTTGAACGTGATAACGACGCCAAGCAGATGGCCGTCGCCCTCCAGAATCGGACTGCTCATGTATTCGACCGGGAAGCTGGCGCCGTCCTTGCGGCGAAAGCACCCGTCCTTGATCACTTTGACCTCGCGTTCCAGCATCGTGCGCAGCATGTCCGCATCGGCTTCCACAGCGCCGTCTGCCGTCCCGTCGTCCGGGCGGCTGTGCCGGATCAGCTTGCCGATCTGTTTGCCAAGCATATCGTCGACCTTCCAGCCGGTCATGCGTTCCGCAGCTTTGTTCCAAAAAATCGTGCGGCCGTTTGTGTCGATTCCGTAAATTCCCTCCGATACAGAATTAAGGATCAGGCGATTTTGGCGATGGAGCTTGTCGATTTCCTTTTTCTGCTCCTTGGATTCGGTCAAGTCCTTCAAAATGGCGTACAGCCCGACAACCCGCTCGCCGACCACCGTGGGCACCAGCGTGACGTTTGTCGGAATCGGCTGTCCCTGCTTGTGCAGGAAGCTGGCTTCAAAATGCTGCGGCGTTCCCGCGGCGGCCGCTTGAAAATGATGCAGCGCCTTAAGCAGATCCGGCGGATGCAGCATGGGAATAAAGGAAGTCATCTGCGCTTCCTCGGCGTCAAAGCCGGTCAGCGTCGTCAGGCTGCGGTTCGAGTCGAGCACTTCGCCTTTCAGGCTGAACGAGACGATCGAATCGGGATGGTGCACGTACAGCGATTTATATCGCTGCTCGCTGGCGATCAGCCAGCGCTCCCGCCGGCGCACCAGCCGGAAAAACAGCAGCAGCGCCGCAGCAAATAACCCGGCAAGCAGCAGCGCGGTCCCGCAGCGGGCTGCGGGCGAGGTGTCGAAGCCGGGCTGGCGCCGCAGAAGCCAGTAAAGCAGGCCAAGCGCGGCGGCAAGGGCATGGTAAGCAAGCGCTGCCTGGAACAGCGTCCAGCGCCGGCTCGAAGGATTCGGTTTGGGCGTGCACAATTTGAAGCGCTCCTTGTGTGAGGAATGATCTCCCATTAGTGTAACAGGATTCGACACAAAATCATATCATTTGTCTGGGAGCTTTGTAAAAAAATGCGATTTCCAGCCCTTCCATTATTTCGATCCCTCGCTTGTGCAAAAAAGTGTTGCGGTCGTCTCAAGGAGATACTATGATGAACATAAGGCTAGAATTGGTCGTCTGCTGCCAGGCGTGAGCATTTTGCACCAATTAAACGTGGAAACCAGTATACTTGTACTAAGAATTTAGGTATAATGTAGAAAAACGTCGTATGCCGTGAACTATTCACAAAGGAGATCTTAGCTTATGAAGGCGGAATACATCAATCCCTTTTTGGAGTCAGCCCGCATCGTGATCGAGCAGGTAGCGAATGTTCGGCCGACTACCGGCCAGTTGGGCATTAAGGATGTCAAATTCGTGGAGAATTATATTTGGATTCAAATCGGAATGACGGGACAGATGGAAGGGGATATCGTCTTTGGGCTGGCGGAAGAGGTCGCTTTGAAGGTGGTTTCGGCCATGATGGGCGGTTTTGTCGTAACGGAGATGGATGAAATGGGCAAAAGCGCGATTTCCGAGCTGGGCAATATGATCAGCGGCAACGCCAGTACGATGTTGTTCAATCAGGGCGTTCGCGTCGATATTACCCCGCCGAAGCTGGTTCAGCATGCGAATGCAGCCGGTTTCACACCGAAGAAGGCATTGACGATTCCGTTGATTATGGATTCGATCGGCGAGCTGGACATTCAAGTGCTGATTACTTAGACGCTGCATGCAGCGAGGGAAACGTGAATATGTTATAGTAGGGTGGATCGCTTGTCAAACCGATGGGCATCCGCTTTTTTTATTGTCTGGAGGAGAAATGTCGTGAAGGTTCAGGGAAAAATCGTGCTGATTACCGGAGCGTCCAGCGGACTGGGCGCGAATATGGCGCAGCAGTTGTCGGCGCGCGGCGCAACGGTTGTGCTGACGGCGCGCTCCGTCGGCAAGCTGGAACAGGCGGCTGCGGCCATGCAGGGGCCGGGCGCTGTCTACGCGATGGATGTGCAAAATACCGAGCAGGTCAAAATAACGGTAGAGCGGGTCATCGAGCGGTTCGGCCGGATCGATATATTGATCAACAACGCCGGCTACGGCGTGTTCGAAACGTTTGCCAAGACGCCGCTGGAGCGGTTTCAGGATATGATGGACGTCAACTATATGGGCATCGTGCGCTGCACGCAGGCGGTATTGCCGCATATGCAGCGCGCCGGCAGCGGCCACATCGTCAACATCGCCTCGATGGCCGGCAAAATCGGTTCGGCCAAGTCGACGGCTTACGCGGCGAGCAAACACGCCGTTCTTGGGTTGACCAACAGCTTGCGTCAGGAGCTGACCGGCACGGGAATCAAGGTGACGGCGATCAATCCGGGACCGATCAAGACGCCATTTTTCGACATTGCCGATCCAGGCGGCAATTATGTAAAGAACGTCGAGTGGTTTATGCTGAACCCCGACGACGTTGTGCGGGCGATCATCCGCGCCATCGAGCGGGACCGGGTGGAAAAAGATATGCCTTGGAGCGCTGGCTTTGGCGTCAAGCTGGTGCAGCTGTTTCCGGGGCTGTTCGACCGGATTGCCGCGAAGATGCTGAACAAAAAATAAAAGCGGAGTCCGGCGCGCCGGTTCTCCGCTTTTCTCACGCGCGCCGCGCTTAGACGCCTTGCTTGACGCTGCGCTCCACTTGCTCGACCACCTGTGTGGCCGTCAGCCCGTCGGCGTTGATCACCGAAGCTGTGGATACCGTGTCGGCGATCCCCAGCATGTTTTTGTCCTGGCCGGAAATGACGCAACACGCCGCGCTTTCCGCTTGCTCAATCGAAACAACCTCGAATCCGCTGCTTTGCAGCGCGTCTTTTACATCGCTCAGCGTTTGCTCTACTGCGACCTTTGCCATGTACAACATCTCCTTCGTTAAATAAGCTGTCGGATGGTAGTCCCGGCTTAGTGTCGCACGTTTGGCGCGTTTTTATTCCTGTTGCTCGGTTCGGCTGGCTTGCAGCGCCTGATTCGCGTTGCGGATTTCCTCGAAGATGGCGCGAATATCGGCTTTGCCGTCCGGGTGCAGTTGCGACCAGTGGCCGGTCAGATGAGGCAGCGCTTTATGGGCATGGTTATAAATCGCCCAAATTTTCACTTTTTCGACCATTTCGGGGGACGTGTCGCCCGTGACCAACTCGGCCATTTTTTCAATCAGGCTGTCAAATTGCTTGGTAAATTCGGGATTCATAAGGTCCGCCTTTCCGTAGAAACATATAACGAATCATTCCTTAGCTTAGCCTACGACAACGCTGCTGTCAAAGCAGGAAGGAGCATCATGGCGATGGGAAAAATGCTCGTGCGCGACGGGCAACTGCTGGATCGGGAGGCGCTGCGCTGCTACACCCGGCACGTTTCGCTGCATCTGGTGACTTACGGCAGCCAGGGGCTGCGCGTCAAGGGTTATTTGGCCGTGCCCGAAGGCGGCGGACCGCATCCGGCCGTCATTTATTGCCGCGGCGGCATCCGCCGGGTCGGCATGGTGCGCAAGCGGCGGATCATTTCGATGGCGCGTCGCGGTTATGTTGTGTTCGCTCCTTTTTACCGCGGCAATGAAGGCGGAGAAGGGCGGGAGGATTTCGGCGGCGAAGATCGCTATGATATCATCCACGCCATCCCGCTGGTGCAGGCGTTATCCGAGGTGCGGCCCGGTCCGGTGCCTTTGATCGGCTTTTCGCGCGGCGCGCTGATGGCGCTGCTGGCGGCGAGGCATAGCGAGCAGGCCGGCCCTGTCGTTGTTTGGGGCGGGGTCAGCGACCTGCTGCAAACGTATGAGGAGCGCGTCGATTTGCGCCGGATGTTAAAGCGTGTCGTCGGGCATCCGAAAAAGCAGGCGGACAGCTACACGGACCGTTCGCCCGTCCATTTTGCCGGGGAATTGCAGCAGCCGGTGATGATCGTGCATGGCACGAAGGATACGCAGGTCAGCGTCGAGCAGGCCCGCAAGCTGGCCCGGGCGCTTGAAGCGGCCAACAAGCAATATGCGATGGAATTGTACGACGGATTGCCGCACCGTTTTCCCAAAGCAGACGACGAACGCGCGCTGGATGCGGTTTTCGCATGGCTCGACAGCCAGCGCCAACGCTTGGACGAGCAGGAAAATCTATGCATGGACCGCAGCTAACGGCAGCAATTTTTGCGCGGATTTGCCATTTTTTTTCGGTTTAATATTGTTTACTTCACAGTAATGCCCTAATATAAGGAGGTAAAAACAGTTCGCGTGCAGTTGATCCGGTTTGTGCTGGGGGGCTTTTATGTCGAAGTATTTGATGCATTTGTTCATAAGCGATTTTTATACTTTGGATAAAGGCACACAAGAGCACGTATATCAGGAATTTTACATATTGGTTTACCCGATGATTTATTTTATTTTGCGCGATCACGCCGGTGTCGAGGACATCATTCAGGAAGCGTTCCTGCGGGCGGTGCGCAAAGCGCCGATGCTTAAGGAGCGGGAGAAATACGAAAGCTGGCTGAAAAAGCTGACCCGCAACGTTACGCTGAATCATTTGCGCAAGCATAAGCGCAACCGCGACGAATTGGACGCGGAGATGATTTTCGTGATGAAGGAAGCGGCTCCGGCCTCCGATTATCTCGTTCCGCTGGAGAAGGAAGTCGAGCTCAAGCTGATGCGCGAAGCGATCGTCAAATACATCAATCAGCTCAGCCCGTCGTACCGGCAAATTATCGCGATGAAATGGATTCATAATTTATCTTACAAGGATATGGCCGCCGAGCTTGGCGTGACCGAAGGCGTTGTGCGCCAGCGCTTGTACCGCGCCCGCGAAGCGATTCGCCAGAAGCTGATGGAGGAGTGGGGCGTGGCCCACGAGTAGCGGTTTTGGGAGCCTGGAGATGGACATCCGGCGGGTGCCGGCAGCGGCTCCAGTGTGGTCAAGCTCGGTGAGCGATAGATCCCGATCACGATACATAAGAGCAAGCCGATGGAGCGTCCGCCGCGGGCGCGGCCGTCGGCTTTTTGCTTTGTTGGGCTGCAGGTTGGCATATCAAGGTGGAAAAGGAAGAGCGGTTGCGCTGCGCGCTGTTGTTTGAGCGTGTGGTGGGGCGGGCGGCCGTCGAGTAGATGCCATGCGACAGGGAGCTATGGAGCGGCCAGGGATAGTGGGCGGTATCGCCAATTGCCGGCGTTTGTCAACTGGCGTTGCGGGAACAGACCGTGGTTTGGTCGCACCTTGTGTGACTGCTGGCGGGGGGCTTGGTCGTGCGATGGCGATCAGAATCGAGGTGGGCTTGCTGCACGGCGCCCAGCCCGCCCCTTGCGCCGCGTCGTTGCCGGCGGAGCTTCGAGCGTGACCATCCCGACTTGCACCGCACCGCTGCCGGCGGAGCATCCAGCGAGCCCACCCTCCCTTGCGCCACACCGCTGCCGGCGGAGCGCCCAGCGAGCCCGCCCCCCCTTGCGCCGCACCGCTGCCGGTAGAGCATCCAGCGAGCCCCTCCTCCCGGCGGCGCGGCCTGGCTAACGGCATTGTGCCGTGCGGCAGGGTCGCTTATAATGAGGACAAAGGAAGTTGACGAAAAGAGGTTGTATCGTGGAGATAAGCTTTGAACAACTATTAGCCGGCACCGGGTATGCGTCGACGCTGCGCGAGCTGGGTCTGACGCACCCGACGCCGATTCAGGTCGCGGCCATTCCCGCGTTGCGGGAAGGCAAGGATGCGATCGTGCAATCGCAGACCGGCACCGGCAAGACGCTGGCTTACCTGCTGCCGGCGCTTGAGCGCATCGATCCGCAGCAAAAACAGCTCCAGGTGCTTGTGCTTGTGCCAACGCGTGAACTGGGGATGCAAATTTTGCAGGATGTCGAGCGGCTGACGGTCGGTGGGCCTTTGCGCGCCCAATCGCTGATCGGCGGAGCGGCGCTGTCGCGGCAGGTGGAGAAGCTCAAGCTTCATCCGCATATTGCCGTCGGTACGCCGGGCCGCGTGCTGGAGCTGCTCAAGCTGCGCAAGCTCAGCCTGCACCATGTGCGTACGGTCGTGGTCGACGAGGTCGATCAGGTTTTTGATCTCGGTTCGATGCACGAAGTGGAGGCCTTGTTCAAAGGCATGTTGCGAACCAGCCAAATCGTGTTCGTCTCGGCGACGATTCCCGATGCGCTGGTCGAGACGGCCGGCCGTTGGCTGAAGCAGCCGGAGCACCTGCACATCGATCCGCAGCAGCGGACGGCGGAGACGATTGAACATTTGTCTTTTATGTGCGAGGAACGGAACAAAATCGATACATTGCGCCGGCTGGTGCGCCTGATCAATCCGCCGTCGGCCATCGTGTTCATCAACGCAACGGCCGATGTCGCCGAGGTGGTTGGCAAGCTGCAATTTGTTGGCTTGTCGATCGAGGCGTTGTACGGCGAAGCCGGCAAGCAGGAGCGGGCCCGCGTGATGAACGCGTTTCGCGAGCGGCGTTTTCAACTGCTGCTGGCAACCGATATCGCCGCCCGCGGTCTGGATATCGCCGGGGTGACGCACGTGTTTCATCTCGATCCGGCGCCGAACGCGGATTATTACTTGCACCGCGTTGGGCGCACGGGCCGGATGGGCCGCAAAGGCACGGCCATCTCGATTATCACGCCGAAGGAGCAATTCATCCTTGACAAGTTCCAAAAGCAACTTGGCATCGTGATTGCGCCGAAGGCGATGTACGAGGGCCGGATCGTCGACCCGGCCCAAGATCGCAGCGCGGCTACGATGCGCAGCCGCCGCGAGGCGCGCCAGGGCGGCGCGCCGGCAACCGCGCGCACGCACAGCAGCGCGCGGACGGACGCCGCGCCGCCCGGCGCGGGAGCTGCCGCGGCCGGTGCGAGCCGCGGCCGGGCTGACGCCGCTGCCGGACGCAGCAGCGGCGGTGCAGGTTCGCCCGCGCGCGGTGCGGCGCGGGCTGGAGGGAGCGGCGGCCCCGGGGCCGCTCCCCGCGCGGGCGCGCCGGCTCAGCGCAAGGCGGAGCGCGAGCGCGACCGCAAGAACAAAGGCGCGCCGAAATGGCTGAAAGACAAGCCGAATCGCGACTAGCGCGCCTGAACGATCACGTTGCTCATGGGAGATGGGGGCGTCTGAATTGATCAAGAAGTGGATCGTGTCCCTCAGCTTGCTTGCTGCCGTGCTGGCGGCTGCTTGCGGCGCTGCGGTCTGGTTCGTCAAGCCGCAGCAGCAGCTCGATTTGACCTACCGCGAGCTGCGGCTTGGCGACAAGCTGATGGACATGTTGCGCAGCCTGTCGCTGCAAGTTACGCTGAGTGAGCAGGATATCAACGATCTGGCCAAAAAACAGCTGGCCGCCCATCGCGAGCTGCCGCACGGGCTGCTGCTTGAAGGTGCCCGGTTCGAGCTGCGCGGCGACGAGCTGGTTGCCGACGTCAACCTGCGCTGGCACGACGCGGTGCCGATCGGCGCCCGGCTCGTCTTCCAGCTGCAATGGGAGGACGGTCAACTGCTGCTGACGCATCGGCAGACGTCGATTCGCGGTGTGGCGCTCCCCGCCGGCTGGCTTGGCCTGCCGGACGTGGCCGTGCCTGTGGCCGACCAGTTGCCGTCGCTCGTTGGCATCAAGGATGTCACCTTCGAACCGTCGGCGATTCGTATTGCGCTCAAGCTCCAATGAGGAGCAGCGCGTTTTTCGACCCCATCAGGAATGTTAAGTTTGGTACAGCGTAAGCGAGCTAAAGTATTTCGGATAGGCATAAAAAATTTCCGCTGCCACGCGGTCGCTCCTCCTTGAGGGGCTCTGCCAGGAGGTTTATCGCTTTCAAGCAAAAAGGATGGAACTTTCCGCCACGGACCAGCCGTGGCGGAAACGTTCCATCCTTTTGTTTTTATTCGCTGCGGCGAAGCACGCCCCGCGACAGCAGGAGCAGCAGCAGGACAAGCAGCAGTCCGCCCGCCGCGACGGTCAGCGAGCTGCCGGCGCCCCAACGGTCCATCGCCGGGCCGGTGGCGAGCGGCAGCAGCGAGCCGCCCAATCCCCCGGCGGCAATCAGCAGACTGGTCGTTTGCTCCGTGCGCCCGGGCAACATCGCGTTGGCATAGATGATCCCGATGGCGAACATGCCAGACATCAGCAGTCCGAGCAGCAGCACCAGCGTAAAGCTCAGCCATATCGAAGACACCGGCATCCACAGCAACACGACCGCGAGACTTCCGGCATAAGCGATCAGCAGGTAGCGCCAATAACTCAGCTTCTCCGCCAGCCAGCCGGCCATCAGCCTGCCGATCACCATCGTCAGCCAATACGCCGTCACGGTCAAGGTTGCCAGCGACTTGGTCGCGTGCAGCCGGTCGAGGAAGAGCGAAGGCAGGAAGTTGACGAGCACATTTTCCAACCCGACATACAGAAAAAACACAAGCAGCAGCAAGGTGAAAAAAAGCCCTGTCCGCCGCGTCCATCCCGGCGTCGCCGCCGTCCTCCGGCTTTCGGCCGGACGATAAGCGAGCCATCCGTCATGCGGTCCGAAGGAAAGCTTCGACCACAGCCAGGCGATGACGAGCGTGCAGACGCCGAGCAGCAGGAAGGAGTACCGCCACAACCCGCCGGCGATCAGCACACTGGAGATCAGCGGCGTCATCAGCGCGCCGGCGCCGTAAGCGACCTCCAGCTTGCTGAAAGCAACCGCCTGCTGCCGGTCCGCCGCAATCAGCACGAACGTGCTGACGCTGGCTTCGGTCAAGCCAAACGCGAAGCCGGCGGCCAGCGGCAGCGCGACGGCCACAGGCCACGGCGGCAGCAGCACGGTCGCCAAAGCTGCTGCCCCCAGCAGGGCGTAGCAGCCGCTAATGGCTGCCCGGCTGCCGATCCGGCGGGCGAGCAGCGGCATGGACAACACGCCGGCCAAAAACCCGCCGAACAGCATAAACACCAACAAGCCGCCGCTGCTGTAACTTTTGCCGTAATGAGCCAGCAGTTCCGTCAGCACAGCGCCCCAAGCGACATACGTGCCGCCGTTGATCAAATAGGACGCCGACCCGACCGCTACAATACGCTTGAGCGGGTCCATGTTAGCCGCGACCTTCAGGCGAAGCCGCCGCCCGATTGAGCTCATGCACGTGGGCGAGCGCCGCCGCCACCGATTCTTCCTCGCGGGCCGCTGCTTTTTTCACGTCCATATGCGCCCAGGTCATGGCAAAGCTATGCGGCGTCAGCTCCAGCATCGACACATCGTTGAACGAGTCGCCGATGCAGGCGATTTCGTGCGGCGTCAGCCCCAGCCGGTCGATCAGCTGCCGCAAGGCATCGCCTTTCGATACGCCAAGCGGCATGACGTCAAGGCAGTCGTGGTCGGCGTAATACATCGTGATCCGGTCGCCAAAATGCGCCTCGTAGGCCTGACGCAAGTGCCCCAGCAGCTCCATCGGGCCAAAAAACGAAAATTTGCACGCCGGCAAATCATGCCGCAGCGCTTCGGCGGCATCCGGCCGCACGACAAACGGCTTGAACATCCGCGCCTGAATCGCATCGGACGCCGCCGAACGTTCCGTAAGGCAGTTCATGTCCCCGGAGCAAATCAGCTTGACCAACTCGTAGCCCCGGGCGATCTGATAAAGCTCATACGCCAGTTCGGCCGGGAACCGCTGCATGTGCAGCAGCTCACCATTTTTATCGTGCATGAACGCGCCGTTTTGCGATACGGAATACGCGGCAAAGCCGATTTCGTCCATCACCTGCACCATCTCCGAATGCATGCGCCCGGAGGCGATGCACAGCTCAAGGCCGGCGTCCTTCATCCGCTGCAGCGCTTCGCGCTCGCGGGGCGATACCTTTTTGCCGTGATCCAGCAGCGTTCCGTCCAAATCAGTTACAAACAGTCGAATCATCGTCCATCCCTCCGGCTATGACTAATTCCACGTTGCAGGTTTGCAGTTTTTCGCGAATCTCGGCGTCAGGCTCCCGATCGGTGACGAGCACATCGATTTCCTCGAAGTCGGCCAACCGGTGGAACAACCGCTTGCCGAATTTGGAATGGTCGACGAGCACGATCACCTGATCGGCCCGGCGGATCATTTCCCTGTCCATATAGCTGTCCTCTTCGTTCGGGGAAGACAGCCCGTCGGGCGTAATGCTGCACGTGCCGATCAGCACCTTATCCACATGGTAATCGCCGAGCATTTGAATCGCTTTGGCTCCGGTGACGCAGTGATGCTTTTTGTTCAGCAGACCGCCGAGCATATGAATCGTCGTGTCGTCCTTGCGCGTCAGCGCAGCGGCAATCTGGATCGAGCTTGTTACCACGACGTTATGGGCCGACTGCAGGGCCAGCGCTGCTTGCAGCACGGTCGTCGAAGCGTCCATCAGCACGTAGTCGCCGTCTTGAATGAGCGCGGCAGCCGCTTGGCCGATTGATTTTTTCGAGCAGGACTCTTCATGCAGCCGCTGCTCATAATCGCCGACGACCTTGGACAGTGTGGGCAGAATCGCGCCGCCCCGCGTGCGGATAATCCGGCTTTGCTCCTCCAGCTTGACCATATCGCGCCTTGCCGTATCGCGTGACACCCCGTACAGCTCGCAAATTTGCTCGATCGTAATGCGCTTGTGAGATTTTAAGTATTCTTCAATCAAAATCAGCCGTTCCTCTTGGAACATCGTGGACATCACTTCCCAATGCGTAAGTATTAATAAGTAAAAATAAGTTATTGTGCTTATTATACGCCCGTATACTAAGTAATGACAAGAGTTGCCTTTGAAAATATATCTGCCGCGTGAAAGCTGTAGACTGCTTGCAGCAATACCGGCGTGCGATACCGGCACCGCCAGACATCCAGCGTGCGAGGCAAGGCGCGCATGGGTACGGGGCTGACAACCGCTGGGTGGAGCATCACGTGCGGGGAACAGAACGCGGCAAAGGGCAAGGAACAAGGCAAAGAGCAAGGCAAGATGCAGGGCGTGAAACGTATATAAAAAATGACCCCCTTCTCCACATAACTGTGGATTCTGGGGTCATTTTTGGGGATTCCCTGCTGGTGCGAGCACCTTGGAGCCAGCCTCTTCTCAGAGGCGATGTCGCCCGTTTACTGCGCGTCAGGTGTCGCCGCAGCGCCGTCTGCGGTCGCAGCTGCGTCGTGTGCCGGCGTCTCCGGCGATTGCGCCGCCGGTTGTTCCTGCTGCTTGCTTACCGATTGATCTTGCTCCGGCGTTGGCGTCAAGACAGGCGTCGGGCTGAGCGTCGGCTGGGGTGTCGGGCTAGGCTTCGGACTCAGCGGCGGACTGGGCTTCGGGCTCAACGTCCGCTGAGGTGTCGGACTGGGCGTTGGACTGGATGTTGGGAGCGGAGCCGGGCTGTGATGCTTATAGGTCGTATAGATGATGGCGCCGTCGTCCAACTTGCCGATTTCGTCTGCGCTCCAACCCGCCAGCTTGTTTGTGCCGTGAATGCCTTCCAACTGAATATGGTCGTGCGCCGCCAAATATTCGTGCAGGGCGTGCATGTCTTGCGGCTGCAGGTTGCGCAACGTCTGTGTGCCGTGAATCCGGCCCAAAATCACGCCGATCGACTCCGCCGCCAGGCTGGTGTTCGGCTGAATGCGCGCACTGCCGAAGGCGATGGCCGAAGCCCCGACATTTTTGCCGGCTGCAATGACATTATCGTAATCTTTCAGCAAAAAGCTGCGCAGCGGCATGCCGTATTTGTCCGGCCGGCCCATCTCGATGCCCCACTTGTTGGCGCTCGTGCCTTGCAGGTCCACCGGGTAGCCGGCGATGCTCACGTCGTCCCAGTTCATTTTGCCCGAAAGCAGGTCCGACATTTGCAGATCATAGTCCATCTCATAGTGGTTGTATTCGCGAATGTACAGATACGCCGGCAGGCCGTTCAGTTCGGCATGCGCCCAGCCGGGCAACGTTTTGCGAAAATGTTCGAGAATCAGCGGCGTTTCGCGCTGGCCGAGCTCGACCGCTTCGGCGACCGACTTGTCGTCCGACGGATCGACGGTATAGACAAGCAGGGCGTTGATCAGCACCTGACCGTCTTTTTGATAAACAGCATTTAATCCCCGCAAAAACACCCGGTCATTCGTAGGCTTGTACGCTTGCGTCATGCCGCTTAAGCCGATGGCGAACGATTCGTTCACATACCCGCCGCCGAAGCGGGTTTTTCTTTCCTCGCTGCTCATGCTGTTGAACGTGTGGTTGAAGCTTGTCCAGTCAACGTTCTTGAACGCCATCATCATGCCGGCGCCCATGTATTCAATCTGTTTTTGGCCGTACAGCTTTTCCAGACCCGGCAGGCGGGTTGTCTTCAAGCGGCTGAGCAGCGCGGCGAAATCGGTGTTGTCGACCCAATACGCAGCGTCAATCTGCTTGTGTTGTCCGTCGGCGGTGGTGTAGGTTACGGAGGTGATCGCCCGGCGGCCCGCTGCCGCGTCTGTCGTGTGAATTTCCCCGATCTGGATGCCCGATTCCAGCGGAATGCCGGCAACCAGCTTGTTCATGTAGGCCGTAAATTCGGAAAGCTTGCGGATTTTGCCGCTTTTGAAGCCGTCGAACAGCTCCTTGGCCCGGCCTTGCACAAGCGATTTGCCTTTTTCGTCGCGCGTTTCGTCCAGGAACAGCATTTGCCCCTGCAGCACTTGTCCGCCGAAAGCGGCGCGCGGGTCGAGAATCCGCACCTTCAACCCTTCGTCGGCTGCCGCGCGGGCCAAATACAATCCCTCCAGCTCGCTGCCGAAGACAACGACATCGGCCTGCTCCCGGCCGTACACATCGGCGATGACGCTGGCGTCGGTCTGGGCTTGCGGCACTGCCGCTGGAGGGATGGCCGGCGTAGCGGCGGCCTGCGTCGGAACCGGCGTCTGCGAAGGGGTAGGCCTGCCGTTTGCGGCATGGTCGTGCGGCCACAGTTTGCTCGCCGGGATCGCGGCTCCGGCCAGCAGCAGGAGCGCCGCTGCCGGCACCAATAAGCGTTTGTTTACAAAGCGCATGGGCAGCCTCTTTTCCGCATGGGATAGATCGATTCTCTACAAGTTTATCATGCCTGATAGAGAGGTTGTCGATAGAGTCTCGCGATTTTTTTCAAGCGTACCCCCTTAAACATTTCCGCTTGGGCGAACCTTGTAGCATGAACACAGGAACCCTTCGCGAAGGTCCTTATCTAGCATTACTTTTCAAAAGTATAACGATGAATAAGGGAGAGGGAACTTGATGAAAACAATGTGGAAACCTATCGTAACCGGCGGTTTGGCGCTTTCGTTGCTGTTGAGCGGCAGCGTAGCGGCTTTGGCGAAAGACAACGGACGAGGCCATGGCAAGGACGCTTTCCAAGGCTTTAACAACAAAGGCCGGAACGAAGCGCCAGCCAACGCCAATGCAACGGTCAACTTGCGGTTGTCTTTTGAGGATTTGAAGGGCGGCGACGTAGAATGGGCGGCCAGATACATAGCCAGCTTGGCGTCCAAGCGTGTATTCGAGGGCTACGAAGACGGCAGCTTCAAGCCGCGCAATGCGATTTCGCGAATTGAAGCGATTACGGCCGCCGTACGGCTGATGGGCTTGCGCGATCAGGCCGAATCGCCGGAAGAGATGGCGACCCAACTCAATTTCAAGGATGCCGGCAAAATTCCTTCCTGGGCGGTTGGTTACGTCGCCGTAGCGCTTGAAAACGATCTGTTCAGCGAGAATGACGACGCCGTTCAACCGCAGAAAGAAGCCGACCGCCTCTGGGCGACGACGCTGCTGGTGAAAGCGCTCAAGCTGGAGTCCGAAGCCAAGGCAAAAATGAACACGAAGCTCAGCTTCAAGGATGCGGCCAAAATCCCGGCCGGCTCCGTCGGCTACGTGGCCGTCGCGATCGACAAGGGGCTGATCGACGGGTTTGAAGACAATACCTTCCGTCCGAACCAGTCTGTGACCCGCGCTCAATTGGCCGCGCTGCTGGATCGCACAGGCGATCAGATGCCGGATAAAGACGCCGCTTCCGGCACCGTCAGTGCAGCCGTTTACGGCAATACGCTGACGCTGGTGAAAGCCGGCGTAACGACGCAGCTGACGTTGAACCCGAACGCGTTTATTTACCGCGATGGCGTACAGGTATCCGCTTCGGCGCTGCAGATAGGCGATGTCGTCAAAGCGCGTTCCTATAACGGTCAAGTAATTTTTGTCGAAGTGGTCCAAAACGGGCAGGCCGTAGATCCGACCTTTAGCGTCACAGGCTTTTTGGCGGCCACGACACTGAATGCCAGCGGCCAAATCGCGACCATTTCTTTGACGCAAACCGTCAACGGCGTCGTTCAGACTACCGTATACAACGTTTCGCCAACTGTCACCCTCACAGGAAACCTTTCGCAATTTGTGGTCAACCACCTGATTGAGGTTCGGGGCACCAATCAACTCGTTACCTCGATCGACATTAAATAAATACAAAGCTTAAATAGAGAAAAAGGTTAGAATCAAGCAACGGGCTCCTTGCCGCATGACGGTGAGGGGTTTTTGCTTGTCCGTCCGGGCGCATAAAATCCCGTTTTTCAGTACAAAGTAACAATCATCCAGGCAGGAGGTGCGTTATGGAAGAAACCTTGATGCAAACATTCAAAAGATATTATGCCGGCTACCGTGCCGCGGAAAATGCCGACGCCAGCTTCGACGATGCGCTGCAGGCGCTCGCGCACTACGTGATCGACCAGACCGACAGCTTGGCGCAAGAGGGGCTGATGGATGAGGTGAAAAGCTTGACCCGCGAGTTTATCCGCATCCGCGAGCAGACCGGGGGCAGCAACGATACGTTGAAGGAGCGGCTGGAGCGGGAACTGGTGGAGGAAGTGCTAAGCGAGGTGCACTAGGCGCTGGGTATCGGTGATTTTGAGGTGCTTGGACATAAATTTGCATTCCTCCGCGGAATTTGATATATTACTCCTTGCCGTTTCGGCAGCACCGAAGTTCAACAAAAAGTTGAGAAAAAGTGCTTGCAATCACTTGGACGAATGTGATATATTGATCAAGTCGCCTTCGAGAGACGGCGCGGCAAACGAAACACCGATTGCTCTTTGAAAACTGAACAACGAGTGAAGAAGCACGGTCATGCAAGTGACCACAACAAGAGATTGCAAAATCTCGCTAGCTTTGACAATGAGCTATTCAGCTTAACAATAGGTTTGACCTTAATTGGAGAGTTTGATCGTCGATCAAATCTGCAATGAGGACATTATTGGAGAGTTTGATCCTGGCTCAGGACGAACGCTGGCGGCGTGCCTAATACATGCAAGTCGAGCGGATCATTTCTTTCGGGAGATGGTTAGCGGCGGACGGGTGAGTAACACGTAGGCAACCTGCCCTGGAGATCGGGATAACTATGGGAAACGATAGCTAAGACCGGATAACTGGTTTTCTCGCCTGAGAGAATCATGAAACACGGAGCAATCTGTGGCTTGAGGATGGGCCTGCGGCGCATTAGCTGGTTGGTGA
>Ga0206102_1000062_pt1 | contig 62256 bp, 76 predicted proteins | sample 1B1Ametagenome_FD_148645 | JGI IMG/M metagenome (GOLD analysis project Ga0206102, IMG submission 148645) | Enriched microbial communities from leaf-cutter ant dump, University of Wisconsin, Madison, United States - 1B1A | ecosystem: Environmental > Terrestrial > Nest > Insects nest > Nest dump... | reverse complement strand
TCACCAACCAGCTAATGCGCCGCAGGCCCATCCTCAAGCCACAGATTGCTCCGTGTTTCATGATTCTCTCAGGCGAGAAAACCAGTTATCCGGTCTTAGCTATCGTTTCCCATAGTTATCCCGATCTTCAGGGCAGGTTGCCTACGTGTTACTCACCCGTCCGCCGCTAACCATCTCCCGAAGGAAATGATCCGCTCGACTTGCATGTATTAGGCACGCCGCCAGCGTTCGTCCTGAGCCAGGATCAAACTCTCCAATAATGTCCTCATTGCAGATTTGATCGACGATCAAACTCTCCAATAAGGTGTTACCTATTGTTAAGCTGAATAGCTCATTGTCAAAGCTAGCGAGATTTTGCAATCTCTTGTTGTGGTCACTTGCGTGACCGTGCTTCTTCACTCGTTGTTCAGTTTTCAAAGAGCAATTGGTGTTTCGTTTGCGTGTCACCATTTAGCGGCGACTTTTATAATATAACATAGATGCCTACACGATTGCAAGCGCCGTTTTTCTCTTGCTGAAAACCGGCCCTGCAGCTTCCGCCACTCTCACGAGCAGCGACTTATAAACTATCACAACTTGTCCAATAAAGTCAAGCTTCGTTATACAACCTTATTTATACAAGACCTGAGAGGAGCTAATGAAAGCTCCTGTTCCGGGCATATTTGGAGATTTCTTTGGGAGTCGCCAGGCGGGCATACATACGGAAGATCACTTTGTATCTGGATTCAATAGCTCCTTTAATCTCTTGATCGATGCGCTTGTCATTTAAGTCAAAAAGCATTTCATCCAATTCTTTGCGAAGCACGTAATCTAACTCTCTGCATTCCCTTTCATTGAACAAAAAACCGAGCATAACCCCATCAAAACCCCTCTCGACTGTAAATGCAGCACCTAAGGCAACCACCCGACTGCGCTTTACTGTTATGCTCAGATTTTGCCATTTTTATGACGCGCCCTTTTAAAAATTTTATTGCCCGACCAGCCACATGGTCAGCGAGCTTTCAATCGCCGCAGCGACGAACAGCGCTCCCGCAATCAAAACGCACAGCGGCAAAGTCAGGTGGAAAACCCGCCGGATCTCGCGCCGCGCCGTTCTTTTTTCATCAGGAAGAAACGCCTGCAAGCATGATTTCCCCACCAGAATGCCCAGCTTCAAGCCATATGCGCACGCCAGCATCACCATCGGCAGTTCAATGATCCCATGCGGCAAAATCCCTTTTACGATCAGCATGAACACATTGTCGCTTTGCTGCAGAGACAGCACATAACCCAATATCATGCCGTTCGTCACAAGCATGTAGAGCGGCAGCACCCCAAAAAGCAGCCCAAGAAAAACGATCAGAATCGATTTCAAAGCGTTGTTTAAAAAAATCAAAATAAAAAACATCAGCTGCGGATGCTGCATAGCCTCCAGCTTTTCCTTCAACGTCTGCAATCCGCTAAGTTGATCGCCCAAAAACGACGAATATTCCCCCGAGAACTGCCAGCCCAAATACAAGCTTGCCGTAAACACAAGCAACACAACGATAAAATAATGCTTCATCTCTCTAAAATGCGTAAACAAGCCGCGAAAATCCATACGTGTCCCTCCTCAAGCTTAAGTGGCATAAGTCATCTGTGTACGAGCATACACTGGTATTAATGAAAACAAGCCTTACCGGCAAGTAGGGCGCAAAGGAGGTATTCCAAACAGGTGAACTACTTTTGGGTACTGAACGGCAAAAAACTGAAACAAACCATTTTTATCGCCGTGGCCGTGTTGTTTGCCGGCGCCATCGTGTATTCCGAGCAAAAAAACGTCTCCGTCTTCTCCAGTGGAGAACCCGCGGCGGTCTACAGCGTCCAGACGGACAAAAAATGGATTGCCCTGACGTTCGATATCAGTTGGGGCGACAAGCGAACCGACCCGATCCTCAAGGTGCTGGAGGACAAAAACATCAAGAAAGCGACGTTTTTCCTCTCTTCTCCCTGGAGCCAAAGCCATCCCGACATCGTCCAGCATATCAAAAAAGACGGATTCGAAATCGGCAGCCACGGCCACAAGCACACGAACTACAGTTCGCTTAGCGATGAGGATATTCGCAAGCAAATCGCTACAGCACATGGAATTTTGACGGAAATTGTCGGGACACCGCCGAAGCTGATTCGTTTGCCGAACGGCGATTTTGACAAAAGAGTCTTGCGCATAGCCGGCGAACTCGGCTACACGGTGATCCAGTGGGATACGGATTCGCTCGACTGGATGAACAAAGGCGTCGACAACATCGTGGAGCGTGTCGTGTCCAAAGCGCATCCCGGCGACATCGTATTGATGCACGCCAGCGATTCGAGCAAACAGACGCATGAGGCGCTGCCGCAGATCATTGACCAACTGCGCGACAAAGGCTACGAATTTGTCAGCGTCAGCGATTTAATGAAGCAGGCGCAAATCGACAACAAGCCGGTGGAAGACCAGGCTATGCAGCAAACTGAATAAGCCCGGAAAGAGAAAAGAGCTAAGGAATTTAGCTCTTTTTCTTTTCGACGATTTTATGCAAAATCAAAATTTGGTATGCATTGCAAGCGATCAGCGGTACAAACATATAAAACGTAGAAGCGGCATTGTTCAGCTTTAGCGCCGGCACAGCTTCCAGCACCGTGACCACGACCATGAAAAACAAGGTCGGAATGAACGCATGGACATTCGTCAGCTTTTGCTTCCAATATGCGATCGCCAGCGAAACGACCAGCAGCACCAGCGGCAATACGGAGAAATCAAGCCAACTGCCGGATTCGCCGAAGTTCATCGTGCGGATCAGCACCAGTTCGAACAAGGTGACGGCCACCAGCAGCAGCTGCGCGTAATCCCAGATGATTTTTTTACGAAAAATCCCTATAGCGATCAAACGAACGATCAGATACGAAAAAAATCCCATTTGACTCAAAATACTGATAATGGCTCCGCCCTGCACCATCGTAATCAGATTAAAACCGACGGCCGATGCGCCGATCACGGAAAATTCTTTATCGGACAGTTGCAAGCCAAAGCCGATGACAATCGACACGCCCATGCCGAGCACAAGCGTCGTCCAGAACAAATGAAACCATTTACGCAGCGTCAAGCAGAAAACCCCCATCAGTCGAATCTAATAGTTAATTGTACCAACGTTTCAGGCAAAAAGCCAATGAATGGCGGTCATAATCTGCTTCGATCCTCACATACTACAGATATTAAGCCAGCGAAGGGAGTATGCTGTCATGTTGCCGATATCCAAACGAAAGTGGCCCTGGTTCACCCTGATTGCCGCACTTTCCCTGCTTCTTACTTCCTGCGGAACGGACAATTCCGCGTCCTCAGGACAATCGCAAGGCATGAATTACAAAGAAACGAAAACGATGGTGCTGGACATTCTCAAATCGGAGGATGGGAAAAAGGCGATCAGCCTGGTCAACCGCAGCATCCTGAACGGCGATGTCGGCACGAACGGCATAGCCGGCCAGTCGCAGATCAAGCTGCTGTCCTCCAACGAGTCGCTGCAGTTGCAGATGGCAGTCAAAGATGTGCTGACCGCTCAGGAGAATAATAAATTTTTGCAGGATATGATGAAGGACCCGAAATTCGCCGGCGATTTTGCCAAAGCGATTCAAAAGGACACGAAGCAAATGTTCAAAGAATTGCTGAAGGACCCGGAATATCAAAAAAACATGGTCGACGTCATGAAAAATCCCGACTATGAAAAACTCGTGCTGGATACGATGAAAACAGCCGCCTACCGTCAGCAAATGATGACTGTGATGCAAGATGCGATTCAAAGCCCGTTGTTCCGGGCCCAAATGGTCGATTTGTTAAAAGCGGCGATCGAGCTGCAAAGCCGGCCCGAGCAGTTGCCCAATGGCGCGCAAAATCAACAGCAACAACAGCAGCAGGGAAGTTCGCAAAGCGAAAGCCAAAGCAGCGAAGATCAGCAGCAAAACAAAGAGCAGTCCGGCAAACAGGACGAACAGGCCAGCAGCGAACAGCCGAATCAAAGCTTGGGACAAGGCGAAGGCACCTCCAGTTCCGATTCAAATGAGGACGGGACCACGAAGAAGAAGGAGAAAAACAACGAGGACGGCGACAGCACGAATTAAAAAAAGCCGCTTGCGCAAACAAAGGACCGGAGGCTTGTACGCGCCCCCGGTCCTTCTTTCATTAACGCAGCCTGCCGGTTTGTCCGCTCGGCTTACACGTCTATTTTGTTGATTACCGCTTGAGCCAATTGGAGATAAAGCTGCCCTGTCGCCGAATCCGCTTTGTACACGGATGGCGAATAATCCGGCTCGGATACGTGGTTGTCCGGCGCGCCTAGCGGAAGCTGGGCCAGTAGCTCCGCATTCAGCTCTTCGGCCAGCTTCGCGCCGCCGCCTCGGCCGAATACGTAATCTTTGCCGCCGCAAGCTTTGCACTCGTAATAAGCCATGTTCTCGACAATGCCAACAATCTCGTGCTGGGTCTGCACCGCCATCGCGCCTGCGCGAGCGGCCACGAATGCAGCCGTAGCATGCGGGGTCGTGACGACGATTTCCTTGCTTTGCGGGATCATTTGATGCACGTCAAGCGCTACATCGCCTGTGCCCGGTGGCAAATCGAGCAAAATGTACTCAGTGTCGCCCCAGCGGACTTCATTAAAAAAGTTGCGCAGCATCTTGCCAAGCATCGGGCCGCGCCAGATCACAGGCGCATTATCCTGAACGAAAAAACCCATGGAAATGACCTTTACACCAAACCGTTCGACCGGCAGAATCGTATTGTCGACAATTTGCGGGCGTTCTTCAATCCCCATCATATCCGGGATGCTGAACCCATAAATATCGGCGTCGACGATCCCGACCTTTTTGCCTAGCCGCGCCAGCGCTACCGCCAGATTCACCGTTACCGTCGATTTGCCGACGCCGCCCTTGCCGCTGGCCACCGCAATGAATTGCACACCTGCGGCCGGGTCGAGCACCGAAGCTTTCGGAGCCGCTTGCGGCGCCGCCTGCTCCTGCCGGGCGATCCCCTCGAGCGCTTCTTCAATTTGTTTACGTTCGAAGTCGGTGATCATCCGAAAGCGGATATGCGTCTGCTCCACTCCCTTGGCGCGAAGCGCTTCTTCGATGCGGCTGCGCACTGCCTCGCGGTAAGCCTCGTCATTGACCGTAGCGACAAAGGTCAGGGAAACGCTGCCCTCCTTCAGCATGACGTCCCGCACCAAATTCAGTTGCGACACGCTGCGTTGATATTGCGGGTCGATCAGCGATTCGACCGCCTTAACAAGCTCCTCTTTCGTTATCATTCCTACACCTCAACGGGACAAAATATCATGCGGGTTTATTATATCACAAATCGCTCAGGAACCCACTTTTTCTCCCGATCCGTAACGCAAAATCCCCTGATACACCGCCGCGGCGACTTTTTTCTGATAAGCTTCGTTCGCCAGCAGCCGCGCTTCCTCCGGGTTGGACAAAAAGCCGACCTCCACGAGTGCGCTCGGAATTTTCAGCGTTTTCAGCAAATAAATTGGATTATCCGCCTGCTTCGCCACCCGGTCGGTATTTTCCAGATTCCGTTTCAGTTCGTCTTGAATCAATGCGGCCAGATTGGCGTTGTCCGGGTGATTCGGGTAAAAAAACGTCTGCGCGCCCCGCCATTTGGCGGAAGGAATACTGTTCAAGTGCACGCTGATAAAAAGATCGGCCTTCACGTTATCGATCAACTCGGCGCGTTTGAGCAAATCTTCGGTTTTCCGCTTGCTGTAGCCTTTCGTATCGCGATCGGCCAGATCCTTGTCCTCCTCGCGGGTCATAACGACAACCGCGCCGGCCTGCTGCAAGTAATCGCGCAGGTATAACGTGATGGCCAGATTGATGTCTTTTTCAATAACGCCTTCCTTGCTCATCGCACCGCCATCCGCACCGCCGTGACCGGCATCCAGCGCGATTGTTTTGCCCGATAGCGGCAGCGTCCATTCCGTCCAGGTGTTGGTTGCCGGCAGCTCGTAGCTGTAGATGAACACCACGAGCGCAAGCAGCAGGACCGACAGAGCCAGCTTCAATCCGCTGTGCAGCGTCAGCCAGACAACCAGCCTTCTTTTCCTTTTCCGCATAAAAAAAATCCACCTCAGCTCCCCATAGACTCTGTAACATCTATATGGGACAGGGTGGACAAATATGCTTACGGCTTATACCTGGTATTCCGGCTCCTTCATGCCTTCGATGAGCACCGCGGCAACCTCAGGGCGAGTAAATTGCGGCGGCGGGCATTCGCCAGCTCTCAGCAGCCCGCGAACCTTCGTACCGGACAAATGCAAGTGCACCGACTTGTCGTGCGGGCACGTCTTGCTCGACGCCATGTTGCCGCATTTCGTGCAGAAAAAGCTGTGCTCGAAGAACAGCGGCGTAATGCCGATTTCTTCCGGCGTAAAGTTGCTGAAAATTTGCTGCGCTTCATACGTGCCGTAATAGTCGCCTACACCGGCATGGTCACGGCCGACGATGAAATGCGTGCAGCCGTAGTTTTTGCGCACCATGGCATGGAAAATCGCTTCGCGCGGCCCGGCATAACGCATCGCCGCAGGGAACACACCGAGGAATACACGGTCGGCCGGGTAGTAATTTTCAAGCAGCACCAGGTAGCTTTTCATCCGCACATCGGCGGAAATGTCATCCGATTTGGTCTCGCCAACCAAGGGGTTCAGGAACAGCGCATCGACGATTTCCAACGCCGATTTCTGAATGTATTCATGCGCGCGGTGCACCGGATTGCGGGTTTGGAAGCCCACGACGGATTTCCAACCTTTCTCGGCAAACATGCGGCGTGTTTCGCTAGGGTCAAAATAAAATTCCTCGAATTTCTTCGGCTTCGGCCGGTTCAGCAGTTGGATCGGGCCACCCACATAAGTCGACGGACGCGAGAACAGCTTATCAACGCCCGGGTGGGCCATGTCGTCGGTTTTGAACACTTTTACCGCTTCATTCTGCTGGTCGACTTTATAAATGCTCGTTACGTCCATAATCGCGTACACCACATTGTCTTCTTCGCCAACAAGCGCAATAGACTCGCCGGTTTGCAGCGTGCCGGCAACCTCCGGCGTCACGGCCAGCGTAATCGGAATGCTCCAAACCGTGCCGTCAGCCAAACGCATGCGTTCTACAACCGAGTTGTAGTCCGCTTCGTTCATAAAGCCGGTCAGCGGCGAAAACGCGCCTACCGCGATCAAATCAAGATCGGAAATGGTCCACGCGTTCACGCGCAGTTGCTTCAAGCCGGCTGCTTGCTGCAGCGCTTGTTCTTTTTGTTCCTCAGGAACCAGGCGGTTAATCAACGTGCCGCCATGCGGGAGAATCTTGGTCATGATGGTTTACCTCCGTACCGATATTAAAATCTTATTTGTGCAAGCCGCACTCTGTTTTGTCAATGTTCGCCCAACGTCCTGCGCGTGGATCTTCGCCTGCGGCAACAGGGCGCGTGCAGTGCTCGCAGCCGATGCTTGGAAAGTTGCGATCATGCAGCGGGTTGTAGATCACGTCGTTGGCGCGAATGTAGTTCCAAACGTCTTCCGAGGTCCAGCTGGCCAGCGGATTGAATTTGATCAGACCAAATTTTACGTCGTATTCGACTTTCTTGGCGTTCGCACGCGTAGGCGCTTGGTCGCGGCGGATGCCGGTGATCCAGGCGTCGTAGTTTTTCAGAATATCGGTCAGCGGATCGACTTTGCGAATGTTGCAGCAATGGTTGGCATCCGTCTTCCAGAGCTCATCGCCAAATTGCGCCGCTTGCTCTTCCAGCGTCAGCTTCGGCAGCACTTGCACGAATTTCGTGCCGTAATGCTGTTCCAGACGATCTCTCGTCTCATAGGTTTCAGCAAAATGCACGTTCGTATCCAGATAGAAAATATCTACGTTCGGATTGACTTTTTGCAGCATGTCGACAAGCACAACGTCTTCGGCGCCAAAGCTGCAAGCCAGCGTCAAGCTCGGGAACGTCTCCACGGCCAGACGCAACAAAGCTTCAGGCGATTGATTCTCGAATTCTTCGGCTGCTTTGGCTACGAAAGCTTCTTTTTCAAACAGGTTCATATCAAATCCTCCTTCAAGGGCTTTAAATCCGACTTCCGTCGTATGAATTAACTTTATTATAAAGTAGTTCACCAGAAACTTCAACGACTTTTTATCATTTTGGTTTTTTCTACCGTATAATTCGTTATTTATCTTATGAAATTCGCCATTCTTGGTGAAAAAGAAAAAACCTTTCCTGCACTTTGCAGAAAAGGTTTGATCGTAAGCCATAACGGCTGTATTAACGTTTGGAGAATTGAGGTGCGCGACGAGCTGCTTTCAAGCCGTATTTCTTACGTTCTTTCATCCGTGGGTCGCGAGTCAGGAAGCCGGCTTTTTTCAACGAACCGCGGTATTCCGGGTCAGCTTTCAGCAAAGCGCGGGAGATTCCGTGACGAATGGCTCCAGCTTGTCCGCTGATGCCGCCGCCGTGAGCGATGACGAGTACGTCGTATTTGCCAAGTGTCTCTGTCAGGTTCAGCGGTTGTTTCACGATCAGTTTCAAAGTCTCCAGACCAAAATATTCGTCCAGATTGCGTTTGTTGATAACGATACGTCCTTCACCCGGTACAAGGCGCACACGCGCTACCGAATGTTTACGACGACCTGTTCCATAGTATTGAACTTGTGCCACAAAACAGTCCTCCCTTTATATTATCCGCGAAGTTCCCAAACTTCAGGTTGTTGTGCTTGGTGTGGATGCTCAGCGCCGCCGTAAACTTTCAGCTTGGTTTTCAAGCTGTCGCCCAGACGGTTCTTCGGCAACATACCGTGTACAGCCAGCTCGATCATCCGGTCCGGCTTGTTGTTCAGCATATCCTGAGCCGTTGTAACTTTCAAACCGCCCGGATACAGGGAGTGACGATAGTATTTCTTGTCAGTCAATTTCTTGCCTGTCAATTTGATTTGCGAGGCATTGATGACAATTACGAAATCGCCGGTATCTACGTGTGGAGTAAATTCCGGCTTATGTTTGCCGCGAATGATGCTGGCAACTTCACTGGCCAGACGGCCAAGCGTTTGACCCGCAGCGTCAACAATGTACCATTTACGCTCAACTTGATTTGGCTTCGCCATATATGTGGTACGCATGCTTAATCCTCCTAAATATATCACGTTACATCTTCGTTATAAGTCGGTTGTATAGCTTGTGATGGATGGTTTGGCGGTTTCAGGACCTCGGGGCCGTGGGGTAGCCGATCAAGAAACGCCAATTAATATTATACAATAGATGACATACAGAATCAAGTCAAAATTTATGGCTATTAATACTCGACATTCCATAACATCAGCCCGACCGCCTCAACCGTCGGACCAGCCGCCTGCCGGCTGCACGCTTCCAAAATACGCTTCATCTCGCTGCTGCTCCGTTTGCCCTCGCCGATCTGCAGCAACGTGCCCACTACGATCCGAACCATATTGTACAGAAAGCCGTTCCCCGTTAGAAATACCCGTATCTGTTCATCGGCTTCCACACCGAACTGCCGATCCTGCTTGACTTCCATATAAGCTTCATATACCGTACGAACCCGATTCTCTTTATCTGTCCTCACGGTGCAAAACGACGTAAAATCATGCTCGCCCACCAAGCAGGGGAGCGCCTCTCTCATAGCTTCCACATCCAGCTTTCTCGGATGATGCAATTCATAGTAGCGGTGAAAGATATCAGGGAAACGCGCCCTCCGAATGGTATAGCAATACGTTTTACGTTTGGCCGCCGTGCGCGAATGAAAGATCAGCGGAACTTCTTCCCCGTGCAGCACAACGATATCTCTGGGCAACCGGGCATTCAGCGCCAGGCACCACCGCTGCATCGGGATGGCCGAGTGGGTGACAAAATTAATGACTTGCGCGCGAGCGTGCACACCAGCATCCGTGCGTCCAGAGGAAATGACTTTGACCGATTCCCCCGTAAGCTTGAGGATCGCCGTCTCGATCATCCCCTGAATCGTGACGCCGTTAGGCTGTATTTGAAACCCGCAATAGGCGGTACCGTCATAGCTGATGATAAAGCGTAAATTTCTCACTGCCACTCCCCCGCAGGCCATCAATTCCGTAAAGACTGCAAAAAAAGGGCTTCATCAGAATCAATGATTCCGTCCACCCTTTCCCATCCGTCTTATGCCCGATCTACCAGCTCTAAGTATACCATAGGCGCTGCGTCGCCACGACGCGGTCCCAGCTTAAGGATGCGTGTGTAGCCGCCTGGACGCTCGGAGTAGCGAGCAGCCAATTCGGAGAAAAGCTTTTGAATTGCGTCTTGGTTTTCGTTAGCTGCCTCTCTGCGAACAAAAGCAGCCACCTGACGGCGAGCGTGAAGGTCTCCGCGTTTCGCCAGCGTGATCAGCTTTTCGGCGATCGAACGAAGTTCTTTTGCTTTTGCTTCGGTTGTTTGAATGCGTTCATAGATAAACAGATCGGTTACCAGGTCGCGGAATAATGCTTTGCGCGAACTGGAATCGCGATTCAGTTTCTTGTAGTTCATTTCGTTAACCTCCTTCTGTCTGGATTATTCCTCAGTACGCAGGCCCAGTCCAAGCTCTTCGAGCTTCTCTTGAACTTCTTCAAGCGATTTGCGGCCCAGGTTGCGCACCTTCATCATATCTTCTTCCGTTTTGGTAATCAGCTCTTGCACGGTGTTGATTCCCGCACGTTTGAGGCAGTTGTAGGAACGGACGGAAAGATCCAGCTCTTCGATGGTCATCTCAAGCACTTTTTCTTTCTTGTCTTCTTCCTTCTCCACCATAATCTCGGCGTCCTTCGCTTCATCCGTCAAACCGACGAACAGGAGCAGATGCTCGGTCAAGATTTTGGCGCCCAGGCTGACTGCTTCCTCAGGGCGAATACTGGCATCGGTCCACACTTCAAGCGTCAGCTTGTCGTAGTTCGTTACTTGACCGACACGCGTATTTTCGATGCTGTAGTTGACACGGGTAATCGGTGTGTAGATCGAATCGATCGGAATCACGCCGATCGGCTGGTCTTCACGCTTGTTTTTGTCCGATTGCACGTAACCGCGGCCGCGATTCGCATGAATGCGCATGTGAAGGCGGGAATCCGCCGACAGCGTCGCAATATGCAGATCCGGGTTAAGAATCTCCACATCGCTATCGCCGCGGATATCGGCAGCCGTTACCGGCCCTTCGCCTTCGGCATCAATTTCAAGAATCTTCTCCTCATCGGAGTGAATCTTCAGCGACAAACCCTTGAGGTTAAGGATAATTTCCGTCACATCCTCAAGCACGCCGGGAATCGTCGAAAATTCATGCAAAACGCCATCGATTTGGACGGAGGTCACCGCTGCTCCAGGTAAGGAGGACAGCAAGATACGACGTAATGAGTTTCCTAACGTGGTACCGTAGCCCCGTTCCAACGGCTCTACGACAAATTTGCCATAGGAGCCGTCTTCACTTAGAGCTACAGTTTCTATTTTTGGCTTTTCAATTTCGATCATGAAATGTACCCTCCATTCAAACACGTCGTTTCCTCTGGATACGTAGGTAAAATTTGTTAGTATGCCTATCCTTCAAAACCATTATTCACGATTTTGCGATATTTATACTACAAAGTGACCCCTGAATTATACGCGACGACGTTTTGGAGGACGGCAACCATTGTGTGGGATCGGAGTCACGTCTTTAATCAGGTTAACTTCCAGACCTGCGGCTTGCAAAGAGCGGATTGCTGCTTCACGGCCGGCGCCAGGTCCTTTCACCATCACTTCAACTACTTTCATCCCGTGTTCCATTGCTGCTTTGGCTGCAGATTCAGCGGCCATTTGCGCTGCGAAAGGCGTGCTTTTACGGGAACCCTTGAAACCCAAGTTGCCGGCGCTTGCCCAAGAAATCGCATTGCCGTGCGGATCTGTGATTGTCACGATCGTGTTGTTGAATGTAGAACGAATGTGAGCGACGCCAGACTCGATATTTTTCCGGTCACGACGTTTCGTCCGAACTACCTTTTTAGGTTTTGCCATGTGCTCTAACCCCCTTTATTATTTCTTCTTATTCGCTACGGTACGACGAGGACCTTTACGGGTACGCGCGTTCGTTTTCGTGCGTTGTCCGCGAACCGGCAAGCCACGACGATGACGCAGACCCCGATAGGAACCGATCTCGATCAGACGCTTGATGTTCAGGGAAATCTCGCGACGCAGATCGCCTTCCACTTTCAGCGTTTTGTCGATCACGTCACGGATTTTGCTTACTTCGTCTTCCGTCAGATCGCGCACGCGAGTGTCAGCGTTGATCCCGGTTGTAGCGATGATTTTCTGCGCAGTCGTGTTACCGATGCCGAAAATGTAAGTCAAAGCGATGACGACGCGTTTGTCACGCGGCAAGTCAACTCCAGCAATACGAGCCATTTAAAGGTGCACCTCCTTTTAACCTTGTTTTTGTTTATGCTTCGGATTTTCACAAATAACCATTACATTGCCTTTGCGGCGAATGACTTTGCATTTCTCGCAGATCGGCTTGACAGACGGTCTAACCTTCATTTGGAACCCCTCCTTAAGATATCGTAAGCACCATGTTGCGTTTTCGTTAGAAAACTTGCTTCGTAAGCATACGCCTTGAGAGAGTAACTTACAGATAAGCCGAACATTTATTTAAATCGGTAGGTTATACGGCCTCTTGTTAAATCATAAGGCGATAATTCTACGGTAACCTTGTCGCCTGGCAAAATGCGGATAAAGTGCATGCGGATTTTGCCGGAAACATGGGCTAAAATTTTATGACCATTTTCCAATTCAACCTTAAACATTGCATTCGGAAGAGGTTCAATCACTGTACCTTCTACTTCAATTACATCTTCTTTGGCCACAGTCATTCTCCTTTCTCATGTGCTTCTGCTTGCAGATGGTCCATAAATCTGGCAATCGCAAACCTCAATTTGGCATTGGTAACACGACCTGTTTCCTTAATGCTGGCTGCAACTTCACTGCTGATCGCGTCCTGCAATTGAAGATGAATCAGGTTCTTCTTTTTCGGCTGATCGAATTTGCGGGAAGCACCGTCCGCCAGGAGCGCAAAGCGCGATTCCACAACTCCGATCACGATGGCATAAGGACCGGGGTCTCTGCCGCGAAGCACCTTTACGATTTGACCGACTTCGGGGATTTGCCTATCCATACGGCTCACCTAGTCCTGACATACCGTCAAGATTTCATAGCCATCAGCCGTAATCGCAACCGTATGCTCGAAATGAGCGCACCATGTGCCGTCCGCCGTGACAACCGTCCAATCGTCTTCGAGCGTTTTGACGAATCTCTCTCCAACGATAACCATTGGTTCTATGGCCAACACCATACCCGGCTTCAAACGAGGTCCTTTGTCCGGCACGCCGTAATTCGGAATTTGCGGCTCCTCGTGGAGTTCAGTGCCGATCCCGTGTCCGACGTACTCCCGAACAACCGAAAAGCCCGCATCTTCAATACAGGTTTGAATCGCATGCGAAAGCGTGTAGAGCCTTACATCCGGCTTTGCTTGGGCAATGCCTTGATACAGCGACTTTTCGGTAACTTCCAGCAAACGCTGCGCCGTTTCCGAAATGGCGCCGACCGGATATGTCCAAGCGGAATCGCCGTGGTAGCCTTTGTATTTGGCGCCGATATCGATGCTGATAATGTCGCCTTCCGCCAGCTTCCGTGAACCAGGAATACCGTGAACCAATTCTTCATTGACAGAAGCACAAATGCTGCCGGGAAAACCGTTGTAGCCTTTGAAAGATGGAGTTGCTCCCTGACTGCGAATGTATTCCTCAGCGATCTGATCAAGTTCTTTCGTTGTAATGTTCGGACGAATCGCCCTTGCCAGCAACCGGTGCGTCTCAGCTACGATCCGACCTGCTTCTCGCATAAGGTCCAGTTCAACCTCGGACTTACAAATGATCATTACGCCAATCCTCTCAACAGTGAGCTGATCTGTGCGGTTACCGCATCAATCTCCTGTTCGCCGTTAACCTCACGCAGCATTTCCGTCTTTTGGTAGTAATCCAGCAGCGGAGCTGTCTTGTTGCTGTATTCGTCCAAGCGGGTGCCAACCTTCTCTTCCGTATCATCCGAACGCTGGTACAACTCGCCGCTGCACTTGTCGCAAACGCCCTCTTGCTTCGGCGGGTTGAAGATCACATGATAGGTAGAACCGCAAGATTTGCAAATTCTGCGGCCGGTCAGCCGCGGCAGCAAGTAACTGCGATCGACGGCCAGATTCAGCACAAGCTCAATCTTTTTGTCCAAGGACTGCAGGATTTCGTCAAGTGCTTCTGCCTGCGCGATGGTTCTAGGGAAACCGTCCAGCAAAAAGCCCTTCTCGCAATCCGGCTGGGCCAGCCGTTCTTTCACAATCCCGTTCGTGATTTCATCTGGAACGAGCAGTCCCTTGTCGACATATCCCTTCGCTTCGATGCCAAGCGGCGTGCCCTGGCTCATCGCCAGACGAAACGCATCTCCGGTCGAGATATGAGGAATTTGAAATTCACTGACGATTCTTTCCGCCTGTGTACCTTTGCCGGCACCAGGAGGACCCATAAAAATTACGTTCACCTTTTGACTCCCTCCCATCGCACTCGGCCATACGAACAGCACAATAGGTGCCGATGTCGCAGAAACGCCCCATCAGAACCTATTTGCTATTTATTGATAAACCCTTTGTAATGACGCTTGATCAATTGGCTCTCGATTTGCTTCATCGTCTCGAGACCAACGCCTACTACGATCAGCAAAGATGTACCACCGATGCGCACCGAGTTCGGCAAACCAGCCAGCTCTCCGAAGAACATCGGCAGGATGGAAATCGCGGCCAGGAACAGCGCACCCGAAAGCGTAATTCTGGTCATCACTTTGGTCAGATATACGGAGGTTGTTTTGCCTGGGCGAATGCCCGGAATGTAGCCGCCGTTCTTTTTCATCTGATCCGCCATTTGCACCGGGTTAATTTGAACAAACGTGTAGAAGTAGGTAAAACCGATAATCAGCAACACGTAAAGCACCATGCCGAGCGGAGCCGTGTAGCTCAGGTTATTGATGATCCAGTCGGCTACGACATTGCCTCTCCAATAACTGGCGATCGTTGGAGGGAAGACGAGCAGCGACAGGGCAAAGATGACCGGGATAACGCCTGCAGCATTCACTTTTAAAGGAATGTGCGTCGTTTGACCGCCGTACATTTTGCGACCAACCACACGTTTGGCATACTGAACAGGAATTTTACGCACGCCTTGCTGAACGAAGATGACCCCGGCGATGATCGCGATCACGACCAGCAGGATGAGGACAATCTTCACGATGTTCAGGAACAAAGCGCCACTGGCATCCGTAAACAACGTTTTGTAAATTTGTTGAATGCCCCGTGGAATCGCTGCGACGATACCCGCGAAGATGATAATGGAAATACCGTTTCCAATCCCATTCTCGGTGATTTGCTCTCCAAGCCACATCAGGAACGAAGTCCCTGCTGTCAACACAATTGCGATTAAAGCATAGGTGGCAAAACTAGGCTCCAAGACGAGACCGCTGTACAAGCGGTTAAAGCCGACCGAGAGACTGAACGCCTGGATCAACCCAAGCACGATCGTGCCATAACGGGTAAATTGACCTAATTTCCTTCTACCTACTTCGCCTTCCTTCGCCCATTGCGCAAAACGCGGAATGACGTCCATCGAAAGCAGCTGGACGATAATGGAAGCCGTAATGTAAGGCATAATTCCCATCGCAAAGATGGAAAATTGAAAAAGCGCCCCACCGGAGAAGGTGTTGAGCAGTCCGAAGACGTCGCTTTGATTCGCTTGGTCTTGGAGTTTCAAAACATCTGTATTAATGTTAGGCACCGGAATAAAGGCACCTACTCTGTAGACGATCAGCACAAGTAATGTAAATACGATCCGTTTGCGCAGATCTTCTACTTTGAAGATGTTGGATATGGTATTAAACATTAAATCACCTCGGTTTGACCGCCGGCAGCTTGGATTTTCTCAACCGCTGATTGAGAGAACTTATTCGCTTTAACGGTTAATTTTACTGTGATTTCACCGTTTCCTAAAATCTTGATTCCATCTTTAGGAGCCTTGACAATACCGGATTCCAGTAATACTTCCGGGGTTACCTCGGTACCAGCTGCGAAATTATTCAGTTCCTCCAAGTTTACGATCGCAAACTCTTTGCGGAAGCGGTTGTTGAATCCGCGTTTAGGCAAACGACGATACAACGGATTTTGTCCGCCTTCGAATCCGGGACGAACCCCCCCGCCGGAACGTGCATTTTGACCTTTATGACCGCGAGTAGCTGTTTTACCCATGCCGCTGCCCGTACCGCGACCAACGCGCTTACGAGTGTGGCGGGAGCCTTCTGCAGGGCTAAGCTCATGTAACTTCATCGTTGCACACCTCCTCTAAATCTGAATGTTAGTCGTTTATGCTTCGATTTCTTTCACTTCAACGAGATGACTGACTTGGTTGACCATACCGCGGATCGCCGCATTGTCGTTATGAACAACCGTTTGATGCAGCTTGCGCAGGCCCAGTGTTTTCACTGTGATGCGTTGTGTTTCCGGGCGGCCGATCAAGCTGCGTTTCAGGGTAACTTCTAATTTTTTAGCCATGCTTACCCCTCCTTAACCCAGCAGCTCTTCAACAGTTTTACCGCGGAGCTTGGCGACTTCTTCCGCTCTTTTCAGGCGGCTGAGTCCTTCAAGCGTGGCGTTAACCATGTTGATGGAGTTGGAAGAACCGAGAGATTTGGTCAAAATGTCACCGATACCGGCAAGTTCAAGCACCGCGCGGACAGGGCCGCCAGCGATCACGCCTGTACCTTGGGAAGCCGGCTTCAGCAGAACGCGTCCTGCGCCGAAACGGCCAGTAACCAAGTGAGGAATCGATGTTCCCACGATTGGAACGTGGATCAGGTTCTTTTTCGCATCTTCAATGCCTTTGCGAATGGCGTCTGGAACCTCGGATGCTTTACCGATGCCTGCTCCAACCCAACCGTTGCCGTCACCAACGACAACCAGTGCGCTGAAACTGAAACGGCGTCCGCCTTTTACTACTTTAGCTACGCGATTGATATTAACAACTTTCTCAGTAAGTTCTAAAGTATTCGGATCTACACGCAAGTCGTTTACCTCCTTATAGGTTTCTTAGAATTCCAATCCTGCTTCACGAGCTGCGTCGGCCAGAGCCTGCACGCGGCCGTGGTACAAATATCCGCCGCGGTCGAATACGACCTTGTCCACACCTTTTTCTTTCGCACGCTGCGCGATCAATTCGCCGACTTTGCGAGCAGCTTCTACGTTGCCGCCGCTGGCCACTTGACCTTTCAGGTCTTTGTCTTGAGTGGAAGCCGACACCAGTGTGATGCCTTGCACATCGTCGATGATTTGCGCGTACATATGCTTGGCAGAGCGGAAAATGTTCAAACGCGGGCGAACCGTTGTGCCTTCGATTTTCTTGCGCACGCGAAGGTGTCTTTTCAGACGGGCTTTGTTTTTATCGCCTTTTGTAATCATGAGAGTTGCACTCCTTTCGTCAATATTTAGGAAGCCCAAGCTTCTATCGCTGATCTAACGATCTTATTTTTTCTTGCCTGCTTTACCTTCTTTGCGAAGGATCCGTTCGCCTTCGTACTTGATGCCTTTGCCTTTATACGGCTCTGGCTCGCGCACGGCACGAATTTTGGCAGCTGTTGCACCAACGAGTTCTTTGTCGATCCCTTTCACGATGATTTTCGTGTTGGATGGCACGTCGAACTCGATGCCGTTCTCCGGGTTGATTTCAACCGGATGGGAGTAACCTACGTTCAGGACGAGCTTGTTGCCGCTTTTGTTTGCGCGATAGCCGACGCCTACGAGGTCGAGGGATTTCGAGAAGCCTTCCGTTACGCCGCTAACCATGTTGGCCACGACACTGCGCGTCGTACCATGCAGGGAGCGATGCAGCTTGTTGTCGGAAGGACGCTCAACGGAAATCTCGTTCTCCAGAACATTGACTTTCATATCTTGATGAAGCTCACGGCTCAAAGTGCCTTTCGGGCCTTTAACCGTGATCAGGGTATTGTCCAGCGTTACATTAACACCACTTGGAATGGTGATTGGCTTGCGACCGATACGAGACATGTTTGCACCTCCATTCAATTACGATTGTATTACCAGACGTAGCAGAGAACCTCTCCGCCTGCTTTGGATTGACGAGCTTCTTTATCCGTCATAACGCCTTTGGACGTGGAGATGATAGCAATCCCCAGACCGCCCAGAACGCGAGGAACTTCTTGCGATTTCGTGTATACGCGCAGACCGGGTTTGCTGATTCTTTTCAAACCGGAGATAACGCGCTCGTTGTTCGAACCGTATTTCAGGAACAAACGAATGATGCCTTGTTTGTTGTCCTCCACGTATTCGGCATCACGAATGAAACCTTCTTTTTTAAGGATTTCAGCGATTTCCCGTTTGATGGTAGAAGCAGGGATCTCGACGGTCTCGTGACGAACGACGTTCGCATTACGGATGCGAGTCAACATATCTGCAATTGGATCTGACATGACCATTGTGTGTAAACCTCCTTCCCGAAAATAGGGTGATTACCAGCTCGCTTTTTTCACGCCTGGAATCTGACCTTTGTATGCTAATTCACGGAAACAAATTCTGCAAATTTTAAACTTGCGAAGCACGGAATGCGGACGGCCGCAGCGCTCGCAACGAGTATAGGCTTGAACTTTAAACTTCGGAGCACGTTGCTGCTTGATTTTCATCGAAGTTTTTGCCACTTAGTTTTTCCACCTCCTGAAAAGGTACGATTAACAACTTATTTCACGAATGGAGCACCGAGTTGCGTCAGCAGCTCGCGAGCTTCTTCGTCGCTTTTCGCTGTAGTTACGATAACTACGTCCATACCGCGCACTTTATCCACTTGATCGTATTCGATTTCCGGGAAGATCAACTGCTCTTTCAGGCCCAGCGTGTAGTTGCCACGACCGTCAAAAGCTTTGTTCGAAATGCCGCGGAAGTCGCGCACGCGAGGAAGCGCAACGTTGAAGAGCTTATCCAAGAAGTGGTACATGCGCTCGCCGCGCAGTGTTACTTTTACGCCGATTGGCATATTCTCACGGAGCTTGAAGCCCGCGATGGATTTTTTCGCTCTGGTGACTACAGGTTTTTGACCTGAGATCTTTTGCAGATCCTCTACCGCTGTGTCGAGCACCTTCGAGTTGGAAACCGCTTCGCCAACACCCATGTTGATGACGATTTTCTCAATTTTAGGTACTTGCATGACTGTCGTGTAGTTGAACTTTTGGATCAGCGCAGGTGTAATTTCATTCAGATACCGATCTTTCATTCTTGCAGACATGTTTCAGTTGCCTCCTTTCCTGGCTTTTTGCTTAGTCGATCACTTCGCCGGATTTCACCGCTACGCGAACTTTTTTACCGTTATCCAATACTTTGTAGCCTACACGAGTAGGTTTGCCGCTTTTCGGATCGATCAGCATCACGTTGGAAACGTGGATCGGAGCTTCCTGATTCAGGATGCCGCCTTGCGGATTTTGTTGGGAAGGTTTCGCATGTTTTTTCACCATGTTCACGCCTTCGACCAGCACGCGGTTCTCACGAGGGTAAGCTGCGATAACGCGGCCTTTTTTCCCTTTGTCTTTACCGGTGATTACAAAAACCGTATCGTCCTTTTTCACGTGCAGTTTATTGTTATGAGATTCGAGTCTCTTTTTTGTTCTTGGCATTGTCTTGTACACCTCCTACAAGCTTTCACATGAAAGCTGCTTCGTAAGCAATATCATGACCGTTCAACTAGATAACTTCTGGAGCCAGCGAAACGATCTTCATGAAGTCTCTGTCGCGAAGCTCGCGAGCAACTGGTCCGAAAATCCGCGTACCGCGCGGGCTTTTGTCGTCCTTGACGATTACCGCTGCGTTTTCGTCAAAAGAAATGTAGGAACCGTCTTTACGGCGCGCTCCGCTTTTCGTGCGAACGATAACCGCTTTTACAACGTCACCCTTTTTGACAACGCCGCCTGGTGTTGCTTCTTTTACCGAACAGATGATCAGATCACCAATATGACCTACCCGACGTCCTGTACCACCCAGCACGCGAATGCACATCAGCTTTTTCGCACCGGAATTGTCAGCTACGTTCAGACGAGATAATGGTTGAATCATCGTATTCCCTCCTTTCGGGGTTCATGTCTGAAATGTTTAGATGATTACTGCTTCTTCCACGATTTCAACCAGTCTCCAACGTTTGTCCTTGGAAATCGGTCTGGTTTCCATGATTTTCACCGTGTCGCCAATTTTGGCTTGATTGTTTTCGTCATGGGCCTTGAATTTTTTCGTGTATTTGATTCTCTTGTGATAGAGATCATGTTTTTTGTAGGTTTCGACAGCAACGACGATGGTTTTATCCATTTTGTCGCTCACTACTTTACCGACTTGCACTTTACGCTCATTGCGTTCAGCCATTGCGAGCCCTCCCTTCTGGATTTGGTTAACCGATCCCCAATTCTCTTTCACGCAAAACAGTCTTGGCACGAGCGATCTCTTTACGCAAATCACGGATTTGAGTCGGGTTGTCCAATTGACCTGTAGCTAGTTGAAAACGGAGGTTGAAAAGCTCTTCCTTGAATCCGTTGACCTTTTGCTCGATTTCAGCAGTGGTTAAGTTGCGGAATTCACTAGCCTTCATTTGCTTCACCACCTACTTCGTCTCTTTTGACGAACTTCGTTTTGATCGGAAGCTTGTGAGCAGCAAGACGCATCGCTTCGCGAGCGATTTCTTCGCTAACGCCAGCAAGCTCGAACAGGACTTTGCCGGGTTTTACTACGCATACCCATTTTTCCACGTTACCTTTACCGCTACCCATACGAACTTCAAGCGGCTTTTGCGTAATTGGCTTGGATGGGAAAATTTTGATCCACACTTTACCGCCCCGTTTGATGTAACGGGTCATGGCGATACGAGCGGCTTCGATTTGACGGTTGGTGACCCAAGCGGGTTCCAGCGCTTGCAGACCAAATTCACCGAAAGCCACTTCCGTGCCGCCTTTGGCGCGACCGGTCATGCTGCCGCGGTGTTCTTTACGATGCTTTACACGCTTTGGTACTAACATGATTAATTGTCTCCTTCCGGCTGAGCTTTCTTCTTAGCAGGCGGAAGCACTTCTCCACGATAAATCCATACTTTCACACCGATACGGCCGTAAGTGGTATGAGCTTCTGCAGTACCGTAGTCGATGTCTGCGCGAAGCGTATGAAGTGGAACGGTTCCTTCGCTATATCCTTCCGTACGGGCAATCTCGGCGCCGCCAAGACGTCCGCTGGTTGCAACTTTGATCCCTTTGGCGCCCGATCTCATCGATCTTTGGATCGCTTGTTTCATCGCACGGCGGAAGGACACACGGCGCTCCAGCTGTTGGGCAATGCTTTCGGCGACCAGAATCGCGTCCAGATCGGCATTTTTGATTTCAGAGATGTTGATGTGAACCTTCTTGTTGGAGATGCTGGCAATCTGGTTGCGGATCACTTCAACTTCTGCTCCACCCTTACCGATAACCATACCAGGCTTGGCGGTATGAATCGTAACGTTCACGCGGTTAGCGGCGCGCTCGATATCGATATGGGAAACAGCAGAATCTTTCAATTTATTTTTCAAGTATTCGCGGATTTTGACGTCTTCGAGCAGCAGCGTTCCGTACTCTTTATCCGATGCGTACCATTTCGACTCCCAATCGCGAATAATACCAATTCTAAGTCCTACCGGGCTGACTTTTTGACCCACACGTTATCCCTCCTTATTTTTCAGATACCACTAATGTAATGTGGCTGGTGCGTTTGTTGATGCGGCTTGCACGGCCCATGGCGCGTTGTTGGAACCGTTTCATGGTCGGCCCTTGGTTCACGTACGCTTGGCTGATCACCAGCTTGCTTGGGTCCAAGGAATAGTTGTGCTCTGCATTGGCAATCGCAGAGTTCAGCAGTTTCTCCAGAACTGGAGAAGCAGCTTTCGGCGTGTGACGCAGAATGGCGATCGCATCGCCTACCGCTTTTCCTCGAATCAGGTCGATAACCAGTTGAACTTTACGAGGAGCAATCCGAGCATGGTTCAGAGCTGCTTTCGCTTGTTGCATGGTAATACCTCCTCTCAATCAGAAATGCAATTAGCGTTTTCCTGTTTTCTTATCGTCGTCGTGACCTTTGTAAGTACGAGTTGGTGCGAACTCACCGAGCTTATGTCCAACCATATCTTCCGTTACATACACAGGCACGTGTTTTTTACCGTCATATACTGCAAATGTGTGACCCACAAATTGCGGGAAAATCGTAGAACGACGAGACCAGGTTTTCACAACGACTTTCTTGTTGGAAGTGTTCAAGTCTTCTACTTTTTTCAGCAAATAGCCATCAATAAACGGACCTTTTTTCAAGCTGCGTCCCATTGATGAACCTCCCTTCCTTGAACCTCGCGATTATAAGATGAATTACTTCGTACGGCGACGCACGATGTACTTGTCGGATGCTTTGCCTTTTTTGCGTGTTTTGTAGCCGAGTGTCGGTTTGCCCCATGGGGACATTGGCGACTTCCGTCCGATTGGCGCGCGGCCTTCACCACCACCGTGTGGGTGATCGTTAGGGTTCATGACGACACCGCGAACTTCAGGACGTTTGCCCAACCAGCGGTTACGACCGGCTTTACCGATTTTCACCAGTTCGTGGTCTTCGTTGCCTACGGAACCGATCGTGGCGCGGCAAACTTTCAGCACTTTGCGAACTTCACCGGAAGAAAGACGGATCGTTGCGTATTGCTCTTCTTTACCGAGCAACTGAGCTTCTGTACCGGCTGCGCGAACGAGCTGTCCGCCTTTGCCTGGCTTCAGTTCGACGTTGTGGATAACTGTACCTACCGGAATGTTCTCCAGAGGAAGCGCGTTGCCCACTTTGATGTCGGCAGTTGGACCGGAAACGATTTGATCGTCGACTTTCAGACCTTTCGGAGCGAGGATGTATCTTTTCTCTCCGTCCACGTAGTGGATCAAGGCGATGTTCGCCGAACGGTTCGGATCGTATTCGATCGTAGCAACGCGTCCTGGTATTCCGTCCTTGGTCCGTTTGAAGTCGATAATGCGGTATTTACGCTTATGTCCGCCGCCTTGGTGACGAACCGTAATTTTACCTTGGTTGTTGCGGCCTGCTTTGTTGAAAAGCGGAGCAAGCAACGATTTCTCCGGTGTCGATGTGGTGATTTCTTCAAACGTAGAAACCGACATAGCACGTCTGGCCGGCGAGGTTGGTTTATATTTTTTGATTGGCACTCTGAGTCCCTCCTTACTTTAGAAATGAATGTTATACCGTTTCAAAGAATTCCAGTTCTTTGCTTTCAGGGCTCAGGGCGACGATAGCTTTCTTCCATTCGGAAGTGTAGCCGAAGTGACGACCGTAACGCTTAGGCTTGGCTGGCATTCTCAGCGTGTTTACGCTAGTGACTTTCACTTTGAAAATCGCTTCGATGGCTTGCTTGATTTCCGTTTTGTTCGCGCGGATGTCCACTTCGAATACGTACTTTTTGTTAGCCATCAGATCGCTTGTACGCTCAGTGATGATCGGGCGCTTGATAATGTCGCGTGGGTTCTTCATTGCGCAAGCACCTCCTCTACTTTCTGTACAGCGTCTTTCGTAATGATCAGTTTGTCGTGAAGCATAACGTCCAGAACGTTGATTCCGTCGGCAGCGACAAATTTCACGCCTGGGATGTTGCGGCTGGACAACGCAATGTTGTCGTCATGGCTTGCCGCTACAACGAGCGCTTTGCGTTCCACTTTCAGGTTGTTCAAGATAGCTGCGAAGTCTTTCGTTTTGGGAGCGTTCAGCTGCAGCTGATCCAATACGATGATTTCGCTAGCAATCACTTTCGAAGACAACGCCGATCTGATCGCCAGACGACGAACTTTCTTCGGCAGTTTGAAGCCGTAGCTGCGAGGAGTCGGTCCGAATACCGTACCGCCGCCTTTCCATTGTGGAGCGCGGATGCTGCCTTGACGTGCGCGACCTGTGCCTTTTTGTTTCCAAGGCTTGCGTCCGCCGCCGCGAACTTCAGAACGACCTTTGGTTTTGTGCGTACCTTGACGCAGCGATGCTTGTTGCAAAATAACAGCTTGATGAAGCGCATGTACGTGCGGCTCGATTCCGAAAACAACATCGGACAACTCGACCTCACCCACTTGTGCGCCTGTTACGTTGTATAAAGCTACTTTTGGCATCAGTTATTCCTCCTTTCTTACTTTTTAACAGCGGATTTCACGCTGACATAGCTATTTCTAGGTCCTGGAATGGAACCTTTAACGAGCAATACATTGCGCTCTGCGTCAACCTTAACAACTTCGAGGTTTTGCAGCGTTACGGTTTCGTGACCCATGTGACCTGGCAGGTTTTTACCTTTCGGCACGCGGTTCGCTTGAATCGAACCCATCGAACCTGGACCGCGGTGGTAACGGGAGCCGTGCGCCATAGGTCCACGGGATTGGTTATGTCTTTTGATATTGCCTTGGAAGCCTTTGCCCTTGGAAGTACCTGTTACATCAACGAATTCGCCTTCTGCGAACAGATCCGCCTTCAGTTCCTGGCCAACTTCATAATCAGCCAACTGAACGCCGCGAACTTCTTTAATGTAGCGCTTAGGGGCTGCACCCGCTTTTTTCGCATGGCCCAGCTCTGGCTTAATTGCGTTTCTTTCTTTCTTATCATCAAAACCGATCTGGATCGCTTCGTAACCGTCGTTATCCACATCTTTCTTTTGAAGAACTACGCATGGTCCTGCTTGAATGACTGTTACCGGCACAACGTTGCCGTCAGCTGTGAACACTTGCGTCATCCCAAGCTTTTTTCCTAAGATACCTTTCATCGTTGACACCTCTTTTCCTTCCTAAACCTTCATTCTATAGTGGGGTATTACAGTTTGATTTCGATGTCTACACCAGACGGCAGATCCAGTCGCATGAGAGCATCAACCGTTTGCGGTGTAGGATTCACAATATCGATAAGACGCTTGTGCGTCCGCATTTCGAATTGCTCGCGAGAATCCTTGTACTTGTGAACCGCACGAAGAATCGTGATGATTTGCTTCTCAGTTGGAAGCGGAATCGGACCGGATACACCTGCACCGGAACGCTTGGCGGTTTCCACAATTTTCTCAGCGGATTGATCGATAATTCTGTGATCATACGCCTTCAAACGGATACGAATTTTTTGCTTTGCCATATAAGTCCCTCCTTCTATCGCCCAATTTAGTATCGGACATACTCCGCGAAAATCCCCTGACACCCTGGTTCATGGCAAAGGAGCCGGGTGTGTCAGCAACCTCTCGCATCATCGCAACGTCACAGACCAACGTTCACTATTATATAAAAAATAAATACAAAAAGCAAGAAAAAAGTCGGGCTTTTGCACAAAAAGAAAGCTCACCGCATAAAGCAGTGAGCGTTTCTTCTATTATAAAGCGAATTACTTCTGGATTGTAGCAACGGCGCCTGCGCCTACTGTACGGCCGCCTTCGCGAATCGCGAAACGAGTACCTTCTTCGATGGCGATTGGCGAGATCAGGTTAACTGTTACTGTAACGTTGTCGCCAGGCATAACCATTTCAGTACCTTCTGGCAGGTTGATGATGCCCGTTACGTCCGTTGTACGGAAGTAGAACTGTGGACGGTAGCCTGTGAAGAAAGGCTTGTGACGGCCACCCTCTTCTTTAGTCAGAACGTAGATTTGAGCGCTGAAATCAGTGTGAGGTTTAACGGAGTTTGGTTTCGCCAAAACTTGTCCGCGCTCGATATCTTTACGGTCAACACCACGCAGCAGAGCGCCGATGTTGTCGCCTGCTTGAGCGGAGTCAAGCAGTTTGCGGAACATTTCTACGCCTGTTACGATACATTTGCGAGTTTCTTCGGCGATACCGACGATTTCAACTTCGTCTTGTACTTTAACCGTACCACGCTCTACACGGCCTGTAGCAACCGTACCGCGGCCTGTGATCGAGAATACGTCCTCGACTGGCATCAGGAAAGGCTTGTCAGTGTCGCGCTCTGGAGTCGGGATGTAAGTGTCCACTTGCTCAAACAGTTCAATGATTTTGTCAGCCCAAGGACCTTCCGGGTTTTGCAGAGCTTCACGAGCAGCGCCGCGGATGATCGGCGTGTCGTCGCCTGGGAACTCGTATTCATTGAGCAGGTCGCGAACTTCCATCTCAACCAGTTCCAACAGCTCTTCGTCTTCAACCATGTCGCATTTGTTCAGGAATACGACGATGTAAGGCACGCCTACTTGGCGGGAGAGCAGGATGTGCTCGCGCGTTTGCGGCATTGGGCCGTCAGCTGCGGATACTACCAGGATTGCTCCGTCCATTTGCGCTGCGCCAGTGATCATGTTTTTAACGTAGTCGGCGTGACCTGGGCAGTCAACGTGTGCGTAGTGACGGTTAGGTGTTTCGTATTCAACGTGAGCTGTGGAGATTGTGATCCCGCGCTCGCGCTCTTCTGGAGCTTTATCGATTTGGTCGAACGCTACTGCTGCGCCGCCATATCTTTTCGACAGAACTGTCGTAATAGCTGCAGTCAAAGTTGTTTTACCGTGGTCAACGTGACCGATTGTACCGATGTTAACATGCGGTTTATTACGTTCAAATTTAGCCTTTGCCATTTAAACGATTCCTCCTTAAAATTAGCTGATCATTTTATTATTAAGCGCCTTTGCTCTTGGAAATGATTTCTTCCGCAATGGACTTAGGCACTTCTTCGTAATGCGAAATTTCCATGGAGTAAACACCGCGGCCTTGGGTTCTGGAACGAAGTGTTGTGGAGTAACCAAACATTTCGGACAGAGGTACTTTGGCACGGATGATTTGCGCACCATGACGGCTGTCCATACCTTCGATGCGTCCACGGCGGGAGTTCAGGTCACCCATAACGTCGCCCATGTACTCTTCAGGTACAGTTACTTCTACCTTCATGATTGGCTCAAGCAGAACCGGCTTGCATTTCTCTTTGGCAGCTTTAAGCGCCATCGAACCCGCGATTTTGAACGCCATTTCGTTGGAGTCCACATCGTGGTAAGATCCATCGACAACTGTCGCTTTGATATCTACGAGCGGGAAGCCGGCGAGAACGCCGTTTTTCATCGACTCTTCGATACCTGCTTGAATTGGGGCGATGTATTCTCTAGGAATCGAACCACCCACGATTTTGCTTTCAAATACGAAACCTGCGCCGGCTTCTTGCGGCTCGAACTCCACCCAACAGTGTCCGTATTGACCACGGCCGCCTGATTGGCGAACGAACTTGCCTTCGACTTTCGCCGCTGCACGGAACGTTTCTCTGTAAGCAACCTGTGGTTTACCCACGTTGGTCTCTACTTTGAATTCGCGAAGCATACGGTCAACGAGGATTTCCAGGTGAAGCTCACCCATACCGGCAATAATCGTTTGACCTGTTTCTTCGTCCGTGTGCGCACGGAAAGTTGGATCTTCTTCAGCCAGTTTTTGCAGCGCGATACCCATTTTATCTTGGTCGGCTTTCGTCTTCGGCTCAACAGCCAGTTGGATCACCGGCTCAGGGAAGTTCATCGACTCCAGGATAACCGGGTTTTTCTCGTCGCAAAGCGTATCGCCTGTCGTCGTATCTTTCAGACCAACAGCTGCCGCGATATCACCCGAGTAAACCTCGCTGATCTCTTGACGGCTGTTCGCATGCATTTGCAGGATGCGGCCTACGCGCTCGCGTTTGCCCTTCGTAGCATTGAGCACATAAGAACCGGAGCTCAATACGCCGGAGTACACGCGGAAGAACGTAAGTCTACCCACGAATGGGTCTGTCATGATTTTGAAAGCAAGCGCCGAGAACGGCTGGTCATCCGCGGATTTGCGGATAACCTCGGTTCCGTCTTCCAGAACGCCCTTGATGTCTGGAACGTCGATTGGCGCCGGCAGGTAATCGATAACGGCATCCAACATCAATTGCACGCCTTTGTTTCTGTAAGAGGAGCCTGCAATAACAGGGAAGATTTTCACTTCGCAGACACCTTTGCGCAGCGCCGCCTTGATTTCGGCAACGCTGATCTCTTCGCCTTCGAGATATTTCATTGTCAGCTCTTCATCAAGCTCGGCAACTTTCTCGACCAGTTCGAGTCTCAGCTCAGCAACTTTGTCTTTGAACTCGGCAGGAACTTCAACTTTCTCGATGTCCTTGCCCAAATCATCCTTGTACATGTAAGCTACTTCATCTACCAGATCAATAATGCCTTTGAACTCGTTCTCGGCACCGATCGGCAATTGAATGGCTACTGCATTTGCGCCCAATTTGGCGCGCATGGAGTCAACTACGCCGAGGAAGTCGGCGCCGATGATGTCCATTTTGTTCACGTATGCGATCCGAGGAACGCCGTAACGGTCAGCTTGTCTCCAAACTGTTTCCGATTGCGGCTCAACGCCCTCTTTTGCGCTGAATACGCCAACTGCTCCGTCCAATACACGCAGGGAGCGCTCTACCTCGACGGTAAAGTCAACGTGCCCCGGGGTGTCGATAATATTGATGCGGTGACCGTTCCATTGCGCTGTTGTCGCAGCGGAAGTAATCGTAATCCCGCGCTCCTGCTCTTGCTCCATCCAGTCCATCGTCGCTGCACCTTCGTGCACTTCGCCGATTTTGTGAACCCGGCCTGTATAGTACAAGATCCGCTCTGTCGTTGTCGTTTTACCGGCATCAATATGAGCCATAATCCCGATGTTGCGTGTATTTTTTAAGGAGAACTCTCTAGCCATAGGTATGTGACTCTCCTTTCCAAACCAAATTTGTAATCCTACCAGCGATAGTGAGCAAACGCTTTGTTCGCTTCAGCCATTTTGTGTGTGTCTTCGCGTTTTTTGACGGAAGAACCCGTGTTGTTGCTGGCATCGATAATTTCATAAGCCAGTCTTTCTTCCATCGTTTTCTCACCGCGCAAGCGCGAGTAGTTCACGAGCCAACGCAGACCCAACGTCGTGCGGCGCTCCGGCTTCACTTCAATCGGTACTTGGTAGTTCGCACCGCCGACGCGGCGTGCTTTTACTTCCAAAACCGGCATGATGTTTTTGATAGCCTGTTCGAATACTTCCATAGGCTCCTTGCCAGTGCGGTCCTTCACGAGGTTGAACGCGTTATACAAGATGGACTGAGCTACCCCTCTTTTTCCGTCGATCATGATGCGGTTGATCAAACGAGTAACTAGCTTGCTATTGTAAATCGGATCCGGCAGAACGTCTCTGCGGGTAACGGGACCTTTACGAGGCATAGTTATCCCCCTTTCTTGAAAGAATCATCCTTCAATAAGTTGTAGTTCTTATTTTTTGACTTTCGGACGCTTCGTACCATATTTGGAACGAGCTTGCTTGCGGTTGTTTACGCCGGAAGTATCCAGCGCGCCGCGAACGATGTGGTAACGGACACCCGGAAGATCTTTTACCCGGCCGCCGCGGATCAGCACGACGCTGTGCTCCTGCAGGTTATGACCGATACCTGGAATGTAAGCAGTCACCTCTACACGGTTCGTCAAGCGTACGCGAGCGTATTTACGAAGAGCGGAGTTTGGCTTCTTAGGAGTCATTGTACCTACACGCGTGCAGACACCGCGTTTTTGAGGAGCGCTCAAATCGGTTTGTTCTCTTTTCAAAGCGTTAAAGCCCTTCTGTAAAGCCGGGGACTTGGATTTGTCCACCTTCGCTTCGCGACCTTTACGTACTAATTGGTTAATTGTTGGCATATCGCCACCTCCTCCCTAAATGTGTAACAGCAAATCAGATTCAAGCCCACAGATCCAGGCGAGTCGTAAATGAGCACAGGAAAAGTTTTCGCTGCGGCCTTCCGTCCGAATTCGCCAAGCGCATCCGTTCGGCTCCGTCAACCAAAACGCTCTGACTTTCATTCACTTACAACAGCTGCTACCGCAGCTCCGACTTCAATTCCGCATGCTTTGCCAAGCAACTTCATAGAATCAACGGCCGTGACTGGCACGCCGGTCTTCTTGCAGAGGGCTACAAGCTTTATCGTTATTCGCGGATCTGCATCATTGGCTACAAAGACTTCGAGGGCCAGGCCCTGTTCCACCATCTTTGTCACTTTCTTGGCACCGATACTGATGTTCTTTGCCTGTTTGACTTTATCGTAAGACATGTAACCACATCCCTCTCCAAAGCCCAGAAAAGAATAGCAACTTAGGCACACTACGATATCTTAGCACTTCAAAAAACCAGTGTCAAGATTTTACTTGACTTTAACAAAATCTTTATGAACATAAATCGAACGGGAGAGACGGCCCTTACGGACCGCCACTTCCCGTTCGACATGCCAACTGTTTATTCGACAGCAACGGTTTCTTTCTCAACGCCTTCGTCGACAACCATTTCCTCGTTCGGGTCCTTGATGCGAATGTTGCGGTAACGCGCCATGCCGGTGCCGGCAGGGATCAGTTTGCCGATGATGACATTCTCTTTGAGGCCGAGGAGTTGGTCGACCTTGCCTTTGATCGCCGCATCGGTCAGGACGCGAGTCGTTTCCTGGAACGATGCTGCGGACAGGAAGGAGTCGGTTTCGAGCGACGCTTTCGTAATACCGAGCAGGATCGGCTTTGCAACCGCCGGTTCGTTGCCCGAGAACAGCGCCACTTTGTTCGCTTCTTCGTATTCATGGATGTCAACGAACGAGCCTGGAAGCAGCGTCGTGTCGCCGGCGTCGACGATGCGGATTTTGCGCAGCATCTGACGCACCATCACTTCGATATGCTTGTCGTTGATTTCTACGCCCTGGTTCCGGTAAACGCGCTGCACCTCTTGCAGGATATAGTTCTGCACGCCGCGGATGCCTTTGATGCGCAGCATATCTTTCGGGTCGATCGAACCTTCGGTCAGTTCGTCGCCGGCTTCGATTTGCAGATTCACGGATACACGGATGCGCGAACCGTAAGGAACGGCATACGTTTTGGACTCCGCTTCGCCTTGAACCTCGATTTCGCGGCGGTCCTTCGCCTCGCGAATTTCCTTCACGACGCCGTCGATTTCGGAAATGATCGCTTGACCTTTCGGATTACGTGCTTCGAACAGCTCCTGAATCCGCGGCAAACCTTGCGTGATGTCGTCGCCGGCAACGCCGCCGGTATGGAACGTACGCATCGTCAGCTGCGTGCCCGGTTCGCCGATCGATTGTGCGGCGATAATGCCGACCGCTTCGCCGATCTCCACGTGCTGGCCGGTCGCCAGGTTGCGGCCGTAGCATTTTTTACATACGCCATGACGCGAGCGGCAGCTCAGCACCGAGCGGATTTGCAGCTTCTCCACGCCCGCTTTGACGATTTCGTCAGCCGTGTTGGCTTCGATCAAGTCATTGCGGTTGACGATCACTTCGCCCGTTTTCGGGTTGCGTACGGTTTCAAACACATAACGTCCTTCAATACGGTCGTAAAGATCCTCGATGACCTCTTTGCCGTCTTGAATTTTGCTGACCGTAAAACCTTTGTCCGTGCCGCAATCGTCATCGCGTACGATCACGTCCTGAGCCACGTCGACAAGACGGCGGGTCAAGTAACCGGAGTCTGCAGTCCGCAGCGCCGTATCGGCCAGACCTTTCCGCGCGCCGTGGGTGGAGATGAAGTACTCCAATACCGTCAGGCCTTCGCGGAAGTTCGATTTGATCGGCAACTCGTAAATCCGTCCGGTTGGCGTGGCCATCAGACCGCGCATGCCGCCCAGCTGGGTGATCTGCGATTTGTTACCCCGCGCTTTCGATTCGACCATCATGTTGATCGAGTTGTATTTGTCGAGGGATTTCATCAGGATGTCCGTGATTTCGTCCTTCGCTTTGCTCCAGATCGCGATAACGCGCTCATAACGCTCATCGTCCGTAATCAGACCGCGGCGGTATTGGTTCGTCACGACACGCACCTTGTCTTCGCACTCGCGGAGAATGCCTTCTTTCTCCTTCGGCACGATAACGTCGGCAACGGCAACGGTAATCCCCGCTTTGGTCGAATACGTGAAGCCGAGTTCCTTGATTTTGTCCAAGATGACCGAGGTTTGCGTCGTATGATACTTGCGGAAGCACTCGGCGATAATCGTACCAAGGTATTCCTTGCCCACCGCTTTGTTCTCCGGCATTTCCAGCATGATTGCATGCAGATCGGCGCCTTTTTCGAACACAAAATGCGTATCCGGGATGCCGTTCAGCAGGTTCACCTTGGTCGGCTCGTTGATATATGGGAGATCGCTTGGGAAAATTTCATTGAAAATGATCTTGCCGATCGTCGTGATCAGCATCGCTTCCTGCTGGGCAGGCGTAAAGCTCGTTTTGCTCAACACTTTCGCCGGAATCGCCACACGCGCATGGAGCGCCGATTTGCCGGACTGGTAAGCGGAAACCGCTTCGTTCACAGAACGCAACACGCTGCCTGCGCCTCTGGCGAACTTGTTGTCCGTCGTCAGATAGAAGCTGCCGAGCACCATGTCCTGGGACGGGGTAACAACCGGCTTGCCGTCTTTCGGGTTCAAAATGTTGCCGGAAGCCAACATCAGCACGCGAGCTTCGGCCTGCGCTTCGGAAGACAACGGCACGTGCACGGCCATCTGGTCGCCGTCAAAGTCGGCGTTGTACGCCGTACACACGAGCGGATGCAGCTTGATCGCGCGGCCTTCGACCAGAATCGGCTCGAACGCCTGAATGCCGAGTCTGTGCAGTGTAGGGGCACGGTTCAACAGAACCGGATGCTCCTTGATCACTTCTTCCAGCACGTCCCAAACATCCGGGCTTACGCGCTCGACTTTACGTTTTGCGCTTTTGATATTATGAGCGAGACCTTTGTTGACCAGTTCTTTCATCACAAAAGGCTTGAACAGCTCTAACGCCATTTCCTTCGGCAGACCGCATTGGTACATCTTCAGGTTCGGACCTACGACGATAACCGAACGACCGGAGTAGTCAACACGCTTGCCGAGCAGGTTTTGGCGGAAACGGCCTTGCTTGCCTTTCAGCATGTGGCTGAGCGATTTCAACGGACGATTGCCCGGTCCCGTAACCGGTCTGCCGCGGCGGCCGTTGTCGATCAAAGCGTCGACAGCTTCCTGCAGCATCCGTTTTTCATTCTGCACGATAATGTCCGGCGCGCCGAGATCGAGCAGTCTTTTCAGACGGTTGTTGCGGTTGATCACACGGCGGTACAGGTCGTTCAAGTCGGAAGTCGCGAAGCGGCCGCCGTCGAGCTGAACCATCGGACGCAGCTCCGGCGGGATGACCGGCAATACGTCGAGCACCATCCACTCCGGCATATTTTTGGAGTTGCGGAACGCTTCCATCACTTCCAGACGTTTGATCGCCCGGTTGCGGCGTTGGCCTTGCGCTGTTTTCAGCTCTTCTTTCAGCGTGTCAACCTCACGGTCGATGTCGATATCCTGCAGCAGCTTTTTGACCGCTTCCGCGCCCATGCCGGCCTGGAAGGCGTATCCGTATTTTTCACGGTAGCTGCGGTATTCTTTTTCCGACAAAAGCTGTTTCTTCTCCAGCGGCGTATCGCCTGGATCAGTCACAACATACGAAGCAAAATAAATGATTTCTTCCAAGGATCGCGGGGACATGTCGAGGGCCAGGCCCATCCGGCTTGGAATCCCTTTGAAATACCAAATGTGCGAAACCGGAGCGGCCAACTCAATGTGGCCCATGCGCTCGCGGCGAACCTTCTGGCGCGTTACTTCCACGCCGCATCGGTCACAGACGACGCCTTTATAACGAACGCGTTTGTACTTGCCGCAATGACATTCCCAGTCTTTGGTCGGCCCGAAGATTTTCTCGCAAAAGAGACCTTCTTTCTCGGGCTTTAAGGTGCGGTAGTTAATTGTTTCCGGCTTCTTGACCTCGCCGCGGGACCAGGAACGAATCTTCTCCGGCGATGCCAAGCCGATTTTCATAAACTCGAAGTTGTTAACGTCCATCAAGGAGCAACCCTCCTTAAGAATTTAAGCCTTGCCATTAAGGTAAACAGGTCTATTGCTGCTGCGCTGCTGTTTATTCGGCTCCCATTTCGGCGCCTTCCAAATTCAAGTTCAATTTGTCGCTGGTGACTTCATCGTCGTCGTCCATTTCTTTCATTTCGATCTCTTCTTCGTTGCCGGAGAGGATCTTGACGTCCATGCCCAAGCTTTGAAGCTCCTTGATCAAAACCTTAAACGATTCCGGTACGCCTGGCTCCGGCACGTTCTCGCCCTTGACGATCGATTCGTACGTTTTCACGCGGCCGACGACGTCGTCGGATTTGACCGTAAGGATTTCTTGCAGCGTGTACGCTGCGCCGTATGCTTCAAGCGCCCACACTTCCATCTCCCCGAAACGCTGTCCGCCGAACTGCGCTTTACCGCCGAGCGGCTGCTGCGTAACGAGCGAGTAAGGGCCCGTGGAGCGCGCATGGATTTTATCGTCAACCATGTGCGCCAGTTTGATCATGTACATGACGCCGACCGTTACTTCACGCTCGAACGGTTCGCCTGTACGTCCGTCGTACAAAAGCGTTTTGCCGTTGCGCTGCATGCCGGCCTCTTCCATGGCGTTAAATACGTCGTTCTCGCGAGCGCCGTCGAATACCGGCGTCGCCGTGTGAATGCCGAGATACTTGGCGGCCATGCCCAAGTGAACCTCAAGCACCTGACCGATGTTCATCCGCGAAGGAACGCCCAGCGGGTTCAATACGACCTCAACCGGCGTACCGTCCGGCAGGAACGGCATATCCTCTTCCGGCAGGATGCGGGCGATAACCCCTTTGTTACCGTGACGTCCGGCCATTTTATCGCCTTCGGAAATTTTCCGTTTTTGCGCAATGTAGACGCGCACGAGCTGGTTGACGCCTGGCGGCAGCTCGTCGCCGTTCTCGCGGGTGAACACCTTCACATCCACGACGATGCCGTCCGTACCATGCGGCACGCGCAGCGACGTATCGCGAACTTCACGCGCTTTCTCGCCGAAAATCGCATGCAGCAGGCGCTCTTCCGCCGTCAATTCCGTTACGCCCTTCGGCGTTACTTTGCCGACCAGAATGTCGCCGGCGCCGATTTCCGCGCCCACGCGGATGATGCCGCGTTCGTCGAGGTTTTTCAGCGCGTCTTCGCCCACGTTCGGGATGTCGCGTGTAATTTCTTCCGGTCCAAGCTTCGTATCGCGCGCTTCGGACTCGTATTCCTCAATGTGAATCGACGTGTACACGTCTTCTTTCACAAGCTTTTCACTCAGCAGGATCGCATCCTCGTAGTTGTAGCCTTCCCAGGTCATGAAAGCGACGACAACGTTGCGTCCAAGCGCCAATTCGCCTTGCTCGGTCGACGGACCGTCGGCCAAAATGTCGCCGGCTTTGACGAGTTGCCCTTTTTTGATGATCGGACGCTGGTTGATGCACGTTCCTTGGTTGGAGCGCATAAACTTGTGCAGCTTGTATTTGACGATGTTGCCGTTCACCAGCTTGCCGTCCACCGTTTCCTGACGACGCAGCCAAATTTCATGCGCGGCAGCTTTTTCAATAATTCCATCGAATTTGGATACAATACATACTCCCGAGTCCTTGGCTGCCTTGTGTTCCATGCCGGTGCCAACCAGAGGCGCTTTCGGAATCAAAAGCGGAACGGCCTGCCGCTGCATGTTCGAACCCATAAGCGCGCGGTTGGAGTCATCGTTTTCGAGGAACGGAATCAGCGCCGTCGCCACGGACACGACCTGCTTCGGCGAAACGTCCATATAGTCGACGCGATCGATCGGCAAGGTCAGGATATCGTCCTTATAACGCACGATGACGGAATCCTCGGCGAATTTGCCTTCTTCGGTCAACAGCGCGTTCGCTTGCGCGATGACGTAGTTATCTTCTTCGTCTGCCGTCAAGTAAGCAATCTGCTCGGTGACGATGCCCGTTTTGGGATCAACCCAACGGTAGGGAGCTTCCATAAAACCATATTCGTTAATGCGGGCAAACGTCGACAAGGAGTTGATCAAGCCGATGTTCGGACCCTCCGGCGTCTCGATCGGGCACATCCGTCCATAGTGGGAGTGATGCACGTCGCGGACTTCGAAGCCTGCGCGCTCCCGCGTCAAACCACCCGGTCCGAGTGCGGACAGACGACGTTTATGCGTCAACTCAGCCAGCGGATTCGTTTGGTCCATAAACTGCGAAAGCTGCGAGCTGCCGAAAAACTCCTTGATCGAAGCGATGACCGGACGAATGTTGATCAGCGCTTGCGGCGTAATCACGTTGGCGTCCTGGATGGACATCCGCTCGCGAACCACGCGTTCCATACGGGACAAACCGATGCGGAACTGGTTCTGCAAAAGCTCGCCGACGGAACGAAGACGACGGTTGCCCAGATGGTCGATATCGTCGGTGCTGCCGATGCCGTGCAGCAGGTTGATAAAGTAGTTGATCGAAGAAATGATATCGGCCGGCGTAATGTTCTTGACCGTTTTGTCGATCACGGCGTTCGAAATGACCTTGACGACTTTGCCATCTTCAATCGGCGAATACACGTCGATGCATTGCACCGGAATCGTATCTTCGCCGGTTACGCCATTCGGCACCGAGTAGCCGCGGGAACCCGCGCCTTTTTCCAGGAAAGGCAAAATTTCATCCAATGCCCGGCGGTCCAGCAATTGCCCGGCTTCGGCTACGATTTCGCCCGTTTCCGGGTCGATGATCGTTTCAGCCAGACGCTGGTTGAACAAGCGATTTTTGATATGCAGCTTTTTGTTGATTTTGTAACGGCCTACGTTGGCCAGATCGTAACGCTTTGGATCGAAGAACCGCGCGACCAGCAAGCTGCGCGCGTTATCCAACGTCGGCGGTTCACCCGGACGAAGACGCTCGTAAATCTCGATCAACGCTTTGTCGGTCGAGTCCGTGTTATCTTTATCGAGGGTGTTGCGAATGTACTCGTCGTCGCCCAGCAGGTCGATAATCTCTGCATCGGTCCCGAAGCCCAGCGCGCGAAGCAGCACCGTTACCGGAATTTTGCGCGTACGGTCGATCCGCACGTAAATGATATCCTTCGCATCCGTTTCGAGTTCAAGCCATGCGCCCCGGTTCGGAATGACCGTCGCTGTATAAGTTTTTTTGCCGTTCTTATCCACTTTCGTGCTATAATAAACGCTGGGTGAACGAACGAGCTGCGAGACAATGACGCGCTCCGCGCCGTTGATAATGAAGGTGCCCGTTTCCGTCATGATCGGGAAATCGCCCATGAATACTTCTTGTTCCTTAACCTCGCCGGTCTCCTTGTTGATCAAGCGAACCTTAACCCGGAGCGGCGCCGCGTAAGTTACGTCACGTTCTTTGGAGTCATCCACTGTGTACTTCGGTTCGCCCAAGCTGTAGTCGATGAACTCCAGCACCAAGTTGCCCGTAAAATCCTGGATCGGAGAGATATCCTGAAACATCTCGCGCAATCCCTCTTCCAAAAACCATTCATACGATTTTTGCTGGATTTCAATCAGGTTTGGAATGCCAAGCACCTCATTAATCCGTGCATAAGTCCTGCGTTTACGTCGTCCAAATTGAACAAGATGTCCCGCCAACTTTCATTCACCCCTCAAGTCTACTCAATAAATAAAAAAAGAAAGAAGAAAAACTTCTACCGACGTGCGCTCAGGACGCCTCCGCTATGGAGCCCGTCCGAAATCAAGCGACTGTATGGATGGAGGTTTTTCTCTGTAGATCGACATAACATTCCCATATTTTTCTTCTTATCCCATTAGAATGGCCTAAAATTCCAACATTATACGTCATAGGTTAAAATTTTATTCATCTCCCGAGAAAAAAAGACTTGACATTTTTGTTAACTAAAGACACGCGTCCCATCTTAATACTGACATTTTTTAATGATACCACGTTTAGAAAGTCAAGTCAAACATTTTCCCACGAAAATCGCCAAAACTTCATTCCCCCACAACCTCGGCTCACTTCGTGGCCTTCAAAATCCGGTAGCCCTTGTCCTTCGACACTTCCACAACTTCGGCGTAGAGGCTTTCCAGCTTGGCCGCGGCGGACGGCGCGCCTTGTTTCTTTTGGATAACCACCCACAAGGAACCCCCGGGATTCAAACACTCGTAAGCTTCGGTAAAAATACGATGCACCACTTGCTTGCCGGCGCGAATCGGCGGATTGGTGATAATCACGTCAAAACGCTCCGCTTTCACCTGTTCCAAAAGATCGCTTTGCACGACCCGCACATTGGCGATGCCATTGCGGCGCGCATTCTCGCGAGCGAGCTCCACCGCCCGCTCATTGATGTCGACCATCGTGACATGGCCGTCCGGGCAAACCGACGCCGCGGCCAAACCCATCGGCCCGTAGCCGCAGCCTACGTCCAGCACTCGCGCTCCCGGCGGAAGCTCAAGCGTTTCAATCAAATGACGGCTGCCGTAATCAACGCCTTTTTTGGAGAAAACGCCCGCATCCGTTTTGAATGTAAACAAACGCCCCCGAAGTTGCTCTTTGATTTCGTGGACATCGTGCTGCGTGGTAGGTTTGTGCGTATAATAATGCTCCGACACCTGAATGCGTCCCTCCTTCTGGCCGATTCTGCGGCCGAAAGCCCACTTTTGCCGTTCGGAAAATGCGGCGGCTCCCCCACTGCCCGGGCAGGTATTGCCGAACTTTCCGCACGGCAAAATGATGTAGAAAAAACCTCTTGAAGCCGCGCTTCAAGAGGTCTCGTTGAAAGGCTATTACTTCACTTCTACAGTAGCGCCAGCTTCTGTAAGTTTGGCTTTCACTGCTTCTGCTTCGTCTTTGCCTACTTTTTCTTTGATCGGTTTCGGTGCGCCGTCAACCAAGTCTTTCGCTTCTTTCAGGCCGAGACCTGTGATTTCGCGAACAACTTTGATAACGTTGATTTTGGATGCGCCAGCGTTAGTCAAGATTACGTCAAATTCCGTTTGCTCAACAACTTCCGCTGCGCCGCCGCCTGCTACGACAGCTACTGGAGCTGCTGCAGTTACGCCGAATTCTTCCTCGATTGCTTTCACCAGATCGTTCAGTTCCAAAACTGTCATGACTTTAATTGCTTCCAAGATTTGTTCTTTACTCATGGTTGAACCTCCATTATCATCATAAAATTAGTATTGGGTTGAAACAAATTAAGCTTCTGCGCCGCCTTCTTGTTTCTCGGCCACTGCTTTAACAGCAAGGGCAAAGTTGCGAACAGGCGCTTGGAGAACGCTAAGCAACATGGAGAGCAGGCCTTCTCTGGACGGCAGGTCGGCGAGGGCTTTGATTTGATCGTAGCCAACAACGCGGCCTTCCACGATACCGGCTTTCACGTTCAGATGCTCGTTCTTTTTCGCGAACTCGGTCAAGATTTTGGCTGGAGCGATGATGTCGTCTTTGCTGAATGCGATCGCAGTAGGACCAGTCAAAAACTCGTCCAGTGCGCCCAGATCAGCGCTAGCCGTAGCGCGTCGTGCCAACGTGTTCTTCAGAACGGTAAACTCAATGCCAGCTTCGCGCAACGATTTGCGCAGTTGGGTCACTTGAGCAACGTTCAGACCGCGGTAATCGGTAACGATAGTGCAAGAGCTGATCTTCATCTTCTCAGCCACTTCCGCTACCACTTGCTCTTTCTCAGCGAGAACTTTTGCATTTGCCATGGGTACACCTCATTTCTTAAGCATTTGTATCTGACTCGTACGCAAACAGCAGGACCAGGAGCATCTCTTATTGGACAATAAGAAATGCCTTCGTAGAAGCTACGAAGGCATGATTCGTTCATGTTTTCCTTGACAATCAAAGAAAGCAATCCATATATCATAACACCTCGGTAGGAAATTAAGCCCTGAGGCACCTACTGTCTACGGTTTGCATATTCACTTGGAGAACCTTAGATAGAGTAGCACGTTTGACTGCAGAAGTCAAACCTGATCTTATCTGAAGGATTGCAGGTTCACATGCACGCTTGGTCCCATCGTCGAGGACACGGCAACGCTTTTCAGATAAACCCCTTTAGCCGTTGATGGCTTCGCTCTCAACAGTGCGTCGATCAGCGCCTTGAAGTTTTCTGTCAGCTTGTCGGCATCAAACGATACTTTACCAAGTGGAGCATGGATTTGACCCGCTCTATCAAGACGGTATTCGATTTTACCTGCTTTGATCTCTTGCACAGCTTTCGCAACGTCGAATGTTACCGTACCGGCTTTCGGGTTTGGCATCAAACCTTTGCCCCCGAGCAGACGACCCAGTTTACCGACTTCGCTCATCATGTCAGGAGTCGCTACGCAGACATCAAAATCGAACCAGCCTTGCTGAATTTTGTTGATCATGTCGCTATCGCCGACAAAATCAGCGCCAGCTGCTTCCGCTTCCTTCGCTTTATCGCCTTTGGCGAAAACGAGAACGCGTTTCGTTTTACCAGTGCCGTGCGGAAGTACAACGACGCCGCGGACAGCTTGGTCTTGTTTTCTTGGGTCAACGCCCAGACGAACTGCGATATCGACCGTTTCGTCGAATTTGGCAGGAGCTGTTTTCTTGACCAGCTCAATCGCTTCTGCCGGCTCATAGAAGGTTTCAGCTGATACCAGCTTGGCAACCTCTTGGTATTTCTTACCGTGTTTAGGCATTTTTAATCCTCCTTAGTGGTCATAGCGGATAATCCTCCCACCGAGCGGCTTGACGCCGCATTCCGAAACGGAATTAATCTTCGATGACGATACCCATGCTGCGAGCCGTACCTTCAACCATGCGCATAGCAGCCTCTACGGATGCAGCGTTCAGGTCAGGCATTTTTTGCTCGGCGATTTCGCGAACTTTCGCGCGCTTCACGGTAGCGACTTTCTTCTTGTTAGGCTCGCCGGATCCTTTTTCGATCCCAGCCACTACGCGAAGCAGAACTGCAGCCGGAGGCGTTTTGGTGATAAATGTAAAGGAACGATCCTCGAAAACTGTGATTTCAACCGGAATGATAAGGCCCGCTTGATCGGCAGTACGAGCGTTGAACTCTTTACAGAAAGCCATGATGTTCACACCTGCTTGACCGAGAGCCGGACCGATTGGAGGAGCCGGATTCGCTTTAGCGGCTTGAACTTGAAGCTTGACGATTTTGATTACCTTTTTGGCCATGTTGGACACCTCCTTGCACTTAATGTGGTCGGACGGGCGTTAAGCCCTCCCACTAACGAAGGTCTATCCCGAGGAATAGACCTGGCAGAAACCCTTTTATTATAACTTCTCCACTTGATGAAAATCCAGTTCAAGCGGGGTTTCTCGACCAAACATATTGACGTGTACCTTCAGCTTGCTTTTGTCGACGATAATGTCTTCGACCGTACCGACAAAATTCGCAAAAGGCCCCACCTTGACGCGCACGGTTTCCTTGAGGTCGAAGTCGATCTTCGGCTTCGGCTCCTCCATCCCCATGTGCTTCAGGATGGCTTCCACTTCCTCTGGGAGAAGAGCGGTAGGCTTGGAGCCTGAACCCGTAGAGCCTACGAACCCGGTCACACCCGGCGTATTGCGAACCACATACCAAGAGTCGTCGGTTTGAATCATTTCCACGAGCACATAGCCGGGATACACTTTGCGCATGACGGTTTTCTTCTTGCCGTCCTTGTTCACCAGCTCTTCTTCCATCGGCACAAGCACGCGGAAGATCTTGTCCTGCATTTCCATAGACTCGACGCGCTTCTCGAGGTTGGCTTTCACCTTATTCTCATACCCCGAATAGGTATGTACTACGTACCATCTTTTCTCCATCGTTTCCATTCACCTATAGTCCTGTTTTATTTAAAAACAAGGCGCAAAAGTTCTGTAATGCCGAAATCCAGCACATAGAAATAAACGGTAATAAACGCGACCGTACCTATAACAACCAGTGTATAGGAAATCATTTCCTTGCGGCTCGGCCACTTTACTTTCCTGAGTTCAGACCAGCTATCGGCGAAGAACGAGAAGGTGGACCCGAAGCTTTGTTTCATCTTTGCTAAGAAAGCCATGAACTACACCTCCAAGGGACTACCTGGTTTCGCGATGAGCCGTATGTTCATTGCAAGATCTGCAATATTTCTTCAACTCAATGCGGTCGGGATTATTGCGCTTATTTTTAGTGGATGCATAGTTTCTTTGTTTGCAATTCGTGCACGCTAATGTGATGATAACCCGCATGATGTACACCTCCTACACACACTTTCTGATTACAGCCCTTTTTGCGCATCAGAAAGAAAGCGACACTTAGGGCTACCTGAACTACTTTATCACAACTCTCAACGGCGTGTCAAGGAAGAAGTATCACCAGTATCGACCCCGCGGCGGTGAATTAAACGTCATGGGAACAAAAAAAGCGCCCCCTCATCTTCATGCGGGAACGCTTATAAGTCGCGTACTTCCAGGTATCTCTCGAGCTTGCGCTTGACTCGCTGCAAGGCGTTGTCAATCGACTTGACGTGACGATCCAGATCGACCGCGATCTCTTGATACGAACGGCCGTCCAAATACAACATCAGCACCCTGCGCTCCAAGTCGCTGAGGATCTCGCCCATCTTGTCTTCCAAACCCGTAAATTCTTCCTGATTGATAATCAACTCTTCGGGGTCGGTGACGCGGGACCCGCAGATAACATCCAGCAGCGTACGGTCGGAATCCTCATCGTAGATAGGCTTGTCCAAAGAAACGTAAGAATTCAAAGGAATATGCTTCTGACGGGTAGCTGTCTTGATCGCCGTAATGATCTGTCGCGTGATGCACAGCTCGGCAAACGCTTTAAACGACGCCAGCTTATCGCCGCGGAAGTCGCGGATAGATTTATATAAACCTATCATGCCTTCCTGAACGATATCCTCCCGGTCAGCGCCTATCAGGAAATAGGAACGCGCCTTGGCACGGACAAAATTCTTGTACTTGTTAATCAGGTATTCCAGCGCTTCACTGCTGCCTTCACGGACTGCTTCGACTATGTCTTCGTCTGGCTTGAGGTCATAATCGTACATTCTCAGTTCTTTGAGGTCGACACTCACCAACAATCCCTCCGGCCTGCAAGACTACCCAGATTCACTTCAAGGATAGTGTTAGTATACATTATGTAATCTGTCATCGTCAACGGGGGACCCCGTCATTTCTAGTATTTGGGAGTTTATTCACCGCGTCTCCAGCGTTCGAAAAGCGCCCGGAGATCGCCGTTCATTTTGCCGTCAACCGGATTTTTTTTGGTGCTTGCGTCCTCGCGGATTCGCTCGCGCACCTCGCGGCGGCTCTGGTTGATTTTCACCAGCAGTTCGCTTGCGGGCAGGCGCAGCGCTCCCTTGCCGAAGATGACATGCTGCTCGATCATGTCCGAGGTGGCGACGTGAATTTGCCGGCGGCGGCCGATCAGGCTGACGACCAGCCGCTCGATCAATTCGTCGGCGGTTTCCTTTTCCTTGGTGTAAAGCACGCGCAGCTTGCTTTGCAGGTACTTTTTGCCGAGTCCCGGCACTTTGTAAGCGTCAAACACCAGATAAACCTTCATCCCCGAAAAAGACTGGTATTCCGCCAGCATATGAATCAGCCGGTTGCGCGCTTCCTCCAGATCGGTATCCTTGAGCTTCTGCAGCTCGGGCCAGGCTCCGATAATGTTGTAGCCGTCCACGATCAGGAACTCTTCCATAGGCTTAGCTCAAACTGCGCTGCCGAACCACTTCATACATCAGCACACCTGCGGCGACCGATGCGTTCAACGAATTGACATGCCCGGACATCGGCAACTTGACGAGGAAATCGCACTTTTCCTTGATCAGGCGGCCTACCCCCTTGCCCTCGTTGCCGATCACCAGCGCAATCGGCAGCTTGAAACTAGCCTTATACACATCCTGCGCCGCGGAAACGTCCGTGCCGGCAACCCACACGCCCGCTTCCTTCAACTCCTCAATCGTCTGCGCAATGTTCGTCACACGCGCCACAGGCACGTACTCTACAGCGCCGGCCGACGTCTTGGACACGGTAGCGGTCAAGCCTACCGAACGCCGCTTTGGAATGATGACGCCATGCACGCCGGTGCAGTCGGCCGTTCGCAAAATCGAACCCAAGTTGTGCGGGTCCTCGATCTCATCCAGAATGAGGATAAACGGGTCCTCGTTCTTGCGCCGCGCCGCGGCCAAAATATCCTCGATCTCCACATACTCGTATGCGGCGACCTGCGCCACCACGCCCTGGTGCGCAACGCCTTCGGCCATCTGATCAAGCTTGCGCTTGTCGATGAACTGCACAACGATGCCGTGGTTTTTCGCTTCCGCAACGATCGGGCCGGCAAACGGCTTTTGCGCATTGTCGGCAATCCAGATTTTGTTGATTGTCCGGCCGGCGCGCAGCGCTTCCAGCACGGAATGCTTTCCGCCGATATACTCCTCCATCGGTATTCCTCCTAGTCCTTGATCTCCTGCCGCGAAGCAATCGCATGATCGAGCAGCTCCTTCAAGCGTCCGTAAGCTTGCTTGTAATACAAATAGCCGATCAGGCATTCAAAAGCGGTGCTGTGCCGGTACTCCAATACATCGGCGTTTTTGGCCGTCGAGCCGGACTTGGCGTTGCGCCCGCGCTTGACCATATCGATTTCTTCCTCGGTCAGCAGCGGCATCAGCGCCTCCAACTGCCTGGCTTGCGAACGGGCCGATACGTAGCCGATCGCCATGCGATTCAAGTGATTCGGCCGATGGTTCGGCTGGCTGATAACGTACTGGCGAATGTATACTTCGTAAACGGCGTCGCCCATATAGGCGAGCGCCAACGGGTTCATCAAATGCGGGCTTTTGGCTGGTGCAAAATGAAACAAATTCACGTCGGAAAACGCTTCGCTCATTTGCGCCGCCAACGTATTCCCTGCGGAGTATCCTCAAGGAATATGCCTTTCTCGGTCAGCAAATCACGGATTTCGTCGGCGCGGGCCCAGTTCTTGGCTTTGCGCGCTTCGGTCCGCTCGACGATCAGCCGCTCGACCTCTTCATCCAGGAGTTCCTCGCCGCCTTGACGCAAAATGCCAAGCACCCGGTCGAACGCCTCCAATTGCTCCAGAAACATGTGCACGCCGCCAACCGTCACCCGCTCCTGCTGCAAATACAAGTTCGCTTCCGCCACCAGATCGAACACCGCGGTAATCGCATCCGGCGTGTTGAAGTCGTCGTTCATCTTCTCGACAAACTGGCCGCGCGTCAGCTCGATCCGCTCCGTCACCACATTATCCGCCGGACCCGCCGAAGCCGTTGCCAGACGGTGCTTCAGATTGTCGTAGGCGTTCTGAATCCGCTCCAGCCCGTTGGCGGCCTGCTGTACGCTGTCGTCGCTGAAATTCAGCGGATTGCGGTAATGCGCGGCCAGCAGGAAGAACCGGAACACCTCCGGCCGGATGTGCTTGATCAGATCGCGAATCAGGATGCCGTTGCCCAGCGATTTGGACATTTTTTGATTATCGATGTTGATAAACGCATTGTGCAGCCAGTAATGGGCCATCGGCTTGCCGGTCAGCGCTTCGGTCTGGGCAATTTCGCACTCATGATGCGGGAACGCCAGATCCTGGCCGCCGCCGTGAATGTCGATCATTTCGCCCAAATAACGGCGCACCATCGCCGAGCATTCGATATGCCAGCCGGGGCGGCCTTGGCCCCACGGGCTTGCCCAATAAATCTCGCCCGGCTTGGCCGCTTTCCACAGCACGAAGTCCTGCGGGCTCTCCTTGCGCTCGTCGACCTCGATGCGAATGCCGTATTGCAGCTCCTCGAGGTTCTGATGCGACAGCTTGCCGTAATCGGCGAACCGCGCTGTCCGGTAATACACGTCGCCGCCTCTTTCATAAGCGAAGCCCTTTTCCACCAACTCGGCGATAAACGCGATGATGCCCTCCATGTTTTCCGTCACGCGCGGGTTCAGCGACGCTTCGTTGACGCCCAGCGCCCTGACGTCCTCGTAATAAGCCCGAATGTAAGTTTCGGCCAGCTCCGGCACGGTGCTTCCGGTCTCCTCGGCTTTGCGGATCATTTTGTCGTCGACATCGGTGAAGTTGACTACATAGTTGACCTCGTAACCCTGGGATTCGAGAAAACGCCGCACCACATCGAAGAAAATCGCCGGACGGCCGTTGCCGATATGAATATAGTTGTACACCGTCGGGCCGCACACATACATCTTGACCTTGCCAGGCTCGATCGGCATGAATGGTTCTTTTTTACGGGATAACGTGTTATACACTTTGAGCGTCATGCTCTCGATTTCCTCCATTCTTTTGCCGCTCCTGCTCCAGTTCGGCTCTCAGTTCGTCGATTTGCTGCTGCAGGTTTTTGCATAGCTCAATGACCGGATCGGGCAGATTGTTATGATCCAGCCGGTTCACGCGCACGCCGTCGCGCTTGACGATTCTGCCCGGAATGCCGACGACCGTACTGTTCGGAGGAACCTCCTGCAGCACGACGGCATTGGAGCCGATTTGCGAATTGTCGCCAACGGTGAACGAGCCGAGAATTTTCGCACCCGAGCCAACCACAACGTTATTGCCGATCGTCGGATGGCGCTTGCCCTTCTCCTTGCCGGTGCCGCCCAGCGTCACGCCCTGGAACAGCACAACATCGTCGCCAATCTCGCACGTCTCGCCCACCACTACACCCATCCCGTGATCGATAAACAGCCGCTGGCCAATCACCGCGCCGGGGTGGATTTCGATGCCGGTTATAAACCGGCTGGTCTGCGAGAGAATGCGGGCGATCGTAAACAGCTTGTGCTTGTAAAACCAGTGGGCGATGCGATGCCACCAGATCGCGTGCAATCCCGAATACGTAAAAGCCACCTCAAACCAGTTGCGGGCCGCAGGGTCGTTCTCGAATACGGCTTTAATGTCCGAGCGAATTGTTTTCCACATGCTTTCACCTTCTTAAAAGTTACAAATGATGTATGCCACAATCCTGCCGTCAGCCCAAGCTTGCCGAACCTGCGCGCGGAACGGAACACTCCGAATATACAGCAAAAAAGCCCCCGCAGCCCATAAGGCTGCAGAGGCGTGCTACCGCGGTTCCACTCTGCTTGGTGACCAGGAGGTCTTCCAACTTGACGCCCGTAACGTGGGGGTTCCGGCCACGCCTACGGACTTCCTTCGGCGCAGCAGCTCCCAGGTGCATTTCCGGTTAACGGGATTGGATAACTTGCAGCCGGAGCGGACAGCTCCGATTATCCTCTCTGTGAATCCCTGCTTAAACGTACTCTCCTGATCGACGCTTTTAGTCTATTGATAAGTATAGCGAAAAGCCGTAAGTATTACAATAAGCTTTGCAGGCGCCGCACGACTTTTTCCTTGCCCAGCAAGTACAGGGAAGCGTTGAGGTCCGGCCCGTGCACCTGTCCGGTCAACGCGGCGCGAATCGGCATGAACAGCTGCTTGCCCTTGCAGCCGGTTTCCTTCTGCACCTGCTTGATCAGCGCCGGAATCGCTTCGGCCGTGAACGCCTCGGCCGCTTCAACCTGCTGGAGGAAGCCATGCAGCACGTTCGGCACATGCTCTTCGCGCAGGATCGCTGCCGCCTCTTCCTCCATCGTCAACTCGTCGCGGAAAAACAGCTGCGCCAGTTCGACGATTTCCGCCGCGTAGCGCATGCGCTCCTGATTGAGCCCGACCAGCGCGGTCAGCCACGCTTCGGACTGTGCCGGCGAGCCATCGGCAAGCAGCCCGGCCTTGGCCAGATGTGGACGGCACAGCTCGACGACCCGCTCCAGCGGCGCCTTTTTCAAATAATGGTTGTTCATCCAATTCAGCTTGTCCATATCGAACACGGCCGGACTTTTGGATACGCGGCTTAAATCGAACTGCGCGGCCAACTCCTCCAGCGTGAAAAATTCTTCTTCGCCGACAGGCGACCAGCCGAGCAGCGCGATGAAGTTGACAACCGCCTCCGGCAAATAACCCAGCTCCTGATACTGCTGGATGAACTGCACGATCGACTCGTCGCGTTTGCTCATCTTTTTGCGGTCCTGGTTGAGAATTAACGCCAAATGCGCGAACTGCGGGATGTCCAGCCCCAGCGCCTCATACATCATCATTTGTCTGGGCGTATTGGACAAGTGCTCCTCGCCGCGGACGACCAGATTGATCTTCATCAGATGATCGTCGAGCACGACGGCAAAGTTATAAGTGGGAATCCCGTCCGGGCGCACGATAATGAAATCGCCGATGCCGTTGGAATCAAATTCCACCTGGCCGCGCACCCGATCCTCGAAGGCGAACATACGATCCTCCGGCACGCGAAAGCGCACCGCCGGCTTGCGCCCTTCGGCTTCGTAGGCCGCGATCTGCTCCGGCGTCAAGCTGCGGCATTTGCCGGAATAACCCGGCATTTCACCGCGAGCTTCCTGCTCGGCACGCTCTGCCTCCAGATCCTGCTCCGTGCAGTAGCAGCCGTACGCATGGCCTTCCGCCAGCAGCCGTTCGGTGAATGGGCGGTACAGCTCCAGCCGCTCGGTCTGCCGGTACGGCCCGTAAGGACCGCCGACGTCTACGCTCTCGTCCCAGCTCAAACCCAGCCATTTCAGCCCATCGAGCTGGTTGCCGATGCCCGATTCCACATGGCGGGTCTGGTCGGTGTCCTCAAAGCGGATAACGAACGCTCCGCCTTCGCGGCGTGCAAGCAAATAGTCAAACAGCGCCGTGCGGGCGCCGCCAATATGTAAATGTCCGGTCGGACTCGGTGCATATCGCACACGCAATGTCGTTGTCATGATACAAACCCCTCTTTAGCCCATAATATCTGCTATTCTAGCACACCTCGAATTAAACAGACAACCGATTGCGCCGCGATGCCCTCGCCCCGCCCCGTGAAGCCAAGTTGCTCCGTCGTCGTCGCTTTGACGTTAATCTGCTCCGGCTCCGCTTCCAGCGCGGCCGCGATGATCTCCACCATTTGCGGAATATAGGGCGCCATCTTCGGCTTCTGAGCGATGATCGTCGAATCGGCATTGCCGAGCCGGTAGCCGCGCTCCTTGGCAAGCGCCCATACGTTTTTCAACAACACGAGGCTGTCCGCATCCTTGAACTCTGCCGACGTATCCGGGAAATGCTTGCCGATATCGCCAAGACCAAGCGCGCCGAGAATGGCGTCGCTGATCGCGTGCAGCAGCACGTCGGCGTCGGAATGGCCGAGCAGCCCTTTTTCATAAGGAATGGTCACGCCGCCAATTATACATTTGCGGCCTTCCACCAACTGATGCACATCAAACCCTTGTCCTACTCGAAACAACCGTTTCACTCTCCCCTGACATTGTGCAAAATCCACTCGGCCCACGGCAAATCCTCGGGCGTCGTAATTTTGATATTGTAGTAATCTCCTTCTACAACCCGTACTACCGTACCGGTCCGCTCCACCAGCATCGCGTCGTCGGTGCCGACAAATCCCTCGCGCTCGGCCCGCTCGTACGCTTCCCGCAGCAGAGAAAGCCGAAAAGCCTGCGGCGTTTGAATCGCCCACAAGCTTCGTCGGTCCGGCGTGGATTGAATGCGCTTGGCGTCGTCGACCACCTTGATCGTGTCCTTGACGGGAACCGCCAGCACGGCTGCGCCATGCTCCTGCGCTTCGCGCCAGCAGGCCAGCACCTGATCGGCCGCAGGAAACGGGCGCACGCCGTCATGCACCAGCACCCACTCGGCGCCCGGAGTCAGCGCCTGCAGACCGCGATGCACCGAATGCTGCCGCTCGGCTCCGCCGGCAATAACCGCGCGAACCTTGTCCAGCGCATACCGTTCGACGTACTCGCGGCAGCGGCCGCAGTCCTCTTCTCCCGTCACCAGCACAATGTCATCCACTTCACGTATGTTTTGAAATAATTGCAGCGTATGTACCAGAATCGGCTTGTCCCCCAGCGGCAAATACTGCTTGCTGTCCGCCGCCTGCATTCGGGAACCCTTGCCCGCAGCTACGACAACTACACCTAGCTTGCTCATTGCTTATCTTCCCCACCCGTATCATATGCGCTGCGGCACAACGCCGCCATGCGCGGGGTCGCCGCCACAAGCAGCCTGCTGGCTGCGGGTTGCTGCGCCCTTTTCCTATCATACTGGTTTACTGGGCTTTTTCCAATAGCTTCGGTTTGGCAAAAATCATCCGTCCCGCCGACGTCTGCAGCACGCTTGTCACCATCACCTCAAGTGTCGTGCCGATGAACTCGCGTCCGCCTTCCACCACGATCATCGTGCCGTCATCGAGATAAGCAACGCCTTGCCCGTGCTCCTTGCCGTCCTTGATCACCTGCACGACGATTTCCTCACCCGGCAGCACGACCGGCTTGACCGCGTTGGCCAAGTCGTTAATGTTCAGCACCGAAACGCCCTGCAGCTCGCACACCTTGTTCAAGTTGAAATCGTTCGTAATCACCTTGCCCTGCAGCACCTTCGCCAGACGCACCAGCTTGCTGTCCACTTCGGAAATTTCCTCGAAATCCCCCTCGTAGATCAGCACCTTCACTTCCAGTTCCTTTTGGATTTTGTTCAAAATGTCCAGCCCCCGCCGCCCGCGGTTGCGCTTGAGCAGGTCCGAAGAATCGGCGATATGCTGCAGTTCCTCCAGCACAAATTCGGGAATCACCAGGGTGCCTTCGATAAAGCCGGTCTTGCAAATGTCGGCGATGCGTCCGTCGATAATGACACTCGTATCGAGAATCTTGTGCTCCTCGTACGGCTTATGCTTGGACTTCTCCTGTCCGCCCGCACGGCTGCGCGCCACAAACTGCACCAGCTCCTCGCGCTTGCTGTAGCCGATGCGAAAGCCCATCACGCCAAGCACCGCCGAAACGATGAACGGCACAAACGGTCGGCCCCACGACAAGAGCTCCAACACCGGGAACAGCAGCAGCGCAATGAGCAGCCCCACAACCAGCCCCACCGTACCCGAGACAAGATCGGCCGCCGGCAAATCGGTGACGTTCCGCTCCCCGCGCAGCAACAGCTTTATTCCGACATCGGCGAACCATGCAAACAGGCAAAACATCGCCGCCGCACCCAGCCCCATTATCCAATACGCTTGTCCGTTATCTTCGGCCAAGCCGGCCAGGCCCGCGATCGTCCCGCTCCACTGATAACCTAAACTTCCACCCATGATTGCAAAAATGATTTGAATCCATTTCTTCATCACAGATTCACCTCCACAATAACAATTTCAATTCTTGTTACAATTATGTTCCAATTTATCCAACGCTAATCATGGAAATTGAAATATTGAAGGCGTTCCTTTATAATGAGGTTGGAAATCAATCACATCGAGGTGGATGAATGGACACCCTGACGTTAAAGCATTTTCAGGATCAAGTCTCAGAATTGTTGCTGCGTCACCGAAGCTTGCTCGATGTTGTCTCCAAATTCCAGCAAACCAACGCCGCCGCGAACCGCTCCGTCATCAAGTCGATTACGGAATGCGGGTGCATCGAGGTGCATGCCGCCAAGCAGGAGTATCATCCCGAAATGACCTTGGAAGAAGCCAAGGACGTGTTAGGGACGCATGTGACCGGCGAACTGTGCGAACATTGCATGGAAGCGGTGAGCGCCGAGCTGGGACGCAATCTGTTTTATATGTCCGCGCTCAGCAACCTGCTGAATGTGAATTTGGACGAGGTTCTCCAGAATGAGTCGAAGAAATGTTCCACGCTCGGGCTGTTCAACATGTCTTGAGTCAACAAAAAAAAGCATTTATTTTCAACTGACCCAGTCAGTGAAAATAGATGCTTTTTCTTTATTGTGCGGAAGAATTACAAATCCGATTTCACGGAATTTTCCTCGACTACGCCCTTGCGCTTATTCCGGCGGCGCAGCCGGATGAAGAAGCCGTCAACGTTTTTTTTTAAGCCATACAACGCATACAACAGCAGCGGCACAAAAATCATTTTGGACACGGAGCCCGGCCATTTGATCGCAATCAGCACAGCGACAGCGACAATAATCGGCGTAATCCAAATCGCCGCTTTCGGGATGCCCGCTTTCTTGAAATTCGGATATTTGACGGTGCTCACCATCAAATAGGACAATAGCAGCGTGCTAACAAGCAGCACATAAGCGTTGATATCGCTGTGGAACAACGCCAACGTACAAAGTACGCCGCCGGCCGCCGGAATCGGAAGCCCGATGAAGTAGCCGGGCACACCGGCAATCACGTTAAACCGCGCCAAACGCAAGGCGCCGCAAATCGGGAACAACGCCGTAATAATCCAAGCCAGCGCAGGGCTGATGATGTGCGGATCGTTAAACGCCACGACATACATAATGAACGCAGGAGCAACCCCGAAGGAGATCACGTCCGACAGCGAATCCAGCTCCTTGCCAAATTCGCTTTGCGCATTCAACGCACGGGCTACACGGCCGTCCAGACCGTCCAGCAACATCGCAACAATGACCAGCACCGCAGCGCGTTCGGGTTGATTATTAAACACTAAAATGATCGACAAAACGCCTAAAAACAAGTTCCCTACTGTAAACAAGCTGGGAATTGATTTCGTTAACATAAGTTTAGTCCACCTCTGGATTTACTATACCCCAAAATAACTGATCACAACCGTCGCTCTTCACAAAGCCTTCACAGTGATACCTTATGATTGTATGCAATTTAAATATGTCTGTCAATGAGGACTTGATCTTGAATTCGCTTTAAGCCTTCCTTAATCGCACGCGCCCTGACCTCGCCGATCCCGTCCACTTCGTCCAATTCCTCGATGGTGGCCATCATGATGTGCGGCAAATAGCCGAATTTCTCGACCAGATTGGAGATGATGATCGACGGCAACCGGGGAATTCTGTTCAACACCCGGAAGCCGCGTGGCGATACGGGCTCTTCGTTGATCGCGCTCGCCTGCGGATAACCCAGCAGCCGGACGATTTGATTCGGCTCCAGCAGTTCATCGGACGACAGGCGTTTCAAGCCAAGCGTCGCATCGCGCACCCGATCTTCGCTGTACTCGCGTATGTAATCTTTCATCAACAACCGCGCCTCCAGCTCCGAATTGCCGACCAGTTCCTCCAGTTGCATGCTGATCAGGCGGCCCTCGTTGCCAAGCTCATTAATATAACGGTTGATTTCCGCCTTGATCCGCAGCACCATCTCCACGCGAGCTACGACATTCGTCACATCGTGCAAAGTAACCAGTTCCTCGAACTCCGAAGCGCCGAGATTGGTCAGCGATTGGTCGAGCACGACCTTATAGCGTTCAAGCGTTTGAATCGCTTGGTTTGCCTTGGTCAGAATGACGCCGATATCCTTAAGCGCATATCGCAAATTGCCCTGATAGAGCGTAATGATATTACGCCGCTGCGAAATGGAGACAACCAGCTTCGACGTCTGTTTGGCAACACGCTCAGCGGTCCGGTGACGAATGCCCGTCTCCGAGGACGGAATGGCCGAATCGGGAATCAGTTGGGTGTTGGCGTACAATATTTTTTTCATATCCTCGCTGAGGATAATCGCTCCATCCATTTTGGCCAGTTCGTACAAATAATTCGGTGAAAAATCGCAATCGATGGAAAAACCGCCATCGACAATGTCCATCACCTCCGGGCTGTAGCCGACCACAATCAGCCCCCCGGTCTTGGCGCGCAATACGTTCTCCAATCCGTCGCGGAACGGGGTGCCGGGCGCTACCATTTGCAGCAGCTGACTCATGACATCTCGTTTAACTTCCTCTTTACTCATGTTCTTCCTCCTGAAAGCAAGCTGGCTGATAAGAAGTGTTTCGACACAGCCTTCACCCGGTGCGGCTTGGCAAGCGCGCTTAGCCGAGCGCCGCGGCCAGCGCTTCGGCCACCGTATTGACGCCGACAATTTCCATACCGGCAGGGGGCGTCCAGCCCTTAAGACTTTTCTCCGGCATAATCACGCGGCGAAAACCCAGCTTCTGCGCTTCCTTCACCCGCTGATCGATGCGGGATACGCCGCGCACCTCGCCGGTCAGCCCGATTTCGCCGAATACGACGTCAAACGGCTGAGTCGGCTTCTCCTTGAAGCTGGACGCGATACTGATGGCTACCGCCAAATCGACGGCCGGTTCATCCAGCTTGACCCCCCCAGCAACATTCAAATAAGCGTCCTGATTTTGCAAAAACATGCCCATGCGCTTCTCCAGCACCGCAATGATCAGCGACAGCCGGTTATGGTCGACGCCCGTTGCCATGCGCCGCGGCGAAGGAAAATTCGTCGTCGATACAAGCGCTTGAATTTCGACCAGCACCGGACGCGTGCCCTCCATGCTGGCTACTACGGTGGACCCGGCAACGCCAAGCGGCCGTTCGGACAGGAACAGCTCCGACGGGTTGTTCACTTCCGCGAGCCCGCTTTCCCGCATTTCAAAGATACCGATTTCATTCGTCGAGCCAAAACGGTTCTTGACCGCTCGCAGCAGACGATACGAGTGATGACGTTCTCCTTCAAAATACAGCACGCAATCAACCATGTGTTCGAGCAGCCGCGGACCGGCGATAGCCCCTTCCTTGGTCACATGCCCGACCAGCACAGTAGCGATGCCCTTGCCTTTAGCTATTCTCATAAAATGCCCCGTGCATTCCCGCACCTGTCCCACTGTGCCGGGAGCCGATGCGATCGCCGGATGGTAGACGGTCTGGATCGAATCGATGACGAGAAAATCGGGGTCCAGCTCCTGAATCGCTTCCTCAATCAATTCCAAATTGGTCTCGCACAGCACATACAGCAGCTCCGATGCAGCCTGGAGCCGATCTGCGCGCAGCTTCGTCTGCTTGACGGACTCCTCGCCCGATATGTATAACACCTTCTGCTGAGCCTCGGCCAGCGCGAAGGAGGTTTGCAGCAGCAAAGTCGATTTGCCGATGCCCGGATCACCGCCAACCAGAATCAGCGAACCCGGCACAATGCCGCCTCCCAGAACGCGGTTCAATTCCTGATTGTTCGTCAATACACGAGGTTCAGGGCTGCTTTCTATATGTATGATCGCTGTCGGTTTTTCTTTCGTGCGGATGGAAGAAGAATTCCTGCCTGGCGTGCGGACGACCGTTTCGATTTCCTCCACCATCGTGTTCCAGCTCTGACAGCCAGGGCACTTGCCCATCCATTTCGGCGACTCATAGCCGCATTCCTGACACATAAACTTCGTCTTGGTCTTGCTCATAAGCGCTGGCTCCTCTTGACGTCATCCGCCTCATGGACGCGAATCCCACCTGACGGTACTCACCCTTCAAAGTTTACCATTTTTCATAAAGTCGCGAAAGGGTCGCAAGTCATCAATCTGATCTTTTCAGCTCTGCTTGGGAACGAAAAAAGCGCCTTGCCCGACCCATTCATTGGCCGGTGCAAAGCGCTGTGGCATTTATCATTTACTTCGTCGTTACTTCTTCGCCGCGGAGCACGACCAGTTCGCCGCCCCGCTCGTCGATCGTCAACGCGTCGCCTTTGGAGATATTGCCTTTCAGCAGCTCCTCGGACAACCGGTCCTCGATATGCTTCTGGATCGCGCGGCGCAGCGGTCTTGCGCCATATGTCGGATCAAAGCCCTCTTTGGCCAGGAACAGCTTCGCTTTGTCGGTCAGCAGGAAGTCGACCTCTTGCTCCTGCAGGCGCTTGCGCAGGTCGTCGGCCATCAGGCTGACAATACGCGCGATATGCTCTTCGCCCAGAGAGTGGAACACGATGATTTCGTCGATCCGGTTCAGGAACTCTGGACGGAAGCTTTTTTTCAGCTCACCCATCACTTTATCTCTCATGTTGGAGTAGTCGCGGCCGGCATCCTGCACAGCAGTAAAGCCCAGCGAGGAGTTCTTTTTGATCGCTTCCGCCCCAACGTTCGAGGTCATGATGATCAGCGTATTGCGGAAATCCACCGTACGGCCCTTGGAGTCGGTCAGACGGCCATCTTCCAGCACTTGCAGCAAAATGTTAAACACTTCAGGATGCGCCTTCTCGATCTCGTCGAGCAGCACAACCGAATACGGCTTGCGACGTACTTTCTCGGTCAGTTGTCCGCCCTCTTCATAACCGACATAACCCGGAGGCGCTCCGACCAATCTGGAGGTCGAATGCTTCTCCATATACTCCGACATGTCGATGCGGATGACGGCATTATCGTCGCCGAACAGCGATTCGGCCAAAGCGCGGGCCAGCTCGGTTTTGCCAACGCCGGTTGGACCAAGGAAAATAAAGGAGCCCATCGGGCGCTTCGGATCTTTCAGACCGGCTCTGGCACGGCGAATCGCCCGGCTAACCGCTTTGACCGCTTCTTCCTGACCGATCACGCGCTCGTGAAGAATATCCTCCATCTTGAGCAGGCGCTGCGTTTCTTCCTCAGCCAGCTTGCTGACCGGAATGCCGGTCCAGCTCGCCACGACTTGCGCGATATCCTCCGGCGTCACTTCCGTATCCATGCGGCCTTGCTTTTCCTTCCAGTCGTTTTTCGTGGAGTCCAGCTCTTCGCGCAGCTTCTGCTCGGTGTCGCGCAGGCTGGCCGCTTTCTCAAACTCCTGGCTTTGCACGGCGGCGTCTTTTTCCTTGCGGATATCTTCCAGCTTGTTCTCCAGCTGTTTCAGGCTAGGCGGAATGGTATAAGAGCGAAGTCTTACCTTGGAGCTGGCTTCGTCGATCAGGTCAATCGCTTTGTCCGGCAGGAAGCGGTCGGTGATGTAGCGGTCGGACAGCTTCACCGCTTCTTCGATCGCAGCGTCGGTAATTTTCACGCGGTGATGGGCCTCGTAACGGTCGCGCAGCCCATGCAAAATTTGAATCGCTTCTTCCGGCGACGGCTGGTCGACGGTGATCGGCTGGAAGCGGCGCTCCAGCGCGGCGTCCTTTTCAATATATTTGCGGTATTCATCCAGCGTCGTTGCACCGATGCATTGCAGCTCGCCTCTCGCCAGAGCCGGCTTGAGGATGTTGGAGGCATCAATCGCTCCTTCAGCCCCGCCTGCGCCGATCAGCGTATGCAGCTCATCGATGAACAGGACGATGTTGCCGGCTTGACGAATCTCGTCCATGATTTTTTTCAGACGGTCCTCGAACTCGCCGCGGTATTTCGTACCGGCTACGACCGAACCCATATCGAGCGTCATGACGCGTTTATCTTTTAACGTTTCGGGAATTTCGTTGTTGATGATTTTTTGGGCCAAACCTTCGGCAATCGCCGTTTTACCAACGCCGGGTTCACCGATCAGCACCGGATTGTTTTTCGTTCTGCGGCTAAGCACTTGAATGACACGTTCGATTTCCTTGCTGCGTCCGATAACCGGATCGAGATGGCCTTCTTTGGCGAAAGCCGTCAGATCGCGAGCCAGACCGTCCAGCGTCGGCGTGTTGATGTTCGGATTCGTACCGTGGCTTGGCGATACGCTTTCGCTGCTGCCGAGCAGCTGCAGCACCTGCTGACGCGCCTTGTTCAGGCTGACGCCGAGGTTGTTCAGCACTCTGGCTGCCACACCTTCACCCTCGCGAATCAATCCCAGCAAAATGTGTTCGGTGCCTACATACGTATGGCCCAGCTTGCGGGCTTCATCCATCGACAGCTCGATGACCTTCTTCGCTCTTGGCGTGTACGCGATGTTGGTCGGTTGCTCTTGGCCCCGGCCGATCAGCGACTCCACTTCGTCCTGGATTTTTTCCAGACCCAAGCCCAGGCCAACCAGCGCTTTAGCGGCAATTCCCTCGCCTTCACGAATGAGACCGAGTAAAATATGCTCGGTGCCGATATTGTTGTGTCCTAAACGAACAGCCTCCTCTTGAGCCAGAGAAAGCACCTTTTGCGCGCGTTCCGTAAATCTTCCAAACATCATAGAGAAACACCTCCAAAAGTAGTATATCTATAGAAATCCAAAAGGATGAATCTACGCTCGCCCAAATCGTTCGCGGATCAGCTGCGCCCGACGAATATCGCGATCTTCGGCCGAAAGCTTGACGCCGGAAATCTGCTGCAAAAATCCCGGCTGCGTCATCACCAGCAGTTCATTCAACACGTGTGACGAAAGCTCGCCGATCATGCCTAAATCAATGCCCAGCCGCACATCCGACAAGCGCTGTGCCGCTTCCTTGGAATCGATAATCGCCGCAAAGGACAAAATGCCAAGCGAGCGGTTGACCCTGTCGAGAATACGCATCTTGGAGTCCTGCAGCAGCTTCTGGCGAGCGGCCCGCTCATGCTCGATGATTTGCCGGGCGACGCTGTGCAGATTGTCGATGATCTCTTCCTCCGACTGGCCAAGCGTAATCTGGTTCGAGATTTGGAACAGATTACCTAAAGCTTCGCTGCCTTCCCCGTATAATCCTCTAACCGTCAATCCAACTTGTGTGACAGCCGATAAAATCCGGTTGATTTGCTGGGTCAACACAAGCGCAGGCAAATGCATCATCACCGATGCGCGAATCCCCGTTCCGACGTTCGTCGGGCAGCTTGTCAAATAACCTCTCTTCTCATCATACCCGTAATCGAGATGGGATTCAAAAATATCGTCGAGCTGATTGGCCAAATCCCACGCTTCCTTAATCTGAAAGCCGGGGCACAAGCATTGAATGCGGAGATGGTCCTCTTCGTTGACCATGATGCTGATCGATTCGTTTTCGCTGAGAATCACCGCGCCGTTCCGCGATTCATTCGCCAAATTCGGACTGATCAAATGCTTTTCGACAAGCACCATCTTCTCCAGCTCGCTCAGCTCGGACAGCTTCACCAGTGAAAACCGGCTAATCGTCTCCAACTCTTCGTTGCTTAGCACCTCCGACACCTGATCCAGCACTTCCTGCGACTGCTGATTGATGGCCAGCATCGGGTACGGATACCCTTTCATATTGCGAGCAATCCGAATGCGGCTGCTGATGACGATATCCGATTCCGGTCCGTCCCCCTTCATCCATTCGCTCAGCGCATCGCCGGTAAATCGATGTAAAGTCACACCTCACACCTCCCTCAAGCGTTTTGCCCGCCGGCCATCTTCTTCTCCAGCTCTCGAATCTGATCCCGGAGCATAGCCGCCTGCTCGAATTCTTCGCGTTCAATGCTGGACATCATTTCTTTCTTGAGCAGCTCGAGCTCGCGTTTATGTTGAATCATCCCACCTGTCCGTTTCGGCACCTTGCCTACGTGAACCGTATTGCCGTGCACCCTTTTGAACAGCGGGTCCAATCGTTCCGAAAAGCTTCGGTAGCACAAATCGCAGCCAAAACGCCCCAGCTTGCTGAACTGACTATACGTCAAACCGCAGTTGTCGCAGCGGATCGTCTGCGCCTTATTGGCCGTCGCTCCCGCGGAGCCCGGATCAAAATCCAGCAGACCCGAAAGCAGATTATGGATGGAAAAACCGTTCGACGTTCCGGGAATCAGCTCACCCTTCTCGCGGGCGCACGCTTCGCAAATATGGAACTCGGTTTTCTCCCCGTTTACGATTTTCGTAAAATGCAACGTCGCCGGTCTTTTGCCGCATTCCTGACAAACCATCTCGTCGTCCCTCCCCTATTTGCTAAGTAAGGCGATCAGCATCGCTTTTAAAATCCTGGCTCGGATTTCGTCGCGCAGCGGGAGTTTAAAAGTCAACACCTCTCGGGATACCGCCGCCCGAATCAGGTTCGCTTCCCGCGGGGTAATGTATTTGCCTTCCTGCAGCTGATACACAAGCCCTTCCGAGGTCACTTGATCGATATGTGTGTGAATCGTTTGACAAATATGGTCGAGAATCGAGCCATGCGATTTCAGTTCAATCCGCTGAATCCGAATATAGCCGCCGCCACCGCGCTTGCTCTCCACCAAATACCCCTTCTCCAGCGTAAATCGAGTGCTGATCACGTAATTAATCTGTGAAGGCACGCATTGAAATTGGTCAGCCAACTCGTTGCGCTGGATTTCAATCGCTCCCTCGGGGCTTTGCTGTAGGATATGCTTCAAATATTGCTCAATAATCTCAGATACATTGCGCATCAATTCAGCCCTCCCACAAAGCCTCTGAAAAGTTAAATTGACTTTGACTTTCTTTGACCTTAATTCGATTATAAACAGTTTCGCTGAATTTGACAAGTGCTGGCCTTTCTGTGTTAATTCTGTTCAAATAATTATGCCCATTCAAACAGCAACAGTTATCATAAGTATTTACAAAAACACTTCAAAATTTAATCCAGATATAAAATTTGATTTATTTTTTATCTCAAACGTAAGGAACACCAAACTTTTTCGCAGACATCGCCCTAGATAATTTCTCTTTTTTAAAATAAATATATAACAAATTATGGTATAATATAAAAATTGCTGGTTTTTAGCAAAATATATCTAAGGAAGGTGCTTGAATTGATTCGAAGCAAAAAGTTTTCAATCATTCTTGGCTTTATTTGTTTATCAGTTTTCTGTCTATCCACTGTTGTAGCATACGCAAATGTTTATCCTGCAAAATGGAGCTCATCCAAAGTTTCAAACGGGAAGCTCGGACTTACCTATAACTACGATTATGTGAACTCTGGAAGCATATCAAGTTCAGAAGTCACAAATGGTATACAAAGTTGGTTAAATATCGGGGCAAACTTTTTCACTGCGGAAGCAGCTTATTGGAATGCTGATGTTCTCTTCAGAGAATTAAATTATACTCAGTGGAGTCTAAATGGCTGGCCACAAACCACAACCGCATGGACTCAGCCGATCGCTGGCAGCAAAGCTTGCTCTACTGACGGTTCTATAAATATTTGTACTTCGAGCGATACGATCACACTTGCTGCTGTATACATAAATACGGCACAATTACCAGGTTTATTTGGTGGAAGCAAGCGCCAGGCTCTTATTGCACATGAACTTGGACATGCTATCGGCGTGGCTCATCATACATTTCTATCACAAAATTCAATAATGTGGGCTGATGTTTGGAATAATTCCAGGTTTTCTTATACACCCACAAGCGCAGACGCAGGAGATGTAAACAGCCTGTATCATCCCTAAACAAGGAGACCATTTATGAAAAAACTAATAGTATCTCTACTTACGATTTCACTAAGTTTAGTATTAGGGTTAGGTTTTGGTGGCTTTTTACACAATCAAACAGTAAAAAAAGAAGACAGTCATGCAAGTTCAATTAAAAATAATTCTCTTGAGGAAGAATTAAGCTTTTCTACAACAATTGTACGAGGTACGGTTATAGCAGAATTACCAACTTATATCCAAGATGCAGGTTTAGATCCTAGAACTAATTTTACTTTCCCTGTAACCCCTTCAAAGATTAAAGTGACAAAAGTATTTGAAGGTGATGTTAATGTTGATGATACAATCGTATTTTTGCAGCATGGAGACCGAAAAGAGGAGAAAAACAAGTTTGTAAAACCTAATGATGATGTTTTGCTCATTTTGAACAAAACAGTCAATGGAGAATACTGGTCTTACAGTTTTGATGATGGTTTATGGAATATTAAACAAGGCAAGGTAACATCAAAAACTTCAAATGACTTGTATCGAGCTTTTCAAAATGGAGATGTAGCTAATTTTGAAACAAGATTATCAAATGCCGTCAAACATAAAGTAAAGCCTAAGTTATAGTGAGGGGAGATGATACTAATGTTTAGAACAAAAAAGACATTATTTTTTCTAATCATACTACTCTGCTTAGTCAATATTCTTCCATTCTTCAGATGGCATTATACGTTTAATGAAAATGAGATGAAGTATAAAATCGATCGATGGACCAATAAAACTTGGGTTGAATTTTATCCTCCTCTTGCAAGTGGGAGCCCAATGGAGTTTCCAGTAACATCCGATACAAAATATGATTCCTATACGCAACTTGAATCTTACGTACAAAAAACAGCTATTTCCGGCGACTTAGTCAGTTCATGGGTCAAAAGAATGCAATTAACACATATATACTATGGTATCAATCTGCTCTTAGTGCTTTTCATACTTACGTTATTGAGGTTAAACTCAAGCAAAAATTAAACACTAGGTAGCCCGTTACCTTAGTAAAAAGACGTCGGTTGCTTTGTTGCTGCACCGGCGTCTTTTATGGTTTTATTGTGAAGTAATAGATTCCTAAATGAATGAGAACCGCACATCTACATACTGGGAATCACCCAAAATTCGAAAAGGTCCCTTAAGCAGAATCGCTTAAGGGACTTCTTGATCGTGTGCTTGGCAACGTTCTACTCTCCCAGAACCCTGCGGTTCAAGTACCATCGACGCTGGAGGGCTTAACGGTCGTGTTCGAGATGGGAACGCGTGGGTCCCCTCCGCCATCATCACCAAACAGTCAGGT
>Ga0206102_1000061_pt1 | contig 63036 bp, 56 predicted proteins | sample 1B1Ametagenome_FD_148645 | JGI IMG/M metagenome (GOLD analysis project Ga0206102, IMG submission 148645) | Enriched microbial communities from leaf-cutter ant dump, University of Wisconsin, Madison, United States - 1B1A | ecosystem: Environmental > Terrestrial > Nest > Insects nest > Nest dump... | reverse complement strand
GATCAACCAATATTACTACCTGCCGGGAACGTATACGCCGGTGGCCTGGCGGCAAGGAGGAACGCTGTACTACCTGTACACGGACGAGCAAGGTTCGGTGGTGCGGGTCGCGGATGCGAGCGGGAATAAAGTAGGCGAGCTGGCGTACACGGCGTACGGAGACATTCAGCAGCAAAGCGGGATGGTGCCGGAGCGCAAGTACACGGGGCAGACCTACGATCAGGCGACGGGGTTGTACTACTACAACGCGAGGTATTATGATCCGAAGCTGGGGCAATTTCTCACGGCGGACACGCTGACGCCGGGCGGAGAGATGAACCGTTATGCGTATGTGGGCAATTCGCCGACGTTGTATACCGATCCGTCGGGGCATGTGCAGGTGAGCAGGGATGAGCAGATTAATAACAGTTCCTATGCCTCAGCTAGCCGATTCTATATAAATGAGATTATGCCCTATCTCGTGGAGCCGATGTTGATGGAAAGTGTGGTGACGGGGATCCCAGCTCGTGGGATTGCACGATCCAATGCTGGATGGATGGTGACGGCGACAGTAAAAAACGATGGGATGGAGGCCACCAAAGACTTTGAGGTGGTAAGCCGGCGAATAGAAATGCCTTCAAAATGGAGAATTTCAGAAAAATATCCAGATGAACCAAGAGTTTTAAGGTTAGATGAGAGTGACATAGCAAATATTTTGAATGACCGACGCAGTATGTTCCATGAAGATAGTACAGCCCACACCTACACATTATTTAATAAAACCGGTGCTGTGACTGCTAAGATTAAGAACAAACTGGCGCTGACAAAGTCTTTAACTGAGAGGACATTGGTTGTCATGGACAGTGTTCGTTTTACCTCAGTGATTACTCATGATGGGGCGTATACGCGCCTAGAAGGTGACATCGTCTTAACTGAAGAGAAAATTGAATGGTATCAGTGTTTGTATTACTTCTTTCAAGCCCGGAATTAGGGGATGCCTGTTAATCATTAATTCTCGCACTCGTTTTATTGTAGAGTATCTTGGGTAGAAACTTGACATTCATCAAGGGCTGTCCGAAAAAGGGAGGAGCGAGTAAACGAGGCCCCAATTATGTATAAAGACGCTTCCAAAACCACGATGAAAGTGGGGTTGGAAGCGTCTTTTTGCGTGCGAATTCATCGTAAAGTGGGGTTCGAAAAATCACAAATTGACTTTTCGGACAGCCCCATTATTTTTCAAAACCAATGAACAGATCCCTTTTTCATCTCTCCCCAACAAATCCCGATATTCCGTCGGTTTCAGACCCGTGACATGTTTGAAGGCTTTGCTGAAATAATGCTGATTGGTATAACCCACCAACTGGGCGATATCCTTGAACTCCATATCCGGCAAGTGCTCGATCAGTTGTTTGGCTTCGTTGATGCGCAGCGTGATCAAGTATTGCAGCGGCGTCATGCCGGTATGCTTCTTGAAAATCCGAATGAGGTAGGAAGCATTATATCGAAAGACCTCGGCCAAGGTATCGATGGTGATCGTTTTGGCATAGTGCAGATGCATATATTCCTCAATCGCTTGGCAGAGCTGTTCGGCATTTTCGATCTTGGTGTGCAGCGGCAGCGCTTGGACGATCAACTGCACAATCTGCTCGACCAACGCGTTGATGTCGGTGGCCTGGGCGATAATCCGATACAACTTGGCTTCGAAAGCGTAAGGGGCCATCTGGGTGCCGAGGTGCTCAAATATAAACGAAAACAGCCGCAGGCAGGATTTTTCCAGCAGCTCTTGGGAGCATCGGCTCTGTTTCCAAATGTTCAATATTTTTAAAACTTCATCTGGAAGCCGCTCCTCTTTTTTTTGAATCAGCAGCAATTCCAGCAGCTTCGGCCCCCAGGTTTCTATGGAGTAGCAGGGGATCGACGCATTGGGCGCGGGAGGCTCCACCAGCATCGAGGAATGACAAGGCATGAGTTGTTGCCTTAACGTATGTCTTAGGCTTCGGGCCATGGTTTTGAGGTTGAATAAGCCGATAGGGCTCTTGTGTGTGCACACGGTGATGTGGATAGAGGGACTTAGATAAGAGGCAATTTGGTTGCGCAGTTCTTCGCCCCAGGAAAGTGTGTCGGACAGCGTTGCTTGACTCCCAGCCACAACCAGGTATTTAAGATTTGCGCTTCTTTCGGCAATCAACCGCCACTTCACGCTTGCCCCCAGACGATGGGTGACCATGTGCGACCAGTTCACTTGCGCCCAGAGTTTATGGAACATCTGCGATTCTGCAGCTTCCATGGCATGCCGGTACAGGTTGCCAAGACAGATGAGCTGCACGACATAGATATCGTCCTGCAATGAATCGGGTATTGTGTCAGGCTCGCAGTCCCCGCTTAATCTTGAGGTAATGAGGCTTTCGATGGCGCGTTGATGGTGGTGCTCCAGCTTTTTTTGGATGTCTTGCAATGCCTCGGTCAGCGACTCCAGACTCGCGGGCTTTAGTAAATAATGCTTCACGCCAAGCTTCATGGCTTGCTGCGCATAGCCAAAATCGCCGAAGCCGCTGACGATCACCATATGTATGCCAGGAATCGCTTTTTGGACCTCCTCGCACAAGGCAAGGCCGTCGAGCATCGGCATGCGGATATCGGTGAACAGCACGTCGGGCTTCAACTGCCGGGCCAGTTCCAGAGCGTCTGCGCCGTTGGCGGCGGAGGCGACTACTTTAAAGCCCAATCCGGCTTTTTCTATTTTGCTCACGATATTTTCAAGAAGGAGGGGTTCGTCTTCGGCAACCAATACCCGATAGGGAGCGCGTTTAGCCATCGTGCTCTTCTCCTGTTTTCAGCATGATCAGTCCGCCGATCGAGACTCTGGCTCCGCCGTCAGGCAGGTTGGCGAATTGAAACACGGCCTGTTCGCCATATAACAGCAGCAGCCGGCTGTAAATGTTCATTAATCCGATGCCGGAGTCTGCTTCTCCATGTTTCTGGTTATGATGCCGGGAGCGGATACGCTGCTCCATGCGCTGCAGGGACTCTGCGGAGAATCCCGTTCCGTTGTCACAGATGGAAATCGTCCAGCGGTTCCCGGCGAGCCGACCCGTCACGTGAATGCCCCAGGGCGGTCTTTGGTTGAAAGCATGTTTGAAGCAGTTTTCGAGGATCGGCTGGATCGTGAGCCGCGGCAGCGTCACGTTCATCAGTTCGTCGGGAATATCGATGTGATATTCGAACTGGTCGGCAAACCGGATGGACATCAGCTCCAGATACTGGCGCGCATATTCCACTTCTCTCTCCAGGGTCACGGGCTGCGAGTTGTCCACGGCAATATATTTCAACATCATGGAGAGATGATTGCACATGTTCGCAATGTCCTCTTGTCCGCTATCCTCGGCCTTAATGCTGATAATCGCCAGCGCATTGTAGAGAAAATGCGGATTCATCTGGGCTTGCAGCGCCAGCATGCGCAATTCGGTTTCCCTGGACCGGGAAACGACGAGCTCGTCCAGCGATTCCTGCAGCTGTTCGCGCATCTGGTTCAAGGATAGAGCCAACTGCTCCAACTCCTTTAATTTCGGCAGGGAGGTCGACCCGACAGGCGGAGCTGTCGTGTGCAGATGAAATTTATGGATAGTCCGCCGAAAGGCGGTCAGCGTTTTGGCCACATACCCAATCAAGGTAAGGGTCAGGGAAATGGCGATCAAGCCAATCAGGATCATGTTATGGCGAAAATGCGTGAGGGGCAGCAGCCGGTTGGCCCCCGATTCAGCGAGCATAGCGGTCCAGCCAGAAAAAGCGGAACGTGTGTAAGCGACAATCCCCTTCGGCTCATCATCGTCTGCTGTCCAACTGATCGTGCCGCTGGTGTCAGAAGATCCTTGGATCGGACGCCAGTATGCATTCGCAGCAGGGGATTCTGGATGGGCCGACGGATAGATAGGATGCCCGGTGCGGCTGAATACATAAACCGTTTTGTTCAGCGCGTTAGTTTTGCCGGGAGGGGAGACTGAATGTTCGATCAGCTGCTGAAAGACGCTGTAGTCCTGTTGGATTTCAATCATGCTGTCGACTGGGGCTCCGAATATCCCGGCAAAGGATTTGCTCCGGGAAACGATGGTTTTGCCGCCGGTCAGCCAATTATTCAGATGGGGGGGATTCGAGAGCATCCTGCGGCCGGCCATATCGTTGATGTTTTTTAATTCGATATCCAACTTGTCGGAGATGTGGAAGGCAACTGGCTGCAGCGTTTGTGACGCTTGCTTTTTAAACATATGTGACACATAAGTATACAAGGAAGCAATGAAAATGACGACAATAAGTGCAGTCATGCTGGAATAGATGATGGATAATGGGGAGCGAACGGATTTTGATTTCGATGCTATCATGGAATGGATGTCCCTCAAATTGCACTTATTTTTTAGAAAGCTTTCTCTTACAAATATATCTATTTTTTCGGTCGGACCGGTATGGAACATCGCATGTTTTCATTTGTAAAATTGTATTAAAATAACTGCGAAATCATCATATAACAACTCTATAAAGATACATAACCTATGCATATGAAGCGCGCCCGGATCGGCATGGACATCCAGTATGGATTGTGCGGTGCGCTGACGCCCAGGCAGGTTGTGGAAGCCATCGATAAAGAGCGGACCAAATGGCTCGTTGCCAGAGAAGGCGTCGAGGAAGCGGCACATTTTCAAATCCGTCTGCAACGGTGTAAAATGGAAAGGAGATTGCGATCCCATTCCTGTCAAGGAGGTTTCCCCATGGCTGCAACTGTTCAAGAGATTGTGCACCGCCTGCTGAATCCGACGAATGACACCGAGCCTGTTGAAAATACGGTCGATACGCTCAAATACGGTAATCCCGGCGCCACTGTCACCAAGATTGCCGTTACTTTCACCGCTACCTGCGAAGCACTGCAGCAGGCCGTTGATGCCGGAGCACAGCTGCTGGTCACGCATGAACCGACGTATTTTAATCATATGGATGAAACGGATTGGCTGCAGGGCGATCCCGTGTATGAAGGCAAACGGCAACTGATCGAGGAGTCGGGAATGGCCGTGTTTCGCTTTCACGATTATGTGCATGAACGTTATGAGCCGGACGGCATCGGCCACGGTATGCTGAGCGCGCTGGGCTGGAGCGAATGGGCCGACCCCGCTCACCCGAGGTTGGTGGTGCTGGAGCCAACGACCGTTAAAGACGTGGCTGCGCATATCAAAAGCAAGCTGGGCATCGACTCCCTGCGGCTGATCGGCTCGCCGGAGTTGATCGTGCGGCGCATTTGCCTGTTCCCCGGTGCTCCCGGCGGCGAGCGGCAGATTCAGGAATTCCGTGACTACGATATCGAGCTGATGGTGGCCGGGGAAACGCATGAATGGGAGACGAACGAATACGTGCGCGATGCCGTTGCGCTTGGGCTGAACAAAGCGCTGCTGATCATCGGCCATCAAAAAAGCGAGGAAGCTGGCATGTTGTACGCTGTCGACCTGCTGCGCGGGTTGTTCCCGGATATCGAGACGATCTTTTTGCCGGGTCAGGTGGCGTTCAAGCCGATTTAGGGAGCGGGCGCTGCGCTTGCTCCGGCTCTACCGTTCCGATCGTTCGCGGCTTGCCGCGTCGGCCGGCAACGCGCCGCCGGCAGCGTCCATTACTACAACGTTCTATATCAGGGGAGGTTATTTATGTTAAAAGTAGAGTACCACGGTCATTCTTGCGTGCAGTTGACGAAGGGCGAGCATTCGCTGATCATCGACCCGTTCCTGTCGGACAACCCGGCTGCGGCCGTACGCCCGGAAAACGTTCGGGTTCAGCATGTGCTGCTGACCCATGCGCACACCGATCATATTCAGGATGCGGCTTCGATTGCCAAGCGCAACGACGCGACGCTGATCGCAATTCACGAGTTGGCTACGTATATGAGTTGGCAGGGCATTCAAACGCGCGATATGAATATAGGCGGCAAAATCTTGTTGGGCTTCGCCGAAGTCCATATGGTGCCGGCGTTTCACAGCTCGGGCATCGTGCTGCATGAGCAGCAGCAAATTATATATGGCGGCATGCCGGCCGGGTTGCTCATTCAATGGGACGGCTTGACGATTTTGCATGCCGGCGACACGAATTTGTTTTCCGATATGAAGCTGATCGGCGAAAAATTCGACATCGATCTGGCGTTTTTGCCGATTGGGGATTTGTATACGATGGGGCCGGATGACGCTGCGATCGCCGCTGAATGGCTGAAGGCGAAAAAGGTTGTGCCGGTTCACTACAACACGTTCGACCTGATCACGCAGGACGGAGAAGCGTTCGTACGGACTTTGGCGGAAAAAGGCATCGAAGGCCGGCTGCTCAAGCCGGGCGAAGTGCTGGAGCTGTAGTCCGGCGAGGGGATGGAGGCGCAGCCAAGCGGCTTTGCCCAACTGCGGCGGCGCATCACGCCGAAGGCTGGGGCACAGTGCGCGCAAGAACCAACGGGATCGGCGGGAGCCGGTCCTGTTTGCGTTCGCGAGCCTGCGGCGACGAAAGTCCCGCCGGTGCGCTCGTCCTCTTTCTTCGCGCCGCCTGTTGCTGGTATAATGATAAGATGGTTTTCAAAGATGGGAGTGCACACACATGAGCAAAAGCGAAGCTGCCTACCTCGAGCTTCTGCGGCATATTCTGGAGCATGGTCAGCGGAAGGAGGATCGGACCGGCACGGGGACGATTTCGACCTTTGGTTACCAGATGCGGTTCGATTTGCAGGACGGCTTCCCGCTGCTGACGACGAAGCGGATTCCGTTCCGGCTGATTGTCAGCGAGCTGCTGTGGTTTATGAAGGGCGATACGAACATCCGGTATTTGCTGCAGCACAACAACAACATCTGGAACGAATGGGCGTTTCAGCGCTGGATCGAAAGCCCGGACTATACCGGGCCGGACATGCGCGGCTTCGGGTTGCGCTCGCAGCAGGATGCGGCGTTTAACGAGCGGTATCAGGAGCAGATGGAGTTGTTCAAGCGGCGGGTGCTGGAGGATGATGATTTCGCCGCGGCTTACGGCGAGCTGGGGGATGTGTACGGCAAGCAATGGCGGCAATGGAAAACGACGGGCGGCGGCATGATCGACCAACTGCAGGATGTGCTGCGGATGATCAAAACGACGCCCGACTCGCGCCGGTTGATCGTCTCGGCCTGGAATCCCGAGGACGTGCCGGGGATGGCGCTGCCGCCGTGCCATACGCTGTTTCAGTTTTACGTTGCGGCGGGCAAGCTGTCGTGCCAGTTGTACCAGCGGAGCGGCGATACGTTCCTTGGCATCCCGTTTAATATTGCCAGCTATGCGCTGCTGACGCATCTGGTCGCGCAGGAGTGTGGTCTGGCGCCGGGAGAGTTCGTGCATACGATCGGCGACGCCCACATTTACACGAACCATGTGGAGCAAATTCGCACCCAACTGGAGCGGACGCCACGCGCGCTGCCAACGCTGCGCATCCATCGGCGCTTGCGCTCGGTGTTTGACGCTGAGGTGAGCGACATTGAGCTGTTGGACTATGATCCGCATCCGGCGATTAAAGCGCCGGTGGCGGTATGAGCGAAAGGAGAAGGCGATGAGCATCTCGTTTATTGTGGCGATGGACCGCAGCGGGGCAATCGGACGCGACAACAAGCTGCCGTGGCATTTGCCGGCGGACCTGCGGTTTTTTAAACGGACGACGATGGGCCACCCGATTGTGATGGGGCGCAAAACGTACGAATCGATCGGCAAGCCTTTGCCGGGCCGGCGCAACCTGATTCTGACGCGCAGCGCGGAATTTGCCGTTGACGGCTGTGAAACGGTGCGGAGCATAGCGGAGGCGCAGGCGCTGGCCGGCGTTTCCGAGGAGCTGTTCGTAATCGGCGGCGCCGAGGTGTTCCGCGCGGCGTATCCGCAGGCGGACAAGCTGGTCTTGACGCGCATCGACCATGAGTTCGAAGCGGACACGTATTTTGCCGAGCTGGATTTGAACGACTGGACGCTCGTTTCCGAGGAGCCGGGCGTACGCGACGAGCGCAATCCGTACGATTACGTTTTTCAAATTTATGAAAGAAAGAAGGCATAAGCGATGGCGTATTTTGCAGTATTGCTGCCGATGAAGGATGAGGAATTGAGCAAGGAGCATCGCCCGGCGCATTTGGCCTATCTCGACGCCCGGCGCAGCGAGGGAAAAATTTTTGCCAACGGCCGGTTTACCGACGGTTCCGGCGGCTTGGTCGTCTACATCGCCGATTCGCTGGCAGAGGCGACCGCTTTGGCGGAAGCGGACCCGTTTGTGATGCACGGAGCGCGTCACTGCCATCTGCATGAGTGGGATATCGTGATCGCGCCGCGGTAGCCGGACTTCGGCCGCGGTGGCGGCCGGGCAGCGCAGTCTCAACGCGTTGCAACGAATAGGCAGCAACGAAAAAGCTTCCCCGTTCCACGCGATGATCGTGGAGGGGAAGCTTCTTTTCGTTATGAGGCGGCGTATGTCCCCGGCCCAGTCCCCGGCCGCGGAGCTTACGCGCGTTTGCGCATCAGCGCTACAATCAGCGCCAGCGCGCCAAGCACGACGCCGACAATCGCCAGCGCCAGCGTGGCCGTCGAGCTGCCGGAGCCGCTGGCCGCTGCGTCGCTGCCCGTGGCGGCTGCATGGCCGTGGCTGTCCGTGGACGCGCCGGCCGCTTTGGCTTTCACCGTCGTGACCGAAGCCGGTTTGTCCGAACCGTCGGCGCCGATCCATTCGACCACGCTGCCATCCTTGTACGTCTGGTATGCTTTCCAGGTGATTTGCGTCGCCGCGTCGCCGACTTTGCCTTGCATATTGAATTCGCCGAATTCTGTGCTGCCCAGGCCGTCTCCGGTCGCCGTCCAGGTGACGCCGTTGATTTTGCCGCTGTCGTCTTTGGAAATCTCGTAGCTCCAGCCCGGCTTCGGCTCAAAGCGCGAAACGGCGACCTCGTTCGTATCGAATTTGACTTGTACCTTGGTGGTCGGCACATCTTTTTCCGTCGGTACGCGAACGGTAAATTTCTCGTAAGTGCCTTGTGTCGTTTCCTGCGGATAGACAACCACGTGTGCGCTTGCGATGCCGCTCAGCAGCATCACTCCGGCCAGCACGAGACCGGCTTGCAGCAGCCATTTTTTCAACATGTGCAACAACCCCTTTTCATCAATTGGCTCATGTTGTACATCTTACCCGAAGATCGGGCTTGGCAGTATGACTCAAGTGGGCTATTTTTGGCGTTTAGTTTTGACCTTTCTGTGTCAGCCCGAATTTGATCGCAAAGGCGGTGAGTTGGACGCGGTTTTCCAATTGCAGCTTGTCGAGAATGTTTTTCATATGATTTTTGACCGTATGCTCGGAAATCAGCAGTTTTTCGGCAATTTGCCGGTTATTGAGGCCCGCGGCGACGGAGGCGGCGATTTCCTGCTCGCGGCTGGTCAGCATGCCCGGATGCGGGCCGTCGGGCGTGCCGCTTTGCGGGGCGCGGAAGCGCTGGAACAAGCGGTCGGCCATGCCGCGGGCGACGTCGGAGTTGTCGTCGAGCAGCGCGTGCAGGTAGGTCAGCCATTCGTCGGGGTCCATGTTTTTGAGCAAATAACCTTGGGCGCCGAATTGCAAAGCGGTGAACAGGTCGGCGACATCGTCGGACACGGTCAGCATGACGATGCGGATATGCGGATAGTGCTGCTTGATGCGCCGCGTCGCTTCGAGGCCGTTCATCGGCGACATGTGGATGTCCATCAGCACCAGGTCGGGCTGCACCTCGCCGCATAGCAGCACGGCCTCTTCGCCGTGAAAGGCTTCGCCGACGACATAAAACGCCGGGTCCGCCGCCAGCAGACTGAATACGGCTTTGCGCGCCAGCGGGTGGTCGTCGGCGATCAATACGCGATAGGTTGGTTTCATCTGCGGGCGCTCCTTTCCATTTCCGGCTGCTGCGAAGCCGAGGCGGCGGGATAGACGGCGGACACGACGGTGCCGCTTTCTCCGTCCGGGGCTGCGCCGATCTCCAGCGATGCGCCGAGTTCGGCGGCCCGCTTGTACATCAGCTCGGTGCCGTAAGTTTTGCGCGCGCTGCCCGACTGGCCCCGCCCGCAGCCGTCGTCGGCAATGCGCAGCCGCCAGCGGCCCGGCGAAGCGATCAGGGCGATCGTCGCTTGCTGCGCCCGCGAATGCTTGCGGATGTTCGTGAACGCCTCCTGCACGATGCCGAACAACTGCACCTCTTCCGCCGGGCGAAAGGCGTCCGCCGCCACTTCAATTTGCGCCGCGACCGCAATGCCTGCTGCCGCTTGCCAATCCTGCAGCCAGGTGTTCAGCCGCGATGCAAAGGCGACGCCTTCCTCGGGCGGGGTGCGCAGGTTGAAAATCGCCTGGCGCAAGGAGTTGTCGATTTCTGATACTGCCGCCTTGGCTTCCTCCAGCTCTCCTTGCTTGAGCTTCACATTCAGAAAAAACAGCGTTTGCGCCAAATCGTCATGCAGCTCGCGCGCCAGCCGCTCACGCTCCTCGTACACCGCGCGCCGCGCCTCGCCTGCGGTCAGCCGGCCGTTGATGCGTTTGATTTTGTCGAACATCCAGCTTGCAAACCAATACGACAGCACCAGCGTAATGACGGCAATCATGAAATTGCCGGCTTCCATCGTCAAATAATACAGCAAAAATTCATGTCGCACGTACTCGAAGCCGCCGATAATGAAGACGGGCACCAGCACGGTAAACAGCTTTAAGGTGCGTAAAGACATGGCTTGAGGCTCCTTTGCAGGGGTGTTTGCCCTTCATTATAAGGAAGTTTGCCCGGTTTGTGTACCGCGCGCCCAAATTAAGCCTTCTCAAGCTGGTGCGACTGTGCTACATTATTTAATAATCGTGCTACGAAAATGGTGCGGAACTGGAAATGAAGCGAAGACGAGGAGGGGCTCGGAATGTGGAAACAACTGATGCGCGACAAGCGCGGCTGGGCCGGCTACGTCATGGTTGTGGCGCTTTTGCACGTGCTCGGTTTGGCCGGATTGATCAGCGTGGCGCCGGGCGTGCCGGCGTTTTGGGGGCTTGGCCTGCTGGCGTATACGCTGGGGATGCGCCATGCTTTTGACGTCGATCATATCGCGGCGATCGACAACACGGTGCGCAAGCTCGTGCAGCAGAAGCGCAGCGCGCTGGGCGTCGGGTTTTATTTTTCACTGGGCCATTCCTCGGTCGTGTTTCTGATGGCGGTGGCCACGGCGTTGTCGGTGCAGTGGGCGCAGCGCGAGCTGCCGTGGATGTCGGAGCTGGGCGGCGTGATCGGCGCGTCGGTGTCGGGAACGTTCCTGGTGCTGATCGGTTTGTTGAACCTTGTGATCTTGCTCCAACTGTTCAAGCTGTTTCGCGAATATCGCCAAGGGGGGCAGAACGAGGAGGATTTCGAGCGGCTGCTGGAGGCGCGCGGTTTTTTTACCCGGTTGATCAAGCCGTTTTTCGCCTTTATCCGCCGCAGCTGGCACGTGTATCCGCTCGGGTTTCTGTTCGGGCTTGGGTTCGACACGGCCAGTGAAATCGCCCTGATCGCCATTTCGGCCAGCGCGGCAAAGGCGGCGGTGCCGTTCGTTGGCATTGTGTCGTTGCCGCTATTGTTCGCTGCCGGGATGAGCCTCTGGGATACGGCCGATGGCATGTTTATGACGAAGGCGTACAAATGGGCGTTCGCCACGCCGGCGCGCAAGCTGTATTACAATTTGACCGTTACGGCGGTGGCTGTCGCTGCGGCGCTTGTCGTTGGCGTCATCGAACTCGGACAGGTGATCGGCGAGCGGGCCGGGCTGGAGGGCGCGTTCTGGACGTGGCTGGAAGATCTCGATTTTGGGTCGATGGGCTACGTGTTGGTGGCGTTGTTCCTTGCGACATGGGCGATTTCCGTCGGGCTATGGAAATGGCTGCGGCTGGAAGAGCGCTGGAGCGCCAAGCTGTAAGGGAAAAAGAATGGAGGCGGCATAGCATAGGCCGCTTCGCGAAATGAGCAGAGCTGTGGGGACGCCACGGCTCTGTTTTTCTTTTTTTCACACGTTTTGAGGTAAAACATTGTATAAATATAGTAAAAACACTCTATACAAATGCTGGTACTATATGAAAATAGTACTAGACAAACTTATATTTTTCTCTCTATAATCCTTTTGGGTAATATATTCCATTTTTTTGAAGTAACAGAGTACGGTATGAGTCAAGGTATGGTGAAGGGGTGCAAACATGGGTAACACAATATCTCAAAATCAGTATACGTATTTGAATAATTTGCTTCAGGAAGGTGGAGGTAACGCAGAGTGGGCCAAGGCGCAGCTCAAAGACGTTACGGTGGAAATCTCCCAAAATCAGAAGGATTACTTAACGAATCTCTCCAAGGGAAGTGATGGAAATGCTGCATGGGCCCGCAACGAATTGAGTCACAGCGTGGTGGTAGAAGCTGCGCCTTCGTCAGCTTCATCATCAAATTCGACAGCCTCGTCCAAGCCTGTAACGGAAACTTATCGCTCTTCTACACCGACATCCGGCACATCCGGATCCAGTTCAGCTTCTTCTGGCAGCTACACTTCCAGCGCAGCCAATTCGACCTCTACAGCTGGCAATCCACCCAGCGGAAGCTCAAGTACGTCCTCAAGCAGCAGCTTGATGAATGATTCCCGGGTCAAAAATGCGCTGGACGAAATCGGCCGCGCACAGGTTGCCTATGACGAGTATGTCAAGGCGGGACGACAGGATTTGGCAGACATTGCTCATGCTTATGCCGTGGAAAAACGTAATTTGCTAGGCAGTCTTGGAGTATCCTCGTCCTATTACAATGAGGACGTTGATCTGCGTCAGCGTTATTCGGCAACAGGTCCCGCGGGACAATATGACCCGAGTAAGCCAGGTGTCATTGAACGTCCTTCTACAGTGTCTTCCGCACCTTCCGCATCTGGCGCGGCTCAGCAAACTGCAGGGGGAGCGGCGGGTACGACTCCAGTAACGCAAAACGATCTCAGAGTCCAAATTGAGCTGTCTGAGATCGGCCGCGCTCAAAAAGCATATGATGAGTATCAATTGGCGGGACGGCAGGACTTGGCGAATCTGTGCAACAAATATGCCAATGAGCAAAGAGACGTCTTGAAGTCACTTGGCGCTGACAGCAGCTGGTACAATGAGAATGTAGATCTGCGCAGTAAATGGACAGGAGCTGGCCACGCAGGACAGTATAATCCGTATAAAACAGGACAAGCTGCCGGAGTCATCGGCATTGCCACTCCGTTAAGCGATTCAAGGGTGCAGACCATGCTGGACAGCATCGGCAGGGCCCAGACTGCTTATGATGAATATACGCAATACAATCGGCAGGCGGATTTGGGCAAAGAGGCTCAAGACTATGCCAATTCAATTCGGGCGCAGTTATGGGACCTTGGTGTCGATCCTGTATACTACAACGCGGATGTAAACCTGCGTTCCCGCTGGAAGGGGGGCGTCGCTGGGGATTATGACCCTTCCAAGCCGGGGAAGGTATTGCGGCCACAGCTTGACCCCAAGCAGGCCGAGTTGAACCGGCAACTGGTTGAGCTGAAGAAACAATGGTGGACAGCCAGATTTGATTTTAATTCGGCGGCAATGACTGCTGCCGAAGCAGCCGCTGTTGCTTTGCGTAAGCAGGGTGCTCAAGAAACGGATGAAACGCTGAAGCTGGACAACCAGAACGGTGTAATCTGGTCGAACAAGATTGCTTATTACGATGCCAAGGCGAATCTTGATTCAGCGGGAATGAACAACGCTCTCGATGCGATTGCCAAGGCCCGGCAATACGGGGGGACTATCGCAACCGATAACACCAGGCTGGATCAATTAAATAATCAAATTTATCAAGCGAAAGTCGACAAATGGAACGCAATTGCATTTGAGGATCAAGCAGCCCGGCAGAAAGCGATACAATCCTCCAATGCAGCCAGAAGTGAAATGAATGCAGATATCCGGCTCAGCGGCTCCTTGATTACAGACGAAGACACGCAGTTGGATATTCAAAACAGGTTAAAGCTGGATGCCAAACGCGATTGGTGGAACGCGTGGGCAACGGGGAACATGACGGCTATGACAACAGCAGAAAATAAAGGATCAGCGGCAACGGCACGCGGAGCGACTGTCACCGATTCCAAAATGGATCAAATGAATAATATCATTTGGGAGGCCAAGAAGAGCTGGTGGAAAGCCAAAGCAGAGGGAGATTGGGCGGCTATGGAGCAGGCCAGCCGGACTGCGGATGCCGCTTATGGCAACGGTTCAAGCTTCACCAAGGATTCCACGCTGGAGTTTGACCGATTGAATGCACAGCTTCTCGCAGTGAAAACCCAGTATTGGACGGATTATGCGAATAACGCCAGCGGTCAAATCAATCCCGCAGATTATCAGAACAAGATGAACAATATTGCCAATCATGCAGCTTTCATCTATAAATCGGGACTGATTACAAGCACGGTATCCAGTTATAAAGTCGATGAACTGAATAAAGCGATCATCGAAAGGAAGACTGCCTACTGGGAAGCGAAAGCTGTGGGTAATACAGCTAAAATGATCAACATGCAGTTGACATTCGTAAAAAGCCTGCAAAGCCTCGGCACTTGTCAGGTGATAGACCCTGTGACCAAACAGCCCCGAACAGAAGTTTACGTCGATGGCCTGATTGATGATAATAAGATCAAGCTTAAATTTGAGGCATATAACGAGCAATTGCTAAACGCCAGAAACACCTTCAAGCAGCATGTCAACAGCGGCAATTATGTTGGGGCATTGGAAGATTTGAACCGGATCATTACGGCCAAAAAATCGGGAGCGACCATAAGCCATGTCTACACGACAGGAGTCGGGCAGAGCCAGTTGGTGAGTGTCTTGTACGAAGCCAAGAAGATGTACTGGAACAGCGTGGCTGATCTGAATAAAGCGGAAGAGGACAAGGCTGCTGCGATTGGAACATTGTTGAAAGCTTCCCAGACCAACGGAGGGTTTGGCGTTAGTGAAAATGATGAGCGCATCGTCAATCTGGATAAGCAGAACAGTCTGATGCTGGCAGCCAAGCATGACTACTGGGATGCGATCTTGCATATGGATAAAAATCAGATGAGTGTCGCCAAGAGCGCTATGGTGCAAGCACATATCAATGGAGCCACGATCAGTGCATCGCCAACCACAAAGATTGACGAAGCGAACCGGCAAATTATCGAGCAGAAGCTGAATTACTGGCAAAATTACAAAGGCAGCGCCAATTCGAACAATCCGAGCGCTGTCGCGAAGCAATGGCGCGACACGGCCAAGACCATCGAAGCCGACGAATACGTCTTGTCGAATGAGGATCAAGACAACGATCCGTATATGGTGCAATACGGCAAGGTCGAGAAGCGAGTCGCGTCGACCACGAATCGGGTGAGCTATGGAGCCAACGGCGCAGTGACCTATACACCCGTGACGACATACCGTACAATATCCATAGCCGGTTACCAATCCGTCTACAACGCGGACACCGGCCAATACAGCGCCCAGACCGCAGCCAGCGGCTCATCGCATCAGCTTGACCAACTGTTGAATGAATTGTATCAAGCCAAGGTGAGCAAATGGTCGGCGACGGCTGCGCTCGCGACAACCAACTCGCCGCTTGTGCCGGACATCCTCCGCAGCCAAACCGCCGCGGAGAATCGGGGCATCGACCTGCGCAATACCCTGAATACCGTGCTGGCTTCCGCAGGCTTTAGCCTGGCGATGGATTGGACCATCGACACCCAGAACACGGCCGTCATGGACAGCTACGCCAGCATCACCAACAACGTTAACAGCGGCAAGATCGCGGCTGCGCAGACGGAGTTTGACAACGCGGGCAAGCGGTTGGCTCAGGGCGCGACGATTGATATCGGACAGATGATGGCGCGGCCTGTGGTGAAGGAGCCGGTTCCAGCCTCGCCGCAGGCGGGGGATTTGCTTAGTGCCACTCAACAAATTATTTTCGAAAATGAGGGGGACTATGGTACAGTTAATCCAAACGATGGCACCACAGTCAAAGCACTAAGCATAGGAAAATTACAATGGCATGCAGAGAGAGCTTTTGAACTATTGAACAGAATTAAAAACGCAGCGCCGCAACAAGCCAAAGAGTTGTTAAGCGGCACCACCATTTATGATGAGTTAAATGGAAATAGCAGTTCGTGGAAAGCAAGAACAGTCAGTGCAAAAGAGGCTGCTGCCATCTCTGCTTTACTTGAAACAGAAGTGGGCAAAGCCGCACAGGTTGAACAAGCCCGAACAGATGTGCAAACTTATTTGGAAGTTGGCAAACGGCTTGGTATATCAGACAATGGAGCTTTAATCTATTTTGCGGATCTTTACAATCAAAGACCTGCAAGTGCTATTGCTATAATAAATAATGCAGGCGGCGGAAATGGATTGAGTCTAGAACGAATTCATTCTTTAGCTCTTGTCGATCCGACAATGGGTAACTATACTGCCCGGAGAACAGCTACCTACGAGAAAGCTAAAAATTTCGTTAGTCAAACCTCTGGAAGTCATTCTGGAACAGTTCCCGCCGGCGCAACTGGATACAATGGCATTCTGGATAGCAATAAATACAATTTGGAAGAGCACTATCTTGCTGATGCCAACGGTACTTACTGTAATGTTTTCACTCGCGATGTTATGAGGGAAATGGGGGCATTTTTACCAAACGGGTTGGCAAATGACATTGCAAAGTGGTTAGGTACAGACAACGCTGTAAAGGAAGGGTGGAAACAAGTTACCGCCAAAGAAGCCCAGGAGGCTGCGAATGCTGGAAAACCAACGATCGTGGCTTGGGAAAATACAGGTACTGCTGATGGTGGACACGGACACTTGGCTGTGGTCAGACCCTACAAAAATGGAGAAATATTCAATGACAACGATATTTATCGAAGTGTTGTTTTAGCTAGTGCAGGTGGTAGTAATTATAATTATATTACCTTGAACTGGGTGTTCAACAAGCAACAACAGAAGGAAGTAAAGTTTTACATCCATACGTAATTTGAACTAATATTCAGTCTATACTTAATTTTATAAAAACAATGGTTATTTTAAGGTGGCTATTATGGAATTTACTAATCATTTACGTACATTTGCTATAATTTTTCTTCTTGCATTAAGTTTGTACGGGTGTAATCAGTCAGATTCAACGTCTAAAGTTAGTCCACAAACGGTTGTACCCAGCAATGTCATTACCACAGGTACACAAACGCCAAGTAAAAATTCGCCGGACGTCAATCCCACCTCCGAAAAGAATAGTGCGGCTACCAACCGGGAAATTTTGGAAACAGGTAAACGTCAAGAGATTGCTGCAGCTCTTTTATCTGAATTCCGTGAGAACTATAATAAGCTCGAGAATGCCGAAGGAGACAAAGTGGAAATGCTAACTGCTTCGGATCGAGCGAATGGGCTTAAAATTTTCAATCTGACCGATATGCTGGCCCAAGAACTAGAACGAGGCAAAAAAAACATTCTTAGTAACATCAATGAATCCCCTGTGTTCAGCGGTTACTCCAAAACAGGAGTTCATTTCATTGCCATCGTGCAACCCATTGGACAGCCACAAGAGATTTATCGGCAGGCAATTGATGCTATTCGTGGAGAAAATAATGAAACTGATTTGTTGTTGACATTACTTCAACCACCGGACTCTCGAATGGAGATTGTCTATGCGATGGATCTTTATGCAGAAGGATTGCTTCAACCAAGAGAACAATATCACATCGAGATATCTGAAGAATCTGGCTCGATTGTACAACATCCTATTTCTGATCCGTTACATTATGATGCTTTTGTAGCAGATACGATTACGCAAACCTACAACAGAGAAATGGATAACGAAATCAACACAATCAAAAATAAACAATGGAAATTCTTCCTTTTCAAGGTAATTTTGAATCATCCTCAGTTTACAATTTCGATTGACGGGGAGCAGGTATCATTAACCCATTAATAGAATAAATTGAAGTTCAATCATGAATGAAACGCGTGTTTGTTTTTAATAATTTTAATCTGAACGATAACTGCACTGCCCAGGGTTATCGTTTTTCTTTTCTAAAACCAGATTTAACCCTACGCCCCCCCTGTGGAATTCCGCAAGCATTTGCTTATTGCTCATATATGACGTCACATGGCCGAAGACAATGAGGCCGACGAATACGTCTTGTCGAATGAGGACCAGGACAACAATCCGTATATGGTGCAATACGGCAGAATCGAGAGGCGAGGCGCGTCGACCACGAATCGGGTGAGCTATGGAGCCAACGTACACCCGTGATGACATACCGTATAATATCAATAGCCGGCTACCAATCCACTGGCCCGCCGGAAGGAGAGGGCCTCTTGCGCAGCATTTTCGACACGCTGGTGATCGCCGTGCTCGGCATGTTCATTTCCGCGGTGCTGTGCCTGTCGTTTGCGTTCTGGGTGGCAGCGAATAGGAGCGGCAACCGCTGGGCCTGCATTAGATCGACATGCTCGGCAAGCTGTATGCGGAGGCGATTGAGAATATAGACCGCCGGTCCGGCTGAAACGCTCACCGCCTGCGTCGCAAACTGGCTGCAGACGTTGTGGTTTGCTGTCATCCCGGAGGTGATGCCCGAGTTTCTGTCGTTTACGCTGTACCGCTTTGAAATCGGTGTCCGTTTCGGCGGCGATTCTCGGCATCGTCGTGTTTGACAGTCACGGCAACAATCAGCGCTTATGTGTCTTCCTGTTTGCGCGAAAAGCTGGTCTGACCTGCCGTACGGGCCGGCCGCTTACACAAGAAAGGGCTGTTCCCGGCCAATGGCCTTCGGGAACAGCCCTTCACGATAAGCAGCCAATCTATTCCGGCTGCTGCGGGTCTTCACGCGCGGCAAGCAAATACGCCTGTATTTGCTCGGGCGTCCATTTGGTGTGCTGAAACAGGGAGCCGGATCGCGCCTCGTCCAGCAGTTGGGCCAGCCAGGCGGCCTCTGCTTCACCGAATTGCATGAAGCCCTGAATCATCAGCGCCGAGCCGCGCGGCAGATACGCTTCCTTGAGCTTGAGCACGGCTTTCATCCGCTCGACGCGTTGCCGGCACGAAGCGAGTTGCGCCGAGATCAGCGCTTCGACCTGATCCGGCTCGCCGTGGCGGATGAACGGCAGCGTCAGGAAAAACGGGTGCTGCGGAAACGCGCTTTGGTCCATCTGCTGATACAAGAGGTCGAGGAAGGCTGATTTGCCCGCCGCGGTAATCCGGTAAATCGTTTTGTCCGGCCGCTTGTCGCCGGGGACGGAGACGATCTCGGACACCTCGATCAGCCCGTCCTCACGGAGCTGGTCGACGGCATAATACAGCGAACCGTCCCGCAGCTTAAAGCATTCGTTCCAATTGCGTTCCTTGATCGTTTGCCGCATCTCATACGGATGCAGCTCGCGTTCCATCAACAGCCCGAGAATCAGCAATCGCATCGACATGGCCGCCGCTCCTTAATGGAACGACGGTTCCGGCTTGCCCTCGCCTTGCGGAGCGCTTGCTCCGTCAGGTCCGCCGGCAGCTTGCAAGCGGGCGCGGCCCATCAAGAGCGCAAACACCAGCGCAATCACCGGCAGCAGCACCGACCATTGGAAGACGAAGATGATCGAATCGGCCAGTTTGCCGAGCAGCATGTTGATGACCTCGGGAGGTATGCCCATATGCGACTGCACGACCGGGTCGAGCAGCGCCTGACCACCTTTGATTTGCGCGGCCATTTCCGGGTTGCTGTTCGGCATCGCGGCGATGCCCTCCTGGAACGAATGCTTTTGCATCGCACCGAAGACGGTAACGCCGAGCGCCGAGCCGATCGTGCGGAAGAAGGTAATCAAGGCCGATGCCGAGCCTTTGTATTGCGGCGGCACAGCGTTCAGCGTCGAGATATTCAGCAGGGAGAACGATACGCCCATGCCAAGACCGATGACGATCATGTACAGCGTGATCACCAGCCGGCTGGTCGACGTGTCCATCATAAAGCCGAGCAGGTACGTGCCGACCAGCAGCGTCAGCGCCGAAACGACCATAATGCTGCGGAACTGGAATTTGCCGGCGACGCGTCCGCCGATTTGACTGCTGAGCACGACGCCAAGCATCATCGGGGTCAGAACGGTGCTCGTCTGCGTAGCCGTCTTGTGGAATACGCCTTGAATGAACAGCGGGATGTAGGAGGCTCCGGCGATCATAATAGCGCCGTACAACATGCTGATCATCATGCTGCTGGTGAACAGCCGGCCGCGGAACAAGCTGATTTTGATAATCGGGTCTTTGACAACTTGTTCGACGAGCAGGAAAGCGATCAGCAGCACGCCGGAAGCGACGAACAGCCCGATCGTTTTCACGGAATCCCATGCCCAACCGTCGGTGCCGCCAAGCTCCAGGCCGAACATCAAGCAAAGAATCGCACCGGTCAGCAAAATCGCACCGCCCCAGTCGATGATCTGCTTGCGGGTGTTTTTCGACTCGTGGTAGGCTTGCCAAATAAACAGGAACGACAAAATGCCGATCGGCACATTGATGTAGAAAATCCAGCGCCAGCTGATATTATCCGTAATGGCGCCGCCCATAATCGGCCCGAAGACGCTCGATACGCCGAAGACGGCGCCGAACAGCCCCATCATTTTGCCGCGTTTCTCCTGCGGAAACAGATCGAAAATGATCGTAAATACGATCGGCATCAGCGAGCCGCCGCCGATCCCTTGAATGGCGCGGTAAATAATAAGCTGCTCCATGTTTTGCGCCGTGCCGCACAAAATCGAACCGACCATAAACAGCAAAAGACCGGTGAGAAAAAACTTCTTGCGTCCGTACATATCGGACAACTTGCCGAAAATCGGCGTCGACACGACCATCGCGATCATGTAAGCGGAGTAAACCCAGACGAATTTGTCGAGGCCGCCGAGCTTTTCGATAATTTTAGTCATGGCCGTCGAAACGATCGTCTGGTCGAGCGCCGCCATGAACAACCCGAGCAGCAAGCCGGCAATGACCAGCTTGACGTTGCTTTTTTTGGCATCCATTGTGTGTGAACTTCCTTTCTTTTTGGCGAAATATACTCAAATTTGAATAACCTATTTGTTATTATACTCAAATTTGAATACCTGGCAACAGCTTTTTTTCACGCGCTCCTTCCTGTAGAGTTCCCCAAACACAAAAACTCCCCCCGCGCCGGGAAGCTTCACCTTGCAGGTGTCAGCCGCCCGGACACGGGGGGAGCTTGGTGCTATTTGTACGCTTTTGCCAATTGCCGCTTGCCGGCAGGCGCTGCAGCCGTTTCGTCTTGTGCTTCGCTGAGCACCTCAATCTCGCGGATGCATTCGATCGGGATCAGCACGTTGTCCATTTTGATGAGCTGGAAGGCTTTGTAATAATTTGAAATGGTTCCAACCATACTGTGATTGCCACAAGTGATCCTGACCTTTTCTTTACATATTATGAGCCATTCAAACATCAAATTTCACCTCTCTACTATACTATGACAAGCTCAGGGGAGTATTCGTTACACAAAATAAAAAAATTTGCCAAAAATAAAAGTTTTTCCACGGTTTGCCGAGCTGGCAGCGAGGGGTATGACCCGGTATTCAACAGAATGGAACACAAACGGCGAATTTTGGTAAAAGAGGGCGGTTGCACTCGGCCGCTGCCGGACCGTGCAACGAAACCTCCGGCCTGATCGGGGGCCGAAGACTGGAGGACTGGAAGATTAAAAGGCTGGAAGGTTAGGAAGCTGAAAGACTGAAAGACTGAAAGACTGAAAGACTGATAAGATTCGAAGGCTGGGCTGGCGCAAAACTGGCCGGCTGCGCCGGCGCAAGAGGCGGTGCGCAACGCGGAGCTTATTGGCTGCTGCCTGTTTTGGCTTCTAAAATGTCTCTGCGGTTTGCGGCGGTATGAACTGCACGTGCAGCTCCGTCGGGACGTAGACGTCGGCGATGGTGTCCTTTTTGGCACAGCCTGCGGCAAGATCTGCTCCGAGAATAAGGTAAGACCGATAGCGGTAAGCTCTTGCTGAGCATCGTGGCGCAACCTTCGTATTTATGGCGTTTCACACGCTAATCCTATCATAGGGCATACGGAAGATGGTGTGAAGTGTTTGTTAATCGGAGGTGGTTTATGTACACTGGACCATATAGAGGACAAGAGGCGGAGGAGGCTGCTATGGACGAGCGGACAACGGGGGCAGTATGCACTGTCACCTTCTTGGAAACAAGCGATTTGCACGGCGCGATCATGCCGCTCCATTATGCCGACAACCGCCCGCAGCAACTGGGATTGGCCAAGATCGCCACGCTGCTGCGGCGCGAACGGGCGTTGCAGCCGCATGCCATTTACGTCGATAACGGCGATTTAATCCAGGGGACACCGCTGGCGTATCACCATGCCCGGTTGCATAACGAGCCGGTGAATCCGCTGGTTCTGATCTTGAACGAGCTGGGCTGCGACGCCGCGGTGCTTGGCAATCACGAGTTTAATTACGGACTTGACGTGCTGCGCAAGGCGGTTCGTGAATCGCGGTTTCCATGGCTGAGCGCGACGATTGTGCAGGAGGACAACGGCCAGCCCTTATGCGGCGCTCCGTATATCGTGCGCGAGCTGCCAGAGGGCGTGCGCATCGGCCTGCTTGGCCTGACGACCCCGTATATCCCCAATTGGGAAAGTCCCGAGCATATTCGCGGCCTGCGTTTTATCGATGCGGTCGAAGCGGCCCAAGCGTGGGTGCGCGTACTGCGCGAGCAGGAGCGTGTCGATGTCGTAGCTGTGGCGTATCACGGAGGTTTCGAACGTGATCTGCAAAGCGGTGAGCCAACCGAGCCGCTGACCGGCGAAAATCAGGGCTACCGGCTGTGCATGGAGGTGCCGGGCATCGACGTCCTGCTGACCGGCCATCAGCACCGCAGCTTGGCTGGCGTTGAGGTGAACGGGGTGGCGATTGTGCAGCCCGCCAGTCAAGGCGTGTGCCTGGGCAAAGCGCAACTGCGGCTGGAGCGAACGAAGCCGGATGGAGCGTGGCGCGTCGTCAAGCGGACGACGGAATTGCTGCCGGTGACGGGGGGAGTCGAAGCGGACGCGGAGATACTGCGGCTGGCTGCGCCGTATGAGGCGCGTACGCAAGCTTGGCTCGACCAGCCGATCGGCCGCTTGACCGGCGATATGCGGGTGAGCGATCCGATGCAAATCCGGCTTAAGGACAACGCACTGATCGAATTTATCAACCGTGTGCAGATGGAGTTGTCCGGCGCGGACATTTCCAATACGGCGCTGTTCGACAATCGCTCGCCCGGCTTTCCCGAGCATATTACGATGCGCGATATCGTATCGAACTATATTTATCCGAATACGCTCAAGGTCATCCGCATTTTCGGCCGCGACATTCGGGCTGCGCTGGAGCAGTCAGCGGCTTATTTTGAGCTGGTGGAGGACGGCTCGATTCGCGTCAACCCGCGTTTTGCCAAGCCCAAGCCGCAACATTACAATTACGATATGTGGGAAGGCATCGAATACCGGTTGAATATCGCCCGCCCGTTTGGACAACGGGTCGACAAGCTGCTGTACCGCGGGTCGCCCGTCGATCCCGACGCCAGCTTTGATGTGGTGATGAACAACTACCGGGCTGGGGGCGGCGGCAATTTCCTGATGTTCAAGGATAAGCCGGTCATCCGCGACATTCCTATGGACATGTCCGAGCTGATTGCCGCCTACATCATGGAGCGGGGTGTCATTGAAGCGAGCGTCGATCATAACTGGGAGGTTGTGGCCGAGCCGGGGGAGTAGTAAGGGTAAGGGGCGTTTGGGAAGGGCAGCGGGAATGGCGATGGGAAACAGTAGTAGGAACAGTAATTGAAATCAGTGATAGAGACCATGAATGGAAAAAATAGTCGGAAATATAAATGAAAAATTAATGAAAAACAGTAATGGAAAACAATTGATGGAAGGCAGGCAATGGAGAAGTAATGAAAATGGAAATATAAAACGTAAATAGGTAATAGCGGTTAAAAAATAATGGGAAACAGCAATGGAAAATGGCAAGTGCACAAAAAAGCCGTTCCGGCGTCAAAATGGGGAAAGCTTTGACGCCGCGAACGGCTGCTTGCGTCCCCTGCGGGGTGTGGATGTTTCGGTCAAAAATGAAGGATAAATAAAGAACGGCTTACTCTTCGAGCACGTATTCGCGGTCTCCGGTCCGCGGATTATAATAGACGCGGTAGCGGCGGCCATCCTTCGGATCGAGGAACACCTCGGCTGTTTCCAGAAAGCCGTTGGACGGTTTGGAGGCGCTGCTGGCGTCGCGGCTTTTGTAGCGTTTGTCATAGACGATCCAGCCGAGCGCAAGCAGCACGACGAAACCAACCGCCCAAAGCCCGTAAAAGAGCAGGACAGGCAACACAGGACTCATAACTTGCGTACGCGAACTGCAGTACCGTAAGCCACGATCTCGCTCATATTCTGGCCGATGTCTCCGCTGTCGAAGCGCATCATCACGATGGCGTCGGCGCCCATGGCGGCTGCGTTTTTGACCATGCGGTCCATCGCCTGGCGACGTCCGTCTTCAACCATTTGCGTGTATTGCGTGACTTCGCCGCCGACAAGTCCTTTGAGCGAAGCAAGAATGTCGCCGCCGATGCCGCGCGCCCGCACGACAACGCCAAACGTGCTGCCCAATACCTCAGTGACTTCATAACCGGCAATGCCTTCAGTAGTCGCTACGATCATGTCAATAACAGCTCCTTTTGTCAGATCCTCGCCGTATGCGGGAGGGCGTCTGGTGATACCCCTTATACGCCAAACGATGGACGGAGGTTTCGAAATGAACAGCAATTTATGGCCGGACCGGCTTGCAATAGATGTTGGACGGGGCAGCGAAGGCCCGCAAAGGTTGGACAGCCGCATGTGGCCCGCGCTGCGCGCGGGGAGTGGCGCGTGGTGCGGACCCCCTCCAGAAGAGGCCCGGTTTCGCGTCCGTCCGTCATAGTTTGCTCGGTCGGCGTTTCTGGCATCCGAGCCGAGCGTGAAGGGGAGGCTGTGGCTGAGCGGTTGAATCGCCGTGACTGTGGTGTTGGTTGCTGTCTTGCGGCAAACGCTGCGCGTCGGGAGATATGTGTAGTGTATTTTATCGGCGTTGGGGGTGAGTAGATGATCGGTTACGAGTTGTATCCGCTTGGCGATTCGGCGCTGACGCTGCGGCTGGGCGCGGAGATTTCAACCGAGGTGCAGACGCGGGTGCGGCGGCTTGCCTGCTTTATCGAAGCTCGGCGTTTTCCCGGTATGGTCGAGCTGGTGGCAGCTTATGCGACGCTGACGATTTATTATGATCCGTGGTTGTTGTATGAAGCCGGGGGGCGAGCTGCGTTGCCCGGCGAGTTGGCGGAAGCGCACGTGCACAAGTTGCTCGATGCCTTCGAGCGGACAATGCAGGATGCAGACGCAGCGCCGGGCAGGCTGGTCGAGCTGCCGGTGTGCTACGGGGGCGATTACGGGCCGGACTTGACGGAAGTCGCGGCTTTTCACGGGCTGACGGAGCGGGAGGTTATCGAGCTGCACAGCGGGTGCGAGTATCCGGTGTATATGATCGGTTTTGCGCCGGGCTTCGCTTATTTGGGCGGTTTGCCGGACAAGCTGGCCACACCGCGTCGGTTGACGCCGCGCACGCGTATTGAGCCGGGTTCGGTCGGCATCGGCGGCAGCCAGACCGGCGTTTATCCGCTGGCGACGCCGGGCGGCTGGAATTTGATCGGCCGGACACCGCTGGCTTTATTCCGGCCTGATGCGGCTGCGCCGTCGTTGCTTGAAGCCGGGGACCGGGTGCGGTTCGTGCCGGTTACGCCGACACAATTTGCCGAGCTGCTTGGCAGGCGGGAGGAGGAAGATGCGGATGAGTCTTGAGGTGCGAAAGCCGGGTCTGTTGACAACCGTGCAGGACGGGGGGCGGCTCGGAGCGCGCAAATTCGGCGTTGTAGTCTCCGGGGCGATGGACCGCTTTGCGTATCGCGCCGCCAATGCGCTGGTCGGCAACGAGCCGCAGGCCGCAGCGTTGGAGCTGACGCTGCTCGGCCCCGAGCTGCACGCGTGCGAAGACGTGCTGCTGGCCGTTTGCGGCATCGGTTGCCGAGTGGACGCCGTGCCGCCGGGCGGCGCCGCAGCGGCGGCGGAAGCCGCGCCGCTGTGGCGCCCTTTCCTGCTGCGCGCCGGGACGCAGCTGTGCTTCCGCGGCGGCTTTGCCGGCAGCCGCGCGTATGTGGCGCTCGGCGGGGGCATCGCCGCCGCGCCGGTTTTGGGCAGCCGCAGCACGTATGTGCGGGCTGCCCTGGGCGGCGTCGCCGGCCGGCCCTTGCAGGCCGGCGACGCCGTGGAAGCCGCGCCGGCGGGAGCCGTGAGCCGGCGGCTTGTGCGCGCGCTGGCCGGGACATCGGCCTGGCGCGCGGGCGCGGCGCTGGCGGCGGCGGACTGGGCCGCCAGCGCCTATATCCGGCCGGCGTACGGCGAGGCACCTGTGCTGCGGGTGCTGCCGGGCCGTGAGGCCGGCTGGTTTACGGCGGCGAGCGTGGCCGCGTGGCGTCGCACCGGCTACCGGGTCGCGCCGCAGTCGGACCGGATGGGCTGCCGGCTGCAGGGCGAGCCGCTGGCTCTTGCGCCCGGCGTGGCCGCGGAGATGATCTCCGAAGCGGTCGCGCCGGGGACGGTGCAAATTCCGCCCGACGGGCAGCCGATTATTCTGGCGGCGGATTGCCAGACGACGGGCGGCTATCCGCGGCTGGCGCATGTGATCGACGCCGATCTACCGCTGCTTGCGCAGGTGAAGCCGGGCGACATAGTATATTTTCGCGAGGTGAGCTTGCGCGAGGCGCAGGAGGCGTTGCTGCTGCGTGAGTTGGACCTGCGCGTGCTGGCGGCTGGGGTACGGGCCAGAGCGCAGATGAGCGGTGGGGCGTAGCAAGCAGGAGTAGGGTAAGGGGAAACGGCGGCCAGACGGGGGTCGGAGCGGGGCGATTGCCCCGTGGAGTGTGACCCTCTGTGAGGGTCTAACGGCCGTTGTGTGGCAGGCAGCGTGCGCCGGAGTGTACGCAAGGGTAAACAGCAGGCAGGGGAGTGGTAATGAGGAAACGGCGGCCAGACGGGTCGGAGCGGAGAGATTGCCTCTGTGAAGTGTGGCCCTCGCGAGGGCGTGACAGCGGTTGTGCAGCAGGCAGCGTGCGCCGGAGTCGTGCGCAAGGGTAAACAGCAGGCAGGGGAGTGGTAATGAGGAAACGGCGGCGAATCGGGTCGGAGCGGAGAGAGTGCCTCTGTGAAGTGTGGCCCTCGCGAGGGCGTGACAGCGGTTGTGCAGCAGGCAGCGTGCGCCGGAGTCGTGCGCAAGGGTAAACAGCAGGCAGGGGAGTGGTAATGAGGAAAGGGCGGCCAATCGGGTCGGAGCGGAGAGATTGCCTCTGTGAAGTGTGGCCCTGTGAAGGTCTGACAGAGGTTGTGCGGCAGGCAGCGCGTGCCGGGAGTCGCATGCAAGAGTACATAGCGGGCAGGGGCAGCCGGTAATGGGGAATGGGGAAGCGGCGACCAAGCGGGTCGGCGTAGGGATCGCCTTACTGAGGGTCTAACGACTGTTGTGCGAAAGGACCGCAATTGTGCGGCAAGCACGGCGTGCCGGGAGCCGCGTGCAGCGATCTGTGCGCAAATGCTACTCGTTGCCTGAGTCTGCCTGTGTTCGTCAGTGCTTGTGCGCTGTCAATGGCTGGAAGCGGCGAATAAAGCGGCGGCGGCTTTGGCAAGCAAGCTCTCCCGCACGCTACAGAAAGCGAGGACTTATTTATGTTATCGATCGATTTGAATTGCGATATGGGTGAAAGCTTTGGCCAATACCGGCTTGGCCGCGATGAGGAGCTGCTTGATTACGTTAGTTCGGCCAATATCGCCTGCGGCTTTCACGCCGGCGATCCGGCGACGATGCGCCGTACCGTGCAGCTGTGCTTGCGCAAAGGCGTGCAGATCGGCGCCCATCCGGGCTTGCCCGATCTGCAGGGCTTCGGCCGGCGCGAGCTGGCGATTACGCCGGCCGAGGCTTACGAGCTGACGCTGTATCAGCTCGGGGCGCTGCAGGCTTTTGTCCGTGCCGAAGGCGGCAGCCTGCAGCATGTCAAGCCGCACGGCGCGCTCTACCACATGGCGGCGCAGCGCCATGATCTGGCCGCGGCGATTGCGGCTGCGACCGCCAGCGTCGGCGCGGAGCTGACGCTGCTTGGCCCGCCCGGCAGCGAGCTGCTGCGGGCGGGAGCCGCCGCCGGGCTGCGCACGGCCGGCGAAGCGTTCGCCGACCGCACGTACCGGGCGGACGGCTCGCTGACGCCGCGCGACCAGCCGCGCGCGCTGCTGACGAGCGCCGCCGAAGCAGCGGCGCAGGTCGAACGTCTCGTTCGCCAAGGCTCCGTCCTCTCCGTGGACGGAGCGGAGGTGCCGCTGGCGGCCGAGACAGTGTGCGTGCACGGCGACGGGGCGCACGCCGTCGAGTTTGCGCGCGATATCCGCGCCGCGCTCGCCCAATGCGGCATCGCGGTGCGGGCTCTCGGCTGACCGCTGCGGCCGCCGCCAGCGCCGTTCTGCGTGAACGGCGGCTGCGCCAAGCGAGTCTGCCGGGCCGCTGGCCAGCCGCCACCGCGCCCCCCGTGCAGGCGCAGAGTGCGAGGTTCTCCCGCAGAGAATCCGGGCTGACCGCAGCCAAGCGGTCAGCGCCGCCCTTTGTCAACAGCGCCTGTACAAACGCCGGAAACAGGCCCCACCGCTGCGCAACGTAAGCCGGGCCCGCCGGGAATCGCTCCATTACAGGCTTGGCCCGCCATAAATCGCTCCCGTACAGGAGGCCCCATACCGCCAGGGAACCATCCCCGCGCGAGATGCCCGCCGGGAGAAAACGAGTATAGTCGTTCTTTCACTTGAGAACAGCCGCTGCGGTATGCGTAAATAGAAGTGTAGCCGGCCGGCTCAAGTCTCGAGGAAAGGAGTGGTCAAATTGATTACAACAGCGGAGGTGGTCTTCGCGTAAGCGGAGACCGCCGTTACAGCGGGGGCTGCAAGGCCTCCGCCTCATATTTTTTAACCGATGTGTAGACAGCGAGAAGCCTTTTCCATATAATGAAAGTTAGCACGCACGCAATCCGAGTCTCTAATCCATTAAAGGTGAAAGGAGTGTCAGACATGAACACAATGATTATGGCAAACGCGGCCGCCGCAGAGGTGCTCGTCTCTTAACTGAATATCATTCGTGGAATAACCGTTCACCTGGTACTGTATGGACAAATACATATACATGCGACAGGCACGATACGTTATCGTGTTTTTTTTATTCCAAATTTTCCAGAATGATAGGAGGTGCAGGGGCGATGAAAGCACTCGCGGCAAAAGGTAACGAAACCATCGGCAACCCCATATTCGAGGAGGTTTTCATCCATGAGTTACAAGAACGGCAAGGACGTTCTTCCCCCTAATCTCTTAAAACAACTGCAAGAATACATTCAAGGCGAAATCATATACATTCCGAAAAAAGAACAGAAACGCGCCGGATGGGGCGAAAATAACGGCACGCGGCTCGTGATCGAGCGGCGCAACCGCGAAATTTTCCACCTGTATCAGAACGGTTCGACGGTGATGGAGCTGATCCAGACATTTCATCTGTCCGAGGACAGCATCCGCAAAATTATCGTCAAAACCCGGGAATTGACGGCGAATCAGGCATAGGGCGGCAACCGCGAGGTTGCTGCTTTTTTTCAATTATTTCGGCAAGCTGGTTTTGCGCTCTCACATTTCTGCCTGCATGGGGTTGATCTTTATCATGTGCCCAGCAGGCTCTGTACGCCGGGAAGTCGCGTGTGGTGCGGAAGATCCGGCCGGCAAAAGGAACCTGCGCACCGCGCCGCCCGATGCCGAGCGGGCTGTCCGCAAAACTCAATAACCAATGAGTCAATCCCAATGATGAGAAAACTCTGGATAACCTGATAATACGAAGATGCCTCCAACACCACCATAGCAGTGGGCTGGAAGCATCTTTTTCATCCTGTATAGGGGCTTAGTCGGGACTTCGACATCATTCAACGACTTTCTGGACAACCCCTTATTGCCTGTTCATAAACCGGTTGCCGCCTATTTGGGCACATTGACATAGTTGAGCACAAAGCTGCCGTCGTTGTCATCCAGGACCCGGAAGCTGAGTTGAATCCACGTGCTGCTAATATTCGTCCAGCCGTCAGGTTCGATGCTGAACAGGTAGCTGGCCATGAATCCTTCCGTTTTGCTGGCGTCCTTGACTTTCAGATCAGCCGCGGTTGCGGAGCGGAGCGCTTGCGCGTATTTCTTCAAGGTTTCCGCTTGATTGGCGGAGCGTGTGGCGGACACGCGATCTTGCAAATCATCGATTGAACCCTGCCAGCCGTTGGCCGTTTCATTGGTTGAGTATGTGCGTACAAACTTCTCAAGTCCAGAGGTATCTCCCGATTCCAAAGCATCGGCGTACAGATGCAGCAATTGCACCGCCTTGTCTTTGACTTGGCCCTCTACGGCTTTCACGTCAAAATCGCTTGGCAGCGACCAGATGCCGCCGCTTACGGAGGTCGAGGACGGAGCCGGAGAAGAGGAGGAGGACGGGCCATCTTTATAAGGAATGCCGGCTTGCTGGTCTGTTCCCGGCGTGGTCAGCTTGATGGTTTGGGTATCGCCGTCCCAGACGACCCGGCCGCCCATTTTCTCGGCGACTGCTTTGGCCGGAACGTAGGACGAGCCTTCATAGATCAGCGCGGCCAGTTCATTCCCGTCGCTGTCCGTAGGCGTCCACGCTTTGCCGTCCACGGTGAACGTGATGTCGTGGTTGAGATAAGCCTGAATTTTCTCAATGCCGCCGGCAGCGAATGCGCCGACCGAGCCGAACAACAGGCTGGCGGCGGCGATCGACGCAACAAATGCCGATTTTTTCATGTGTACTTAAACCTCCCGTTTTGTTCATACGACAACTATGTATTTGTAAAATAAAAAATACGACGATATCCCACATTTTAGCGCAAACCTTCCATGGATGGCAAGCAAAAAGTTTCACTTGATGGCAAGCAAAAATTGTTGCTGCTGCTGTTTGCGCCAAGCGGCGGGGGGTTCCGGGTAAAGCGCCCGCGTCTTGTTCCCCGCAAAGTCGCTGTAGTACAATCAAGCAAAGGAGTGATGCGGTTCATGGAAGCTGTGTTTGTTTACGGCACGCTGTTGACCGGGGAAAGCAATTACCGTGTGGCGGCTCCTTTCGTGCGATCGGTGCAGCCGGGCGCGGTGTACGGACGGTTGTACGACTGTGGGCTTTATCCGAAGCTGACGTTGTGCGGCGAAGGGGAGTCCGAGCTGCGGCCGGTGGTCGTTGGCGAATGGCTGGAGGTGTCGAAGGCGGGGTTGCGGGCGATGGATGTGCTGGAGGGTTATCGCGGCCCGGGCAAAGACAATGAATACGAACGGGTCTGGATCACCGACGCGCGGGACGGCGGCCGGTCGGGCTGGATTTACGTCGGCGCCGACGTGCAGGGGCTCCCGCTGATTCCCGGCGGTTCCTGGCGCGGGCACCGGGCGTTGTGCGAGGGACGGCTTCCGTAATATTTTTCGTCATATTCATTGGTTTGCCCGTTTCGTGTTATCGGCGGAGATGGTATAATTGGCGAAGTAGACAGATGAAGGAGATTCGGCATGGCTGAACTGAAAATATTACTCGCCGACGACGAGATGGCGTTGCGTTTTTTGCTGACGGAGACGTTGTCCGATGAAGGCTTTCATATTACGGAGGCCGAGGACGGTCAGCAGGCGATCGATTATTTGAACGCTGAACGGTTCGATTTGCTTATTCTGGATTATATGATGCCCGAGCAAACCGGCGTTGAAGTGTGCGAGTGGCTGCGCAGCAGCGACAATCCGAACAAAGACGTGCCTGTGGTGCTGCTGACGGCCAAGGCGCTGGACAAGGACAAGGAGAAAGCCAAGGAGGCTGGCGTGACGACGTATATCGTCAAGCCGTTCAGCCCGCTGCAGCTGGTGGAGAACGTCAGGCAGCTGCTTCAACTTCCTTAACGCAAAGGTGCAGGTGAACATGAGCGACAGCAATCAGGAGAAACAACTCCTTTCCAAGGAAGAACAAGACAAAGACGCGCGCATTATGCAGCAGGGGCGCAAGCTGTTTATTCGCGAGCTGGAAAAGCAAATGACGCAGTTTCAGGAGCTGATGGAACGTCTGGCCGCTGCTCCCGAGGCCGCCGATTATTTGAAGTTGTACCGGATCGCACATACGCTCAAGGGCAGCGCGCCGATCTTCGGCTACACGCGCATCGGCAAGCAGGCCGCGGAGCTGGCGCGCTTGTGGGAATGGACGCAAGCGGCTGACGCCGGGGAGGAAACGGCGATTGCGGCGCTTTCACCGCTGGGCGCAAGCCTGGACGCGATGCCCGAGGTGCTGGAGAAGCTGCGTCTGGAATATGAAATCAGCCGGACCGAGTTGAACATGGACCAGCAGCGGCACCCCGGTGGTGGGTCGCTGCTTGGGACGTTGAAGGTCCGGCTGCTGCTGGTTGACGACGACGAGGTGTTGCGTTCGTATATGCTGCGGCGTTTGCAGCTTGACGAGTGCGTCGTGGATGAGGCCGGCGATGTGGAAACGGCGCGCCGCCTCTTGCGCGAGCACGACTACGATCTGGTCATTCTCGATTTGCTGATGCACCCGCATTCGGGCTACGAGCTGTTCGATTTCCTGAAGGACGATCCGACGCTGAAATGGCTGCCGCTGATCGTCTTGTCGGGCCGCAACGATCTGGGCGACAAGGTGCGTTGCTTCCATCTGGGCGCCGACGATTACGTCACCAAGCCGTTCCAGTATGATGAGCTGGCGGCTCGCATTTACGGCTTGCTCAAGCGCGCCAAGAACTTCGAGCAGCTGGCGTTTCGCGATGCGTTGACCGGCGTGTTCAACCGGCGTTATTTCGATTTGCAAATCGGCATCGAGCTGCAGCGCACCGAGCGCTTCGAGTCGCCGATGTCGCTGGTGTTTATCGATATCGACTGTTTCAAAAGCATCAACGACACATACGGCCACCAGGTCGGCGATCTTGTGCTGCAGGGTCTGGCGCACGTGCTGCAATCCACGTTCCGCTCGACGGACTTGCTGGCGCGTTTCGGCGGCGAAGAGTTTGTGATCGCTTTGCCCAACATAACGGCCGATCAGGCTGTAGCGATGGTGCAAGCCGTGTTGGAGAAGCTGCGCAGCCAGCCTGTCGCCAAGCATGAGGGCCAGTCGTTTTTTGTCACGTTCTCGGCGGGCGTGGCTCAGTGGAAGCCCGGGATGGCGGTCAGCGAATGGACGCATGACGCCGACGCGGCGATGTATCAGGCCAAGCAGCAAGGCCGCAACCGCGTGCTCAGCATTCTGGATGTGGCGGCCGGGCTGGAGAATTACGCCGCTGCGTCGACGATGGAGCCGCGCAAGCGACTGCTGATCGTCGACGACGATCAAATTTTGCGCTCGATTGTCATCGGCAAGCTGGAGCATTTGCCGATCGACATCGTGGAGGTTGCCGACGGCGACGAAGCGGTCGAACTGCTCGCCCGCAGTTCTTTCGACGCCTGCATTCTTGACGGGATCATGCCGCGCCTGGACGGGTTCAGCCTGCTGGAGCATATCAAATCGGAGGCGGCGTTTGCCGAGATGAAAGTGCTGATGCTGTCGGCCAAGCGCAAGGAAGACGATCTGGTCAAGGGCTTCCGGTTGGGAGCCGACGATTATATGACAAAACCGTTTTCGCTCGTCGAGCTGGAAATGCGCGTGCGTCGTTTGATGAAGCTGTAACAGAACAGAACAGAACGGAGCCGGGGCGCGGAGCAAGCGTCTGCGGCTTTTTTTGCGTGAAGGGGTTGTCCAGAAAGTCGTTGAATGATGTCGGAGGCCTTGCTAAGCCCCTCTGTATAGTCTGTATAGGGTGAAAAAGATGCTTCCAGCAACGCTTCTATAGCGGTTTTGGAAGTATTTTTTCACATTATTTGAGACTGACTCATTGGTTATTGGGCTTTGCGGACAGCCCTAGCGGCTGCAAGCGATGGGTGTTTGGCGTGGAACGGATGTGCACTTCGCCGTTTTTGGCCGCGGATTCGCGCAGGAAGGGATTGACGTGGGGGAATTTACAGGGAAGGGATCGACATGGAGAGGGTTTACATGGAAGGGATTTACATAGTTTGGCTTTGCCGGGACGGTCGGGGCGTGGGCGTTGTGCGGCGATGCGGCGCAGTTTTGACCGAATGGTGACGACGGGCGTCTGCGGCCGGGCTTTTTTGGCCGGGAACGGTTTTCCGCGGTACAAAGTTTTGATACAGTAGAAAAGCAGGGATCAAACGGAATCATACGCCGCCGAGCGGTAGACGGAAAGGAGAGTTTTGTCATGAGCGACAAGGATGCGCTGGTCCGGTTTGGCATCTCGATGCCGCAATCGCTGATCGATCAATACGACCGCTTGATTGCGCTGCAGGGCTACGACAATCGTTCGGAAGCGATTCGCGACCTGGCCCGCAAGGCGCTGCTCGCTTCCAGCTCGCTGCAGCCGGACGGCACGGTGGCGGGTACGATTGTGATGGTGTACGATCACCATGTTCGCGAGCTGCCGATGACGCTGATGGAGCTGCAGCACGACTACCATCAGGAGATCATTTCGACGATGCACATTCATTTGAACCATGATCAATGCCTGGAAATTCTCGTCGTTCGCGGCAAGGTGCAGCAGTTGCGCGAGCTGCAGCAGCGCATTCAGGTGCTGCGCGGCGTCAGCTACGCCGAGTTGTCCGTGACGCATGTGGACGAGCCGGGAGCCGGAGGCCGCGCGCACATCCATACGCAGGAGCACGTTGCCGGTGGGCGCGAGTCGGAGCACGAACCACGTCATGGTCACAGCCATGCCCGCGATCGCGAGTAAGGCGGTGTGATAAATTGGAATATAATTTCCAATTTTGTTACAATGAAGTCGAAAGAGGGAGGTGCCGAAGATGCCCGCCAAATATTTTACGCTGGAGGAAGCCAACGGTCTGCTGCCGGCGGTCGATCGCCAGCTGTGCGCGCTGCAGGAGCTGAAACGGCGTTTTGAGGAGCGTTATCTGGAGCTGCGCCGGCACAAGGAGCGCAGGGTGCCCACCGGCGGCGGCAGCGATAGGGACCCGTTTTTTATGATGGAAGCGGAATTGGAATTTATTCAGATTGAAGCGCGCGGCCATATTCACAGCATGCATGGGCAGGGCATTGAGCTTAAGGATATCGACATCGGTCTGGTCGATTTTCCGGCGCTGCTTGATGGACAAGAGGTGCTGCTTTGCTGGCGCCAAGGCGAGGACCGCATTCGCTATTATCACAACCGCCACGAGGGCTTTGCCGGACGCAAGCCGCTTGTGGACTAGCCTAATAAGGAGCCTGTCCCCATGATGTCAAGCCAACGAACCACCAAGCTGCTGCGCCTGCTGCCGCTGCTCGCAGGTCTTTTGCTGCTGCTCGTCTATGCAACGGGCGGCGTGACGCAGACCGCTGCGGCGCATGCGTTTCTCGTGGATACGCAGCCGGCCCCGAACAGCAAGCTGGCCACCGACCCCGAGCGCGTCTCGCTGACCTTCAATGAACGGCTGGACGACGGCCTGTTTTATATCAAAGTATTCGATCAAAAAGGCAAGGAAGCCGTCAGCGCCAAAGCGGTGATGAACGCCGCGCACAACGGCATGGACCTGGCGTTGCCGCAACTGGCCGAAGGCATTTACGTGATCAGCTATCACGTTATTTCGGCGGACGGGCATCCGGTCAGCGGCAGTTATCCGCTGACCATCGGCAACCCGCCGCCGTCTGCCGGGGCGCCCGTGCTCACCGGGCAGCCCTCGCACGCGCACGGCGCCTCGGGGCAGCAGCTCACGCTTGCGGAGCTGCTGCAATATATGGCGCGCGCGCTCTGGTATGCAGCCGTCCTGCTGCTGGCCGGCTGGGTGATCTGGCTCCGCCTGCCGGGCGGCGGAGGGGCGTCGTCCTGGCGCGGGCTGGCCGCCTGGACGCTGAATTTGCAGCGCGTGCACGTGGTGGCGCTGTTGTTTTTGATTTTCACGCACACCGAGGATTTGCTCGGGGGTGGCGGGTTCGGCGAGCTGGTGCAGCTGTTTACGGCGACGAGCGTGGGCATCAGCTGGCTTGCGCTGCTGGTGCTGTCGCTGCTCGGCTTCGTCGTCGTTGGCCGCAGCGCCGCGCTCGACATTATCTGGGCCGTGCTGCTCGTTGCGGCCAAATGTTTCAGCGGCCATGCCGCGTCGTTCACGCCGCAGGCGGGGACGATCGCGTTGGATGCGGTGCATCTGATCGCCGGTGCGCTGTGGGCGGGCGGCTTGCTTTTGCTCGCCGTGCAGCGCAGGCGCGACCCACAGGCGGCGACGGCGCTGCTCCGGCCGTTTTCCCGCATGGCGCTGTGGTCGATCGTGCTGCTGATCGTAACGGGATCGGCGTCGATCCTGCTGTTTTTGCCGTCGCCGCGTTATTTGCTGTACACGTTATGGGGCAAGCTGATGCTGATCAAAATCGGCGCGGTTGTGCTCGTGCTCGTCACGGGCGCTCTGCTGCGGCTGGCGATGCGCAAGCGGCGTGAGGGTCAGCTGCGTTTCTGGTTCAAGCTGGATCTGACGCTGATGGCGATCATTATCGTGCTGGTCGGATTGATTACCTATATGGCCCCGATTCCGGCGAACGAGCCGTTGCGCTGGCATGTGATGGGCGAAACCCAGCATATGTCGACGGACATCACCCCGCGCGCGCCGGGGACGAACACTTTTGAAACCGAGGTCTGGATGCCGGAGAAATCGGGCAAGCCAAAGCAGGTGCAGCTGATTTTGCACTATGAAGACAATGCCACGGTTGCACCGATCCAGGTGCCGCTGGAGCCGGTCGAAGACGATGCCGACGATGTACAGGTCGAGACGTTTGGCGGGTTCGTGCCGTTCGCCTACAAGGCGGAGGGTGAATATTTGTCCTTGCGCGGTCACTGGACGGCCGAGGTGCGGATTATGGACAGCGATGATAACGAAAAGGTGTACAAGGAGACGTTCCTTGTATATTAGGCCCGCGTTGGCGGGGCTTGGGCACCGACTGCTTCATGGCATAAACGATTCATGCGCTTCATATTCCATAAGGTGAACCAAAAGGAGGCTGAGCGAATGGTTTGGAAGTCCGTACTGGAGCGGGACCATTTTACCGTCAAGCTGGATGAAGGCGACCGGACGGCGCTGCTGGAAGTTAACGACGGCGGCATCGCTCCCGCTTATGTGACCGTCCGCTTGCAGGAACACGAGCTTGACGAACTGATCGCCGCTTTGCAGCAAGTGCGCAGTTCCCTGCAATAAGCGGACGCTGGTTGTTTGCACAAACAATGGCCTGGTTTTTGGCGCTCATGGCAAGCCATGCGTGTGGAAGCCGGGCTTTTTTGATGGGGAAAAATGAGGGGTTTTTATGAAATGGTAGCAAAAAAATTGCATGACAGTACGTGGGTAGCGGGAGTGGGCGCTTGATCGCACCATTGTAGATGAAGCTGCAAGCCTATCATTTTAAAATAAAAAATTCGTTTTCTGCAAAACTTCCGCTGCAAAATAGATGGTCAACGCGCTGCCGCTGCGGTATGCTGGGTGCTAAAAGATTTGGATGAGCTTATCGCACAGGAAAGCGGGGAAACACGCATGACGGCTCAGCGCAGCATTACGCTGCTGCAGGGGATCGCTTTGTATATGGGAGCCGTGCTTGGCTCCGGCATTTTGATTTTGCCCGGCTATACAGCCGAGGTGGCGGGGCCGGCCTCGATTGTGTCATGGGTGTTGCTGTCGCTGCTCAGCATCCCTGTGGCGTATACGTTCGCTCGGCTGGCGCTGCGCTTCGCCCATTTTGGCGGGCTGGCGACGATGGTGCGGCATGCTTTTGGGCCGGTGTGGGGTGCGGTGGCGGGGTGGTTTTTTATCGTGTGGGTCGGGACGGGGCAAACGGTTGTGGGGCTGACCGGAGCCGCGTACGTCACGCATGCTTTTGGGCTGCCGCCGGGTTGGAGCTTTGGCATTGCTTTCGTCTTTTTACTGGTTGCGTTGCTCAGCAATTTCGGCGGGATGCGGGTCAGCGGATGGGTGTCGCTGCTGTTGAGCGGAGCCGTGCTGGCGCTGCTTGTGGCGACGATTGCGCTGGCGCTGCCGCGGATGGAGCCGGCGTTGTTCACGCCGTTTGCTCCCCGGGGGCTTGCGGGTGTGGGCCGGGCTTGCGTGCTGATTTTCTGGGCGTTTTTCGGCTGGGAGAGCATCACCCATCTGGTGCCGGAGTTTCGCCATCCGCAGCGCGACGTGTTGCGCAGCACCTGGGCAAGCGTGTTTTTGATCGGCGTGGTGTATACGTTGCTTGCGCTGGTGACGGTAGGCACGCATGCGTATGGGAGCAGCGCCGGCACGGATGCCCCGCTGGCTGTGTTGATGAGCCGGACGATTGGCTTTAGCGCTGCTGCGGCCACGGCAGCCGTCGCCTGCATTGTTTGTCTTGGCACGCTGAACGTTTATGTGGCCAGCATTTCCCGGCTTGGCCACGCGCTGGCCAGCGAAGATCAGTTGCCGCGCTGGCTCGGCGGCGTCAACCGCCAAGGTTTCCCGTATCGCACGGCGTTGTTCCTGTTTGCGACCAATGCGGCCGAGCTGCTGCTCAGCTATATGTGGGGCATCGGAGTCGACAAGCTGATTCTCCTGCCAACGACGCTGGGCATTTGTTTGTATTTGCTCGCTTCGTTGGCCTGTGTCAAACTGCTTTGGCACGATCGCGTCGGCCGCTGGTCGGCGCTGCTTGCGGCGTTATGTTGCTTGTTGGTGGCGCCGTTCGCCCGCGGCTTTTTGCTGGCACCGCTGCTGGTTGGCTGCTCGTGTTGGCTTTATTTGCGCTGGCGGGGCAGGCGCGGGAGGAGCGCGTCCGGCGGCGGGGAGACTGAGCAGGGCGGGGAGCGCGAAAAGAGCAACAAGAGCAGAGAGTGACAAGAGTAAAGAGCGAAAAGGCTGAGAGGCAAGCAGTACAGTAGGCTTGGAGGCGCTGTGAGAGCGTTGGAAGAAGCGAGCGGAAGGGCGTTCTTTGGAAGAACAGCGGGTGGAAGGAAGGGTGCTGGGAGGGGCCGGAAAAATTTCGGTAGAGAATTTCGGCTCAACCTTAAAATCAGTGTTTGACGGCGAAGTTCCCATGCGCTGCCGATTGCACGCCAGCAGGATACCGCCTTTGTAGTTGCTTTGAAGATGGGCGACGGGAGTGGCGTTGATATGAAGTTCATTGTGGTCGACAAACAGAATCCGACTTACGTGTAACTCTGGTATGTTGAGAAGTTCGTTGATATACTGGGTTTGCATCTGCTTATTCCTTTTGTTGTGCTTGGGGAATGACAACCATACAGGAGTGGCCGGAATCAAGTAGACCGATGAATTCCCGGATCGGCTTTCGTCTAAATAAACGAAGGCATCCATGACAACAAACCAATTTGACGATGAGGTGTTGAAAAATGGCATTAATGTCCACATTCACGAGCTTCAATCTGCCTGTAAACAACGTAGAACAATCGAAGGCGTTCTTCACCGGACTCGGATTCGAGCTCAACCCGCAATTCCTCGACAATGAGAAGTCGGCAGCCATCATGATCGGCGACAACCTGCAGGTCATGCTGCTCACCAAAGAAATTTTAAAGTCGCTCACGCAGAAGGAAACCGTCGATACGGAAAAGTATGCGCAAATGACGATCGCATTGGCCTTCGAGAGCCGAGAAAAGGTGGATGAAATCGTGAATACTGCGGTCTCCTTGGGCGGAAAATCGTACGAAGAACCTGAGGATTATGGATTCATGTATCATTGGGCCTTTGAGGACTTGGACGGCCACATGTGGGCCATCAACTACATGAACACGGATGCAGCTCAAGGTGAAGGATAACGGAGAGCGCATTCCTACTTGGATGAACAAGGGAAGACGCCGGGCACCTGCCCCGGTGTCTTCTTCGCGATGATCGAATCCGCCCTGCAATCCGCAAACGCGCGTTGCCCGTCTGCTTGCCGCTTGCATCTTTTCCGCAACTTGCATATAATACACATTAAAACCTAGCATATAAGCAAAATGCGTTGACGGAGAAGAGTACGCAGTGCTTCCTGACAGGGAGGGAGAGCCGGAGATTGAGAGCTGTCCCGCAGGAATCAGGCTGCCGAAGTTCGCTCCCGAGCAGTCCTTTGAACGGTCGGACGTCCGCTGTCCAGGCAGCGCCGGGCACGGCTCAAGTAGAGGGAACCGGATTCCATATCCGTTATCGCAATGAAGTGAGACTGGCGTGAAGCAGGCGGCAGGCGCGTTCGGAGATTACCGGACCAACCCCGTGCTCGCGGCGCAGCAGTCTAATTAGGGTGGTATCGCGGCTTTTTCGTCCCTTGTTGGGGAGGAGAAGGCCTTTTTTGCGTGCGTATGCGAAGATCACGATTCTGGAGGGGTATCGATGAAAGAGCGTTTGGAAGCGTTGAAAGTGACGGCGTTGCTGGAGCTGAGCGGTGTGCAAAGCCAGCAGGAGCTCAATGAGCTGAGAATCAAATATTTGGGCAAAAAAGGCCCGCTGACCGAAATTTTGCGCGGCATGGGCGCGCTTGGCGCCGAGGAGCGCCCGGTGATCGGCCAAGTGGCCAACGACGTGCGCGCGGCGATCGAGTTGGTGATCGAAGAGAAGCAGGCGGCGTACCAGCAGCAGGAAACGGAAAACCGGCTGCGCGCCGAAACGATCGATGTGACGCTGCCGGGCCGGCCTTCGCCGCAAGGCGCGGTGCACGCGATCAATAAGGTCGTGCAGCAGATCGAGGATATTTTTCTCGGCATGGGTTTTACGATTGTCGAAGGGCCCGAGGTGGAGCGGGATTACTATAACTTCGAGGCGCTGAATTTGCCGAAGGACCACCCGGCGCGCGATATGCAGGATTCTTTTTACATTACCGACGAGATCCTGATGCGCACACACACCTCGCCGGTGCAGGTGCGGACGATGGAAGCGCGCAAGGGCGCGGTGCCGATCAAAATTTTGTCCCCCGGCAAGGTGTATCGCCGCGATGACGACGATGCGACGCATTCGCACCAATTTACACAAATTGAAGGTCTGGTCATCGACCGCAACATCCGCATGAGCGACCTCAAAGGCACGTTGCTGCAATTCGTGCGCGAGCTGTATGGGCCAAACGCCGAAATTCGCCTGCGTCCAAGCTTTTTCCCGTTCACCGAGCCAAGCGCCGAAGTCGACGTGTCGTGCATGATGTGTGGGGGCAGCGGCTGCCGGACGTGCAAACATACGGGTTGGATCGAAATTCTCGGCTCCGGCATGGTGCACCCGCGCGTGCTGGAAATGTCGGGTTACGACCCGAACGAATACAGCGGTTTTGCTTTCGGCATGGGGCCGGAGCGGATTGCGCTGATCAAATACGGCATTGAAGACATTCGTCATTTCTATACGAACGATCTGCGGTTCCTCAAGCAGTTCCTGCACGTATAGCGGCCAAGAGAGCGGAGGAGTGAAACGATGAAAGTATCTTATAGATGGTTGTCGGAGTATGTGGACGCAAGCGGCTTTACGGCCGAAGAGCTGGCGGAAAAGCTGACGCGCAGCGGCATCGAGGTCGATATTGTTGAGGATCGCAACAAAGGGGTGACAAATGTCGTAGTTGGCTATGTCAAATCCCGCGAAAAACACCCGGACGCCGATAAGCTGAGCGTTTGCGTCGTTGACGTCGGCCAAAGCGAAGACCTGCAAATCGTCTGCGGAGCGAAAAATGTGGATGCCGGCCAAAAGGTTCCGGTCGCCGTCGTTGGCGCCGTGCTGCCGGGCGGCCTGCAAATCAAACGCGCCAAGCTGCGCGGCGTAGAGTCGCAGGGCATGATCTGTTCGGCCAAGGAACTGGGCCTCAACGACAAGCTGCTGCCAAAGGAAATTCAGGAGGGCATTCTGGTGTTGCCTGCGGATACGGCGGTGGGCAGCTCGATTCTCGACGTATTGGCGATTGACGACAAGGTGCTGGAGCTGGATTTGACGCCAAACCGTTCCGATTGCCTGAGCATGTTGGGAGCGGCCTACGAAATTGCGGCGATTCTCGGCCGCGGCGTCAAGCTGCCGGATGCGGAAGGCGCGCTGACGGCTGCCGGAGCGTCCGCTTTGCGGGCGGCCGATCGGATCAGCGTTGGCATCACGGCGGCCGAGCAGTGTACGCATTATGCGGCGCGCCTGATCGAAGGCGTCCGTCTGGCCGCTTCGCCGCTGTGGTTGCAAAATCGTCTGATGGCCGCCGGCATCCGCCCGATCAACAACATCGTCGACATCACGAACTACGTGATGCTGGAATACGGCCAGCCGCTGCATGCGTTTGACGCCGACAAGCTGGACAATGGCCGCATCGACGTGCGCCTGGCCAATGCCGGCGAAAAGCTCGTCACGCTCGACGGCGTGGAACGCACGCTGGAGCCGCACATGCTGCTGATCACCGACGGTGTAAAGCCGGTGGCGCTGGCCGGCGTGATGGGCGGCGCCAATTCCGAGGTGACGGATGGCACGACGCGGATTTTGCTGGAGTCGGCACGTTTTGCCGGCAGTTCGGTGCGCAAAACGTCGCGCCAACTCGGCTTGCGCTCCGAAGCGAGCCTGCGCTTTGAGAAGGAAGTGAATCCCGAAGCGGTGCTTCCGGCTTTGAACCGCGCGGCGGCGCTGATGGCCGAGCTGGCAGGCGGCCAAGTGGCCGAAGGCATCGTTGAAGCGACGACGGCCGATCACAAACCGACGCGCATTGAGCTGTCGCTGGCCCGCATCAACGGTTATCTCGGCACGGAGCTGACGTTGGACGAGGTGATCGCGATTTTTGATCGGCTGCATTTTGCCTATGTGAAGGAAGACGACAGCCGACTGGTCGTCCATGTGCCGAGCCGTCGCGGCGACATTTCGCGCGATGTCGATTTGATCGAGGAAGTGGCGCGCCTGTACGGCTATGACAACATTCCGACGACGCTGATGACCGGGGTAACGACGCCGGGTTCGCTGACCAAGGAGCAGGCGGTGCGCCGGATTGTGCGCAATATTTTGACGCAAAGCGGGTTGCATGAAGTGATCACGTATTCGTTTACGCACCCGGAGCAAACGGCGAGCTTCCCGGGCCTGTACCCGGACGCCAAGCCGATCGCTTTGGCGATGCCGATGAGCGAGGACCGCGCGACGTTGCGCACGAGCCTGGTGCCGCATTTGCTGGAGGTCGTCAGCTACAACCGCAACCGCAATAACGACGATGTGGCGATTTTTGAAACGGGCAAGGTGTTTGTGACGGATGAAGCGCAGATTACGACGCTGCCGCAGGAAAAGCTGCTGCTTTCGATCGTGCTGACCGGCAAACGCCATCAGGCATTTTGGGCGCAAAAAGCGGAAACGGTTGATTTCTTCGACCTTAAGGGCGTTTTCGAGCGGTTGATCGCTTATTTGGGCATCGGGGGGCTGGAGTACGTCGCCGGTGCGCCGCAAAGCTTCCACCCGGGCCGTACGGCCGAGTTGTTCCTGAACGGGCCGGAGGGCCGCCGTCTGATCGGCCGGGCCGGTCAGCTTCATCCGGCGCTGCAGCAAGCGCGCGATCTTGATGATACGTATGTGCTGGAGGTCGAGCTGGAGCCGTTGATCGCCGCATCCAGCGAGGCGATTGCTTACAAGCTGTTGCCGCGTTATCCGGCTGTAGGCCGCGATGTGGCCGTGGTCGTCGACGCAAGCGTGCCGGTCGGGGCGATGGAGCAATCGATCCGCGAGGTGGCGGGCGATTTGCTGGAGTCGATCCAGGTGTTTGACATTTACACGGGCGAGCGTTTGGGTGCGGGCAAAAAAAGCGTGGCGTTTGCGCTCGTCTACCGTCATGCCGACCGCACGCTGCAGGATGAGGAAGTGACCGGACTGCACGCCAAGGTCGTGGCCGAGCTGGCCGGCAAATACGCCGCAGAGCTGAGAAAATAGCGCAATTTCGTGAAAAACGCAGCAGGAATCAAGGCTGGTCTTATCGAATTTAGTTTCGATAGGACCAGCCTTTTCATCTGAGGGAGGAACCCCACGTGAGCAGCGCAAACGAGAAAACGAAAGTTGTCGTTGACATATATGGAAGCCAATATAAATTGGTGGCCGGAAACGGCGCAACGATCGGGTACACGAAGCGTGTAGCCGATTATGTGAATGAGCAGATGTTCAATATCGCCAAAAGCTACCCGCGGCTCGACTTGCAGCGGATCGCCGTGCTGTCGGCCGTTAATATGGCCGATGAGTGCTTCCGCGCGAACGCGGCGATGGAGCAACAACGCGCCGAGTTGCAGCGGCAGGAGGCGGCGTTGGCCGAATACGCCGCGCTGCAGCAGGCGATGAGCGAGTTGAAGGCCGAGCATGAGGCGCAGCAGGCGAAGCTGAGCGAATGCGCGGCCGAGCTGGAGCGGCTGCAGGTGGTCGCGGCGCAGGCGGAGCAGGAGCGCGAGGCGGCGAAGCAGGCGGCGGCGGGAGCGGAACAGGAGCGCGAGGCGGCGAAGCAGGTAGCGGCGCAGGCGGAGCAGGAGCGCGAGGAAGCGAAGCGGGCAGCGGCGCAGGCGGAGCAGGAGCGCGAGGCGGCGAAGCAGGCAGCGGCGCAGGCGGAGCAGGAGCGCGAAGCGGCGAAGCGGGCAGCGGCGCAGGCGGAGCAAGAGCGCGAAGCGGCGAAGCGGGCGGCGGCGGGAGCGGAACAGGAGCGCGAAGCGGCGAAGCAGGTAGCGGCGCAGGCGGGGCAAGAGCGCGAGGCGGCGAAGCAGGCAGCGGCGCAGGCGGAGCAGGAGCGCGAGGCGGCGAAGCGGGAAGCGGCGGAAGCGAAGCAGGCGGCGGCGCAGGCGGAGCAGGAGTGCGAAGCGGCGAAGCAGGTAGCGGCGCAGGCGGAGCAGGAGCGCGGGGAAGCGAAGCGGGCAGCGGCGCAGGCGGAGCAAGAGCGCGAAGCGGCGAAGCGGGAAGCGGCGCAGGCGGAGCAGGAGCGCGAAGCGGCGAAGCGGGAAGCGGCGCAGGCGGAGCAGGAGCGCGAAGCGGCGAAGCGGGCAGCGACGCAGGCGGAGCAGGAGCGCGAGGCGGCGAAGCGTGGGCGCGAGCAGGCGGAGCAAGAGTGCGAGGCGGCGAAGCAGGTAGCGGCGCAGGCGGAGCAAGAGCGCGAAGCGGCGAAGCGGGAAGCGGCGCAGGCGGAGCAAGAGCGCGAAGCGGCGAAGCGGGCGGCGGCGCAGGCGGGGCAAGAGCGCGAAGCGGCGGTACGTGGGTGCGAGCAGGCGGAGCAGGAACGCGAGGCGGCGAAGCGGGCAGCGGCGCAGGCGGAGCAAGAGCGCGAAGCGGCGCTGCGCGGACGCGAGCAGGCGGAGCAAGAGCGCGAAGCGGCGGTACGCGGATGCGAGCAAGCGGAGCAGGAGTGGGAAGCGGCGCTGCGCGGACGCGAGCAAGCGGAGCAAGAGCGCGAAGCAGCGGTGCGCGGATGCGAGCAAGCGGAGCAGGAGTGGGAAGCGGCGGTACGCGGACGCGAGCAAGCGGAGCAAGAGCGCGAAGCGGCGGTACGCGGGCGCGAGCAAGCGGAGCAGGAGCGTGAAGCGGCGCTGCGCCGCTGGGAGCAAGCGGCTCAGGAGCGTGAAGCGGCGATACGCCAGCGGACGCAAGCGGAGCAGGAACGCGAAGCGGCGCAACGCCGCCAGGCGCAAGCCGCCGAGCAGATGAAGGGCGCGAACGAAGCGCTGCTGCTGCAATTGGAGCAGCAAAAAGCCGAGCTGGCGCAGGAGCTGGAGCAGCGCATTGAGGCGCTGCGCGTGCAGCATCAGAACCAGATCGAAACGTTCCTGAAAAAGCAGCAGCAAGACCGCGAGCAGTTTGCCCAGCAATACGATGATGAGCGGCAAAAGCTCGTCGAGCAGCACCGTCTGGAGAGGGATGAGCTGGAGTTCAAGCATTTGGAAGAAAAAGAGGAATGGCTGGAGCACGCCCGCGTGGAAAAGGAAGAGTTGCTGCAGCAGATTTTGCAGGACGAGGCGCTGCAGCGCGAGCTGGCTCGCGTGCAGGAAGAATATCAGGAGCTTCGCGAGGAATACGCCAAGCTGCAGGCCGAATACAACGAGTGGATTCAACTGGTTGAAGCGGACGGGCCGGGCAGGTAGCGGTGACGTTGAACGGACTGGATTATGTGATGCTGGCGCTGCTCGTGCTGGCTTTGGCCATTGGCTACCGGCGCGGCCTGATCGCGCAGGTGGTTTCGCTCTCCGGCTTTCTTTTGGCTTACCTTGTCGCCTTTTGGCTGTACCGTGATTTCGCTCCGATTCTGCGGCATATTCTTCCGGTGCCAAGCTTCGAAAGCTACCAGAAATACGAGTTTCTTGTCAAGGGCTTGCGCCTTGATACTTATGTAGTTAACGCGCTTGCTTTTGCGCTTTTGTTTTTCGCTGTCAAGCTGGGACTGACCTTGGCGGGCACTGTGCTTAATCTGATCGCCAAGGCGCCTGGCCTGAACTTTCTCAACCGCTGGAGCGGGGCGCTGCTTGGCTTGGCCGAGGCGTTGCTGCTGCTCGTGATCGCCGTCAACGTGATGACGATCATGCCCGCCGATTCGGTGCAAAAGTTGCTTGGCGGCTCCAGGCTGGCGCCGTATTGCATCGACGGCTTTCCCGCCGTCGCCGGCAAGCTGCAGCAGCTATGGAAGGAAGGCGCGATGACGATGACCTCCATTTAATCAAAATCCCAATAAAAGCGGAAATCCGGCGCCTCCATTCAGGTGCCGATTTCCGCTTTATTTGTTTCTTTTTTTCACTTAGAAGGGACTGCCGATTGTGGTTATTTTGCGCAGGGACTTAGAGCACATAAATTTTGCAGTTCCACGTCGCCACACCGCCGGTAAATAACAGTTCGACGCTGGTGATGGGATCGCTGGTGGTAAAAAAGCCATGGCTGGCATAGCCGAGAATCGCGTCGGAGCCATCGGCAAAAACAGCGTTTCCGCTGCCTACGACTTTTTGCGCACTCGCGTTGACCGCCAACGTATATTCCAGTGAAAATGTGGCATCGCGTCCCCAGCCGTTGCGGCCCAGATAAAGCCCGGAGGCATCGCCCCACTCTCCGCCACGGCCATCGCCGCCCATATCGACGTAGCTTTTGTAGGAACGTGCAGCATGGTTCAAGCGCAGCAACAATCTTCGGTCTTGACCTTGTGCAGCCAATTCGCCATTGGCTACAATCTTGATAAAACGGTTGGTGGTGTTGGGGATATTTGTGGCAAGATTGACGGCATTTGAAACGGAAACCTCTCCAATCAGAGACATGGACTCACTGACAATGGGTGGCATGTTGCAACCTCCAATAACGTTTTTTTTCAAACGCTACTAGTGTTCCTTCCCGCTGTTCCATTATTCAAAAGCCCATGCGGCAAATCCAAACCAAAAAGCCTCTCCGCAACATGCGGCAGAGGCTTGGTGGGGAAAGGTTCCTTATTCGACGACCAGCGCCGCTTTCATATCTGCGTGGCCCGTACCGCACATGATCGAGCATTCCAGCGGGAATGTGCCTGCCTTGTCCGGGGTGAACGTCACGGATTTGTGGTTGCCTTCCAGTTTGACGTTCAGGTCTTTGATGGCAACGCCGTGGACGCCTTGGGACAGCGACAGCGTCAATTTGACCGGTTGGCCTTTTTTCACGTGATATTCCTGTTGGTCGAATTGGAAATTCGTTGCTTTGATCGTGATTTCCTGTGCGCCGGATACTGCGCCTGCGTCAGTTGTTGCCGCTGCGCCGGAAGTGTCACTGGCGCCGCCACAGGCGGTCAGAGACCCTACCAATGCGGCTCCCAATACAGCGAGTACGAGAATTTTTTTCATCTGTAAACCCCTCCATCATCTCATTCTTCTAAAAAAATGACTCTTTATAGCTATTGTATCGCAAGTTTCATACAATTGCAGTGACAAACAAGTGAAAGAACGTAGTCGATATTCAGTAATTTTCGTTGCGAAGTGATATAAATCACATTGTGCGGCATGATTTTTTGATAAGCGACCTCATTTTAACGAGCTGACGGTGGCCTTGGAAGCGCAGCGCCAAGCGGAAGGTGATTAAGCGGGAGGCCCATCGAGAGATCCGTATGGTGAAAAACAGCTAACATATTTTCGATCGTTTATGTTGGAGTTGGGTTACGGTACAAATATGCGACACGTAAAAGACCGGCCCGGCGGATTTCCGCAGCAGACCGGTCTTTTTGCGATGAAGCGCGGTGCGCGGCAGTCACACGGCTAGTCTTCCTTGCCGGTCAAGCCGTGTTCGAACGGCGTGCTGACAGGAATGAACAAGTCGATGATCCCGATCACCAAGGCGGCAAGCACGGCACCTATCAAGCTGGTGGAAACGCCGGAGACCACAAACTGCGAGCCCCAGATGACGAGCGCGCTGACGATGAAGCCAACGATCCCTCTGCCGAACGGAGTGATTCGTTTGCCGAATACCCCTTCGATGACCCAGGCGGCCAAGGCGATAACCAAGGCGAGGAAAAATGCGCTCCAAAACCCGCCGACGCTAAATCCCGGCACCAGCCAACCAACCACCATCAACACCAATGCGGATACGATAAACCTGACCAGATGTCCAAGAAAATGCATCCCGACGACCTCCTTCATGTTGTTGTGTGAATGCTCACAGTCAAAACGTTAGGGATTGCCTGATATGATGTTGCTTGCGGTGCTCGCGGAGCGCTTGCCGAGGGTTCCGCGATACGTAGGTGCACGACCTAGTATCTCCCGCAGCGAGGTAATTATGGGCGCCGGATTTTTCCATATACGTATAGTCTCCGTAGCTAACATCCACCGCTTTGGTTTATAATAGAAAGGAGAAAAGGGGTTGGATACAAGTTGAACGCAAAGATTTTGAAAACGTTGGATTATGCGAAGATTTTACATAAATTGCACCATCACGCAGCGACGTCGCTGGGCAAGGAATACGTGGAAAAACTGCTGCCGGTTGGCGATTTTGCAGAGGTGAAGCTGCGGCTGGCGGCGACCGATGAGGCTGTGAACGTGGAGAGGCTGAAAGGCAATGCGCCGTTCGGCGGCATCCGCGATATTCGCGCCGCGCTGCACCGCGCCCGGATCGGCGGGATGCTGAATGCGAGCGAGCTTTTGGATATTTCGACAACGAGCTTTGGTTCGCGGCGGCTCCAACGGTTTGTGCTGGCGCTGCATGAGGAATACGCCGTGCCGCTGCTTAAGGCGCAAGTCGAGCTGCTGAGCGAAAATAAGGCGATGGAGGAGTGGATCAACAGCTGTATTGACGAAAACGCCGTGATCGTCGACAGCGCCAGCCCCGAGCTGGGCCGGGTGCGCAGCGAGCTGCGTACGGGCGAGGCGCGCGTGCGCGAGCGGCTGGAGCAGATGATCCGTTCATCGTCGGTGCAAAAGATGCTGCAGGACGCGCTGGTGACGATCCGCAACGATCGTTATGTGATTCCGGTCAAGCATGAATATCGCAGCAGCTTTGGCGGCATCATTCACGATCAATCGTCGTCCGGGGCGACGTTGTTCATCGAGCCGGAGTCTGTGGTGCAGTTGAACAACAAGCTGCGCGAATTGAGGTTGAAGGAAGAAGCGGAGATTGAAAAGGTGCTGCGCGCGCTGACGGCGTTGGTTGCCGAACGCGTCGACGAGCTTGTGGCCGACGTCGAGCAGTTGGCGATTCTCGATTTTACGTTCGCCAAAGCCGGGCTGGCCCGCGAAATGAAAGCGACGATACCGCGGCTGAACGATCGCGGTTTCATCAAAATCAAACGCGGCCGTCACCCGCTGCTCGCGGCGGCATCGGTTGTGCCGCTGGATCTGGAGCTGGGCAACCCTTATTCAACGATCATTGTCACCGGGCCGAATACGGGCGGCAAAACGGTATCGCTGAAAACGGTCGGCTTGCTTAGCCTGATGGCGATGTCCGGGCTGTTTGTGCCGGCCGAAGAGGGCAGCCAACTGTGCGTCTTCGACGCGATTTACGCCGATATCGGGGATGAGCAGAGCATCGAGCAAAATTTGAGTACGTTTTCCAGCCATATGACGAATATCATCGGCATTTTGCGCGACATGACGCCCAAAAGTCTGGTGCTGCTCGATGAGCTTGGCGCGGGCACCGATCCGGCCGAAGGTTCGGCGTTGGCGATTGCGATTCTCGATTACATCCACCGGATGGGCTGCCGGATTATCGCCACGACGCATTACAGCGAGCTAAAGGCGTATGCGTACCAGCGTCCCGGCACGATCAACGCCAGCATGGAGTTCGATGTGCAGACGCTCAGCCCGACGTACCGGCTGCTGGTTGGCGTGCCGGGGCGAAGCAACGCTTTCGCCATTGCGGAGCGGCTTGGTTTGTCGCGCCGCATTATCGAAAGCGCGCGCGGTCAGGTGGGCGAAGAGGAGCAGCGCGTCGAATCGATGATCGCGTCGCTGGAGGAGAACCGCCTGACCGCGGAAGCCGAGCGCGAGACCGCGGAGCGGCTGCGGCGCGAGGCCGATGAGCTGCGCCGCGAGCTGGAGGCGCAGAAAAGCAAGTTTGACGAGCAGCGCGACAAGCTGCTCGAGAAAGCCGAGCGCGAGGCGCGCGAGGCCGTCGCCAAGGCGCGGCGCGAGGCGGATGACGTCATCGCCGAGTTGCGGCGCATGGCGCAGGAGGAAGCCGGCTCCGTCAAGGAGCACCGGCTGATCGAGGCGCGCCGCAAGCTGGATCAAGCGGCGCCGGAGCTGCGCGAGCAGCGCGCGGCCGCGAAGAAGCGGCCGGAGCGGATCGAGCCGGGCGACGAGGTGCAGGTGGCCAGCCTCGGCCAGCGGGGCCACGTCGTTGAGATCGTCGGCGCGACGGAAGCGCTTGTGCAGCTTGGCATCATGAAGATGAAGGTCAAGCTGGCCGATCTGGAGCGCGTCGGCGGCGCGGCGCCGAAGAAGGCGCAAGCGACGTCGCCGACGGTCAAGCGGTCGCGCGACGACCATATTCGCACCGAGCTGGATATGCGCGGCATGAATCTGGAGGAGGCGCTGCTGGAAGCCGACCGTTTCCTCGACGAGTCGATCATGTCCAATCTCGGCCAGGTCTATTTGATCCACGGCAAAGGCACGGGGGTGCTGCGCACCGGCATGCAGGAATATTTGCGCCGCCACAGGCACGTCAAATCCTACCGCATCGGAAACTACAACGAGGGCGGGGCCGGCGTTACCGTCGTCGAGCTGGTGTAGAAAAAAATTGAGCGCTTTTTGAAACTATGCTCTGCCGTTTGCGTATGTATTGTGTGTAAGCACCGGTGCAGCGATGATGTGAGCCCTTGCAATTCCATTCATAGATGAATATTATGAGGAGGCATTTTACTATGGGAATTTTTAAAAGACTGCGTGACATGACAATGGCTTCGGTCAACGATCTGCTGGACAAGGCGGAAGATCCGGTCAAGATGCTTAACCAATTTCTGCGCGACATGGAAGAGGACATCAATGATGCCGAAGCGGCTGTAGCCAAACAAATCGCCATCGAGAAGAAATTCCAGCAGCAAACGCAGGAAGCCGAGGAAATGGTCAACAAGCGCGCCGATCAGGCGATGAAAGCGTTGGAGCAAGGCAATGAGGACCTGGCTCGCCGCGCGTTGGAAGACAAGAAGGAGCACCAAGCCCGTTATGACGAGTTGAAGCGCCAGTACGATATCGCCAAAACGAACGCCGACCAGCTCCGCGGCCAGTTGAACGACATGAAAGACGAGTTCGGCAAGATGAAAAACAAAAAAGACCTGCTGATCGCTCGCGCCGAATCGGCGAAAGCGCAAAAGCAGATCAACCAGGCGATGTCCGGCTTTGGTGTCGACAACGCGGCTCACGGTTTCGACCGCATGTCCGAGAAGGTGCTGCAGATGGAAGCCGAAGCGCAAGCGAGCGGCGAACTTCGCGCCAAAAACCGCGGCCTCGACGACGAGCTGGACGCGCTGGGCGCGAAGAGCGGCGTTGATGACGAACTGGCGGCGATGAAAGCCAAGCTGGCGGAGAAGAAACAACCGTAAGGCTATAAGCAAGCCAACACCTGCGAGAGACTGGTTAGCCAGTCTCTTCAACCTTTTTGTAGGGGGGCAGGAAATTGACGGACATCGAGGTGGAAGATTTGCTGAGCAATCCATACGTGGGCACACTCGCTTTTTTTGCCGTGGCCGTAGTCGCGTTGGTCGTCTTTTTGACCTTGTTCGAAATGGTGACTACGTATAATGATTGGGCTGAGATCAAGGCCGGCAATTTGTCCGTAGCGATGGCGACGGGAGGCAAAATTTTTGGCATCTGCAATTTGTTTCGCTTTGCGATTCTGAACAACGACACGATGATCCGCTCGCTGATTTGGGCGGGTTACGGCTTTGTGCTGCTGTTGGTCGCTTATTTTATTTTTGAATTTCTGACGCCGTATTTTAAAATTGACGATGAAATCAAAAAGGACAACCGCGCCGTTGGCTTGCTGTCCATGATGATCTCGATTTCCTTGTCTTACGTGATTGGCGCTTGCGTGACCTGACGACGAGCGGCATACATCATTTGCGGTTGGGGGCTTTGAGCGAACATGAAGTACCTGTGGGGAAGCTTGCTGGCGCTGGCGCTTGTTTTTGTGGCGATCGGCGTTTATTATGTGATCAACTATGCGTAAGCGCGGAGGAGTAACGGCATGAATGCAAGAGATGAACTGGTGTGCCCGTGGTGTCAGACGGAAATTGTCTGGGACCCGGAAATCGGGCCGGAGGACGAATGTCCGCATTGCTTTAACGAGCTGAGCGATTATCGCAGCATTCAACTGACGGTGAAACAGACGGGACAACCGCTGCAGATGGCCAACGAGGAAGACGACGATGCCGATCTGGCCGAGGCGTGGGAAGATGCCGACGAGCCGCTGGACCGTTACGGGGAAGCGGTGCAGGCGATGACCGACGAGCAGGAGGAAGCGCCGGAATGTTCGCATTGTCACGAGCTGTTGCTGCTGGCCGGCACCGAACATGTGGCGGGCGAGCGCTTTGCGCCGCAGACATCGCAAACGCTGGGTGCGCCGTTCCTGCAGGCGCCGTTTCGGCTGGACGTGTACGTGTGCCCTTCGTGCTTCAAGGTGGAGAAGTTTCTGTCCGATGAAGACCGGATGAAGATGGTCGAGCGGATTAAGGACGAATAGCCGGATGTGCCAAAAGCTTGCCGCGATCAGGATTCCCTGGTGCTGCAAGCTTTTTGCATGCTGGCGGATCAGCGATGCAGCGGCGCCAGTTAACATTTTCCAAATGGCTGCTGGCGCCACTATTCCGGGCTGGAATGGGGAAATCTTAAAAAGATTTCAAAACCGGAAAGAAGGGGAACGTCCACCATGAATCATCACGATCCAACACGGCACCGCTTCTACCCGGGATGGGGCAAGCCGTCGGCGGGCAGCGGGTATTTTGAAGGGCGGGGTTCGGTCACGCCTTCGGCGCAGCCGAGTCGCGGCAGGCTTGATCGGCAGGCGATGCTGCTGCTGGCGGTCAATGCGCTGTTTACGATCGGCAATTCGCTGTCCGGTACGTTCGTCGGGGTTTATTTGTGGAAGGCCAAAAATGATTTTGCGCTGATCGGCTGGTTTACGCTGGTTACGTTTTTGACGATGGCGCTGACGTTCTGGGTCGCCGGCAAGTGGGTGAAAGAGCGCAACAAGATGAACTGTCTGCGGCTCGGCGTGGCGGTGTCCGCTGTGTTTTACCTGCTGGTGCTGTGGTTGGGCACGAATAGCGTTCATTATATTGTGCCGCTTGGCCTGGTGCAGGGCATTTCCACCGGCTTGTTTTGGCTTGCGTTTAATGTCGTGTATTTTGAGGTGACGGACCCGGACAGCCGCGACCGGTTTAACGGATGGGTTGGCTTGCTGAGCTCGATTGCGGGCATGATGGCGCCGTGGATTTCGGGGTTGTTGATCGTGCGGTTGGGGGGCGTTACCGGCTACCGGCTGATTTTTTCGATTTCGCTGGGGATTTTTGTGCTTGGGGTGATCGTCAGCTTTTTTCTGAAAAAAAGAAAGGCCGAAGGCAGCTACGAATGGCTGCTCGCCGCGCGTTGTTTGAAGCGCAGGGATACGCCATGGCGGCGGGTGAGCGCCGCGCTGGCAGCCCAAGGGGTGCGTGAAGGCGTCTTCGGGTTTATGATCGGTTTGCTCGTGTATATTGCGACCCAAAGTGAAGGCCGGCTCGGCAGCTATACGCTGGTCACGTCGTCGGTGGGACTGGTCAGCTATTGGGCGGTGGGGCGGTTTATGAAGCCGCGCTTTCGGGTGTGGGCGATGTTGGCCGGGGCGATGCTGATGGTGGCTGTGATTGTGCCGTTTTTCTGGCAGGTGAGTTATGTGACGCTGCTGATCTTCGGCGTGACGGTAGCGCTCGTGTTCCCGCTGTATACGATTCCGATGGTGTCGGCGGTCTTTGATTTGATCGGAGCGGATGCGGAAAGCGCCAGACAACGCGAGGAATACGTCGTGCTGCGCGAGTTGGGCTTGAACGCCGGCCGGGTGCTCGGGGCGTTGCTGTTCATTGCTGTCGTGTCGTGGAGCACGGAACCTTGGGTGATCAGCACGCTGATGCTGGTGATCGGCAGCTCGCCGCTGGTCAGTTGGTTGTTCATGCGCAAGCAACTGCGGGTGGCAACCGGCAAATAGCGCTTGACAATGCAGCTAATCCCGATAAAATAAATGGGGAATAAAGGTGCGGACAAAGGGAGGGCTTGAAGAGCGATGGCGCAGCGCAAAATGGTGGGCAATATCACGGAGCTGATCGGCGATACGCCGGCGGTTCGCGTCAATCGGCTGGTGCAGCCCGGCGACGCCGAGCTGTATGTCAAGCTGGAGCGGTTCAATCCGAGCGGCAGCGTCAAGGATCGCGCGGCTTGGAAGATGATCGAGCAGGCGGAGCGGGACGGACTGCTGCGGCCGGGCGCGACGATTATCGAGCCGACGAGCGGCAATACGGGCATCGGGCTGGCGATGAATGCCGCGGCCAAGGGCTACCGGGCGATTCTGGTCCTGCCGGACAATATGACGAAGGAGCGGATCAATCTGCTCAAGGCGTACGGGGCCGAGGTCGTGCTGACGCCGGCGGCGGAGCGGATGCCCGGAGCGATCCGCAAGGCGCAGGCGCTGGCCGCGGCGCTGCCCGGCAGCTTCATCCCGCAGCAGTTTGAGAATCCGGCCAATCCGCAGGTGCATCGGGAGACGACGGCGCGGGAAATTATCGAGCAGATGGAAGGGCGGCTCGATGCGTTTGTGGCGACGGCCGGCACAGGCGGGACGATTACCGGCACGGGCGAGGCGCTGCGTGCGGTGCTGCCGGAGCTGGCCGTGTATGTCGTCGAGCCGCTGGGCTCGCCGGTGCTGTCGGGCGGCCAACCGGGGCCGCACAAGCTGGTCGGCACGAGCCCGGGCTTTGTCCCGGCGATTTTGAACACGAGTGTATATGATGAGATCGTGCAGGTTGCGGATGACGATGCGCTGCGGACGATGCGCGAACTGGCGGCTCGCGAGGGCATTCTCGTTGGCCCGTCGGCAGGCGCTTCGGTGTGGACGGGCTTGCAGGTGGCGCGCCGGCTTGGCGCGGGCAAGCGGGTGCTGTGCATCGCCCCGGATACGGGTGAGCGGTATTTGAGCATGGGGATATTTGAACCATAGGCGGCGGCCGACGAGACTTGCAGTTCGCGTAGGTAAGTGTAATGGGTTGGAGTTTGGCGTCAATAACCGGCGGATGCATCGCTTGGTGGTTGTTGGCGTTTTTTGTTTGGTTGTCGGGACGCGGGCGGGGGGAGTGATTTTTTTTTGCAAAGCATTGAATATTTATTCATTTATTTGTATAATTATATATAAAAGCGATGAGAAGAAAGGCGGGATTGGCGATGAAATTGGCTTTTGTGAACGAGGTTCCGACGGCGGAGCAGTTATCGGGATTTATGCAGGCTTATGCGAAGGAATGCCAGATGTGGGGGCTTGGCGAACAACAGGTGCCGGCGGCTGCGACTTCCGGTTATGTCGTCTCCGTGTATGACAACGATCTGCTGATTGCTTTGGGCGGGGGAGCCGGAACGGCTTCGCTGCATGTGCTGCCGTCGTATCGCTACCGCGAGATCGATGTGACGCTCGGGAAGCTGTTGTCATTGGGGCATTAGCCGGCGAGCGGGGCGGATTCGACTCGTAAAACCTGATTCATTTGATGTATACGCATGTTTGCGCATAGTTGCAAGCTTTGCTGCCATGGGGGAGTGCTCCGATGGTTTTTTTGTTTTCTCAAATAAACTGCAAAAAAAGATCAGGTTCGACATGATTCGACTTTATTTGCTATATCTTTTTCGACTATTCGTCCAATATAATTTAAAAGGTGCGATTGGGTAATTATTCCTATGGAAAACAGGTTTAATTATTCATTTTATAACAATATAAGGAGTTGGTTTTATTAAAACGCGGTTTTTATTAAGGAGAGCCTTGTTTTTGGCTCTTGCTGTCATCATGTTATTTTTTTCGAATCGTCTCGGTCCGATGTATGCTGAAGCCGGCGTAGCTGGCTTGAATGAAGCTCTAGCGTCTCAGGTTGGGGAAAACGCGATGCCCAAAGAGAATGTGTTGGCGTCGCTGTATAGGCATCAAAGTGGGTCTCGTTCCCCTTCAAATAGTCCGGCTAAGACGGTGGCCGACGGATCGTTATTGGCTTTTGCGGAAGCCGGGGCGGAGCCGTTGTTTGCTGCGGAAAGTGATATGGAGCAAGCAGCAAATGTGCTGGTGAACGGCAGTTTCGAGGCGGGCGCGGGCCCGGTAGCGGACGGTTGGGTGCCGATTGTTGCCGCGGGAGCGCAAGGAACGTATGCCGTGGTGAATAGCCCTGTTGTATCGGGGAACCAGGCTCAGCAGGTCAGCGGGTCTGACATTCCCGCGGGCGGCGTGGTGATGGTGCACCAGATGATTGAGGTAGACGGGGACAAGCCGTTCCAGGTGAGCGGGCAGTTTAAGGTTGAAGCGTTGAGCAATGCGGTGGTGCAGCTGCATGTGGACTTTTCGACGGCGGAGGATAGTTATCTGGGTTCGGTAGTCCAGACGCAGGACACGCTGACGGAAGGTTATGTGAAGCTGAGCGGCAGCGGGCAGACGCCTGCGGGAGCGAAACATGCGCGGGTGTATGCGATTTTGCGGGCGATAGGCGAAAATGGAGCGGGCAGTTTTGTGGTTGACGATATGCAGTTTGTGCAAGGTGTTGTTGCGGATACGACAGCGCCAAGCGTACCGGTGAACTTGAAAGCCACTGGGAAGACGAGCACGCAGGTGAGCTTGCAATGGGACGCTTCGACGGATGAGACTGGCGTAAGCGGATATGAACTGTACAAGGGAACGGAGCTGGCGGCAACCGTTACATCGACCGTATACGCGGTGGTGGAAGGTTTGCAGCCGGGGACGAGTTATCATTTTACAGTCAAAGCGAAGGATAGCGCCGGAAACGTGTCGGCGGCGAGTGAGCCGCTGGAAGTGGCGACCGATGGAGCGAATGTGTTGGTGAACGGTGGTTTTGAGGAAGGAATGGGCACGGTAGCAAACGGCTGGGTGCCGATTGTCGCGCTGGGAGCGGAAGGCACGTTTGCGGTCGTGGATAGCGGTGTTGCCTCGGGCAGCCAAGCGCAGCAGGTCAGCGGGACGGGCATTCCGACCGGCGGTGTGGCGATGGTGCACCAGATGATCGAGGTAGACGGGGACAAGCCGTTCCAAGTGAGCGGACAGTTCAAGATTGAGGCGTTAAGCAATGCCGTTGTGCAACTGCACGTGGATTTTTCGACGGCGGAGGATAGCTATCTGGGTTCGGTAGTCCAGACGCAGGACACGTTGACGGAAGGTTATGTGAAGCTGAGCGGCAGCGGCCAGACGCCTGTGGGAGCGAAGCATGCGCGAGTGTATGCGATTTTGCGGGCGACAGGTGAAAACGGAGCGGGCAGTTTTGTGGTCGATGACATGTCGTTTGTGCAGGGCATCGTCGCGGATACGACAGCGCCAAGCGTGCCGGTGAATATGAAGGTAGTTGGGAAAACAAGCACGCAGGTGAGCTTGCAGTGGGATGCTTCGACCGATGAGACCGGCGTAAGCGGATATGAACTGTACAAGGGAACGGAATTGGCGGCAACTGTCACATCGACCGTATATACGGTGGAAGGTTTGCAGCCGGGGACGAATTATCATTTTACAGTCAAAGCGAAGGATAGTGCCGGAAACGTGTCGGCGGCGAGCGAGCCGGTGGAAGTGACGACCGACGGAGCGAACGTGTTGGTCAATGGCGGCTTTGAGGAAGGAATGGGTTCGGTAGCTAACGGCTGGGTGCCGATTGTCGCGATGGGAGCGGAAGGAACGTTTGTGGTGGTGAATAGCCCGGTTGCCTCGGGCAGCCAAGCGCAGCAGGTCAGCGGGACGGGCATTCCGACCGGCGGCGTGGTGATGGTGCACCAGATGATCGAGGTAGACGGGGACAAGCCGTTCCAGGTGAGTGGGCAGTTCAAGGTTGAGGCACTGAACAATGCCGTGGTGCAGCTGCATGTGGACTTTTCGACGGCGGATGACAGCTATCTGGGGTCGGTAGTCCAGACGCAGGATACGTTGACGGAAGATTATGTGAAGCTGAACGGCAGCGGGCAGACGCCTGTGGGAGCGAAGCATGCGCGGGTGTATGCGATTTTGCGGGCGACGGGCGAAAACGGAGCGGGTAGTTTTGTGGTTGATGACATGTCGTTTGTGCAAGGCATAGCCGCGGATATCACAGCGCCAAGCGTGCCGGTGAACTTAAAAGCCATTGGGAAAACAAGCACGCAGGTGAGCTTGCAATGGGATACTTCGACGGATGAGACCGGCGTAAGCGGATATGAGTTGTACAAGGGAACGGAGCTGGCGGCAACTGTCACATCAACCGTGTACACGGTGGAAGGTTTGCAGCCGGGGACGAGTTATCATTTTACAGTCAAAGCCAAGGATAACGCCGGAAATATGTCGGCAGCGAGCGAGCCGCTGGAAGTGACGACCGACGGAGCGAATGTGCTGGTGAACGGCGGTTTCGAGGAAGGAACGGGCGCGGTAGCAAACGGCTGGGTGCCGATTGTCGCTGTGGGAGCGGAAGGCATATTTGCGGTGGTGAATAGCCCGGTTGCCTCGGGCAGCCAAGCGCAGCAGGTCAGCGGGGCGGGAATCCCGACCGGCGGCGTGGCGATGGTGCACCAGATGATCGAAGTAGACGGGGACAAGCCGTTCCAGGTGAGTGGACAGTTTAAGGTTGAGGCGTTGAACAATGCCGTGGTGCAACTGCATGTGGACTTTTCGACGGCCGAGGATAGCTATCTGGGTTCGGTAGTCCAGACGCAAGACACACTGACGGAAGATTATGTGAAGCTGAGCGGCAGCGGCCAGATCCCTGCAGGAGCGAAGCATGCGCGGGTGTATGCGATTTTGCGGGCCACGGGTGAAAATGGAGCGGGCAGTTTTGTGGTCGATGAGATGTCGTTTGTGCAAGGAATTGATTCGGCTTCTGGCATTCCTGCCGCGCCTACAAATCTGGTTGTAGCGCAACAAACGGCAAATACGGTTACGTTACACTGGGTTCCTTCCGTTCAGGGGGCGTATACCATTCAAGGTTACAACATCTATCAGGACGGCCAGTTAGCAGGTTTTACCGCAGCGAGCCAATTTACCGTAATGGCCTTGGCATCTGGAGGCACCTATCATTTTACCGTTAAAGCAGTTGCAGTAGATGGCATGTTGTCGGGAGCCAGCAATGTGGTTACGGCCAGCCTGAATGCGGTGCCAACCGTTCAACTCACGAATTTATTTGCAGACAAACAAAAGGTGCTGGTGACAGCCAACATGTTGCCCAAAGTGAAATGGCAGCAACATTCCGATGAAGCTGGAGCGATTTTTAGCCAATATGAAATTCAGATGACTGACCGCGATAATCAGGTTGTGTTTAGCTTCTTGTCCACGGATCAGCCGACTACAGCAGTAGCGGGCAGTTGGACCAGCGGAATGGATACATCGCTTGATAATATCCCAACAGGTCAGTATTTACAGGTAAAAGTCAGGGTTATGGCCAACGGACAATGGTCGGACTGGTCGGAACCGGGGTGGTTGATCATCGGAACCGGCAAAATCACCTACAGCTACGATCAGCTGAATCGCCTATCGACGGTTACTTTTGAATCGGGATTAGTTGTTACTTATACGTATGATGCCGGCGGAAATATTTTGTCAGTCAGCACCAACCAACCGTAGTTGGACGATTTTACACTTAGTCCGGGAGGTTTATCAATGAGATGGGTTTATAGAGGAATTGTTTTATGTTTTATGCTGGGATTGGGGTTGTTGGTCCCGCATTTGGTGGCGCATGCGGATGGTGAAGAAAGAACCTTGATTACGGTGGAGTCAGGGCAGCGGCTGGAAATCATCAATGAATCCACGGAAAGAATGAATATTGGCTGCGATTGTAAATATGAATTCGCCAGCTACGAATCGAGCGGCAGGCCTCATCTTTGGATTTCTGGTGAGCAGCATGGAACGCTTTATCTTCAATATGGTGGACCCATTACAGCCGAACCTTATGGGTTCACAGTTGCAGAAGTGTCATCGGACACTGGCTCTAGTGTGCAGCTTTCTGTACCTGCCGCAGCTCAAACGCGACTTACCAGCGAACCACTCACGCGTACGATCAATATTAATTTTGGCGAAACCATGCGTTTTGTACCAATATCTCATAATGCTCCGGCAGAGAAGGTTTATGGTGCAGTAGATTATTCTTATGCCTTTTATGATTATGATGGGGAGGGCTTTCGTTACAACACTTTTCCCGATTATGATATGGTGAGTGGATTTATTTGGAGATCTTCGGATTATGTTTCTTTGACGAATAAATCTATTAATCCGATTCAATTCGTTATACCTTATCGAGTTGTGTTCCCGCACCAGATAACTACTGAACCAACGCTCAGAGAGCGGAGGGTTAAACCTGGGGAATCAATTAAACTAACAAATGATAATACTTATACTCTTTGGTTTAGTAGTAAAGCTTCTCCCAACGGTTTTACCTATAGGGAGCAGGACAGTTCTTTTGTAAGCAATGTTTCTTATGACGTTATAAGAACTGATACAAAGCCAAGTGATCGTGAAGAGGACCTTAGGCATATAATTAGTCCGGGCCATAGTAGAATTATTACCAATCTGGGCGAAGAAGATTTGGTTTTCTATGGGCCTGCGGATAATTTTCAGCCTCAAGGCGCTTTGACAGGAGAAGAGTCCTCTTGGAAAGAACTCAAACCCGGCGTGAACTACCACGGGGTCGACACAGCTTCGGGCACATTCAGCTACGGCCAAAATTTATTATCGCTGGGCAGCGCAGTAGGCTTTTCCTTCAATATCAGCTATAACTCGCACAATATGACTGCCTCTTCGCTGGGCAGCGGCTGGAACCATGATTTTAACGTCAGTCTGGATGCCAAGTCCAGCGTCGTTTGGCCCGACCAGCATGCGAGCAGCTTTAAGCAGCAGGGGCAGGATGCGTTAAGCTCTAAAAATTTATTTTCTCGTCACGATCAACTGGCGCAGGCGGAGGACAAGTCGGCAGTGCTGCAGCGTCCCGACCAATCGGCTTTGCATTTTGACCAGCAAGGCAAGCTGTCGCAGTCTTTAAATCGTTACGGCAACTCGCTTCAATATGAATACAACAACGATGGGCTGCTGAGCCACATTAGCGAGCCTGTCTCCGGCAAATGGTTTAACCTGACGTATTCGAGCGGCACGAATCAGCTCGTGACGGTTTCTGACAATGCGGGAAGAACGATACAACTGCATTACAACAGCCGCAACCTGCTATCGGAAATTGTTGATGCGCAGGGGCATTCAACGAGTTACTTGTATGACGATCAGGATAAACTGATTCAAGCGGTCGACGCGAACGGCGTTACATTATTTACGAATACGTACGATTCCAAGGGCAGAGTGATCAAGCAGGCGGATGCCTACGGGCGGGAGACGTTGTTTGATTACGATGAAACTAGCTTTCAGGGAACCGTTCAAACGACCGTTACCAAAAGAGACGGGGCCCAAATCAAATATGTGTACGACAGCAAATACGATTTGCTGAAATATACGGATGAACTGGGTAATTCCAGCGAATATATCTATGACAATGACGGAAATGTCATGCGGCAAAAAGACCCTGCGGGCAACTCTTCGTTTTTTACCTATGACTCAAAGGGCAATATGCTGACCAGCACAGACACGGCGAATGAAACAACGACGTTAACGTATGACAGCCGGAACAACGTCATTAGCACCCAAAACGCCAAAAACCAGCTTACGCAATATCAGTATGACGAAAATAATAATGTGCTCAGCGTCACGGATGCAGACGACCACAAGACGGAGTATACGTATGATCCGACAAGTCATTTGCTGTTGACGGAAAAAAATGCCCTTGGAGCTACCACTACTTACACGTATAACCAAGGTTTATTGCAAAAAGTAACGGATGCGGAGAGTCACGAGACTTCCTTCGCGTATGATCCAGCGGGTAGAATAGCTGGTCAAACAAACAGCGAGGGCGCTACAACCTCGTATACTTACGATAATAACAACAATCTGTTAAGCGCGACTTCTCCGCTGGGCTATGTCAACGCTTTTACTTACGATCCGCATAACCAGGTGCTGACGGCCACGAACCCGCGCGGTTTTACAACAACGTACACGTATACCCATACAGGGCAGGTGCAGTCGGTTACCGATGCGCGGCAGAAGGCGACGACTTTTGAATATGATGCCGAGGACCGCGTTATCCAAACCACCGATCCATTAAATCACAATGAACAGTATGCTTACGATACTAAGGGCCGTTTGCTTACTGCTACAGATGCCAAGGGTTACACTTGGAAGTATACGTACGATGCTTTGG
>Ga0206102_1000059_pt1 | contig 65578 bp, 70 predicted proteins | sample 1B1Ametagenome_FD_148645 | JGI IMG/M metagenome (GOLD analysis project Ga0206102, IMG submission 148645) | Enriched microbial communities from leaf-cutter ant dump, University of Wisconsin, Madison, United States - 1B1A | ecosystem: Environmental > Terrestrial > Nest > Insects nest > Nest dump... | reverse complement strand
TTGCTTCAGGATCTGGATATGGCGGGAAGCCATATTCTTGCCGATAAAGCCTATGGCTCAGAAGCCATTCGGAACTGGATTACGGCGAAGCAGGCATCGTACACCATTCCGCCTAAAGCGAATAATCAGAATCCTTGGAAAGTCGATTGGTATCGCTACAAAGAACGGCACTTGGTGGAGTGCTTCTTCAGTAAACTCAAACACTTTCGACGAGTGGCCACTCGTTACGACAAGTTGGCTAAGTCATTCCTCGCGTTTATATACATAGCTTCCATTTTCAAATTGACCCAATGATGAGTTTTCAGACACGCCCTAGTCATCTCGCTTCTATGTGTCTATTTTATTGATAGAGGTACAATATTATAATGATCCAAGATGTGGAAGAATGCTTAATAGCAAAATTATGCCGGAAGCTAATAAAGCTCCAGTGTAAAGTAATTGACGCTGCTTTACACTGGATGACTGTAATAAAATATCGGATATAGAAAACAATAATGCTACTCCAGTACCAACCATCATGAAGTAGTAGTTATTAAAAATTAGTCCGAACAATAAGCCAAAAATAGCATGAAGTAAGATGTATAAGATACGATACGTGGTTTCCTTGAATTTCTCTTTAAACTTTCTTATTATTCTTTCAACCAAACTTGAAATTAGGACGCCATAGATTAAAGTGATTGGCACGACGAACATAACCTGCAATAGAATAAGGAATCCGATACCTTTTATATATTCTATTGTCCAAGTGTTAAATCTAGGGAGTACGATTATATAAATAAGCAAGTAAACCGATACCGCCAACCAGACAGAAATTATCTTTCGATAGAGCATTTTCAAAATTCCATCTATCCCCTCACAAATCAAATATGAGGAGGGAGTCAAATCCCTCCTCAAAATACCTACCAACTCACACTTGAAAAATCATACAACTTTACTATCGCTGAGTTTATATTTGTCCCTGGAACCATCCAATTTGGCGGGGAATATTGTGACAATATATTATAACTCCCACCATTACTTGAGCCGTAAGCTTCATATGCAGGAAAACCATTGTGTGTCCCAGTAATACTAATACTTGAACCACTCACTGTAATCTTAGCATTATAATCAATATCAGGGGTAAAAGGTTTAGCATAACCGTAGGTTAACGGATTGCCTACTGATACAGTCGCATTTACAATTGTAGAGTCCGCTGATTTGCCTGCCCAAGCAGACATTCCAGCATTTGATGCTGTTAATGAAGTTGTTACATCTCCTTTTGTCATTCTGCTTATTCCTACAAAGTTAGCTGTCATAGAAGCTCCTGCATCGGTATTAATAATAATGACTTGAGAGGTTCTTGAAGAAACTGCCGTTTCAGAGTATCCTCTATTATCTCCTTCTGCTTGTCTGCACAGACAATCTGGTGAAGTGACAGAAGCGGCTGGAATGAATGTATTTATTCTTACAACCGCATAATTTCTGTTGTTATCCCCAAGGCTTCTTAAATAATCAGCCGCTTGGTGAATTGAGTTTCTTGCTTTTTCGTCCGATGTTGCTTCCCACAAAGCTGTTAAATGTTCTAACTCATTGTAGATACCATCTTTGTAGGTAGATCCACTGAACCTATCATCCCCCTCCATCATATGACCTGTGGGGTCCCGTCGAATTAAAGGATTATTACCAACATAAGTATATAGATTCAAACTGAGCGGATTATCCAGTCGCCCCCCATACGTATCCTCGTTAATAAACCGCCCCAAACTCGGTTCATACCACCGAGCACGCAAATACTGCAGCCCAACCGCATTATCCATCATCTCACCACTATATTTAAACGGCTGGGGCAGATTTTCCTGCTGGCCGACAATATTTCCGAAGATGTCATATTCGTAGGAGTTCAACTTCGTCATCCCAGTGCTGTCCATGAGGTTCACTACATCCCCATGACCATTCTGAAGATAGTACGTCTTCCCTTGCTCATCCTCACGCGCAATAAGTCCATGACCGCGAATATAGCTAGCCTTCCGTGTAGCCACACCGCCAACTACATCCGCTTCTGCAATGACCTGATTGCCGTCCCAATAGTATCTCGTCGTCTGCCCGTTCTCCGTTCTTTCATAAAGCAATCCATCTCCATTATAGGTATAGGATACATGAGCACCGCTGGTTAATGCAACGTCAATCAACCGATCACGTTTATCAAAGGTCCGTGTTGCATCTGGACTCTCAAACGGATTGTTCGTTGACATACTGGTTCGGTTGCCGCGATGATCGTAACCGTATGTCTCATTAAACTGATCCGATGTCGTGACCCGACTGAGCTGATCATAGCTGAAACTATTTGTAGCGCTGTTTTCTGTCTTCGTTAGTTGGTTCCCATTGTTATCATAGGTGTAGGCAAAAGAGTTTAATGGCGTACCATCTGACTTATTCTCGGTCAGAGATCCAATTCGAAGCCCGTCATACCCAAATTCCGAAGTCACCCCATTACGCTGCGTAATCTGCTTCAGCAAGCTGTTGTCATAATACGTATACTTCGCATCGTAGTCCGTTGTACTGCTATTGTTCAAAAAATCAGCAGATGGCGCTACCATATCCAGGCGGCTGCGTGAATCATAGTGATAATACGTGTTCTTCCCAAAAGGATCCTTCATCACAAAACGATTACCTGCGGCATCGTAGTCATACGTAATCGTTCTGCCATCCTGATACGTTTGTTTTTGCAAAGCTCCTGTTGACGATGAAAATGCATAGGCTGTTGTTCCCGTAGCATCCTTCATTTCAGTACGTCGTCCTGCCAAATCATACGTAAATACAATCGTTTCTTCGCCAGAAATTGGGTTCCACGCGCTATCCGTAATCTCTTTCTTTTTAAGGAAATTACGATTATCAAATGTGTATTTAAAGTAAGAATGATTTCGGTCAATCAGCCCTGTTTGATTCCCATTCGCATCATAGAAATACTTCTCTACTTTTCCGTTGGCATCCGTGGTTTGAATCAATTGACCAATTTCATTGTATTTCTTTACGTTCGTGTTCAAATCTGGATACGTCACCAGAAGCAGATTGTCCAGATGATCATACTGGTACGAAGTGACTTCATTCTTGGCATTTGTCACGCTCATCAATTGGCCTAACGTATTGTAGCCGTATGTCGTGATGTTCTTTGGCGTCTGGTTATCGGCTGCCGTCAAGACATGCCCTGCATAGTCAAACGTAAACGTACCAAGTTCCGTCGTTTGCGTGCCGCCGGCAGGCAGTTTCTTCGTTTCTTCTTTACTTGTCACCCGCCCTGCTGGGTCCAGATACTCCTTGATGGCATACCCTTCCGCATCCGTGCTCGTTTTCGTATCGTGGATATCATTATACTCCACACTTGCCGTGGACAAATCCGGGTAGGTGATAAGATTCTGGCGGCTCCACTGATCGTAGCCAAAACTCGTTTGATTTCCTAACGCATCTTCAGTGGAGGTCAAGCGCCCATACGGATCATAGGTATATTTTACTTTTGACTTGTAGATACCGCTGTCGTTGAATCCAGCATCTACTTTCCATCCAAGCGGATTCCATTTCGTAACCGTTTGAACACCTGTTTCATCTGTTTGCTGAACCTGATTCTGAAGGTCGAAGTAATCTATTTTGGCAAAGCTGTTATCGGGATGGATCACTTTGGTGACACGGCCAATCGCGTCGTACTCATAGGACGTGCTATTGCTGTTGCCATCGACATACGTTCTCAACTGCCCATTTGCTGTATTGTAGTCATATTGCTTGACAACAGTAGATACTGCACCATTCGCATCCGTGACGGCAACCGTTTGCTTCGTTGGAAAAGCGCCCAAATAAGGGGGGGCTGCGTTATACTCCGTTTGAACGGTTACGTAACTTGTATCATCCTTCTTGACTCTGGTTTGAAGCGCATTTCCATACGCGTCGTAATTTTCATTGATCGTTTCTTGCAGGATTGCCCCTGTTGCGCTGCCTTCACGTACCCGTACGGTGGTCACATTGCCTTTCACCGCATCCCGAACGTATTCGGTGTACTGCGTTTGAGTAGCTGATACAGGTCTAGAAACCCCAGTCAGTAAATGCGATGTCGCATCGTACGTATACGTTGTCGTAGTACCAAGTACATCTACGGAACTCGTTACATTGCCATACTCATTATACGACTGTGACGTCATCGTCTCTTTTGTTGTGGAATTCCCCGATTCTGCTTGTGTGATCTTGGTTGTAATCGGCGATGTCCATTTCTTGGCTTCGTCGTACGTATAGTCCGTTGTGTTTGTATACGTCTTTCCGTAATACGATGATGTAGTTTCGACTTTCGTATTGTAGAAAACAGAGGGAGTATCCTCATCAAAATACACTTTCTTATTCGTAAACGTGGACTTTGTTAAGCCACTGTCAACAGCCACAGAGAACAGCAACGGCGTAGTTGGGTTATACGAGGAACCCATATCACTCAGCGGATACGTGATGTCTTTGTGGTTCACGATTTCCGTACTGTTATCCGATTTTGTAATTCGATCTTCCCGCGATTTTGCACGGTACACTTGGTTGACAGAGTTGAGTCCCGTTAATCGATTAATAGGTGTATCCTCGTACGTATATACTGTTTTTGATCCTGTTGGATGGGTCACACCAACAAGTAACGCATAAGGATTGCTATAGCTAGGCGTCGTTCCCGTCAAACTAAATAACGCGTCCTTCAAACTGTAATCATATGTGGTCACTCTTCCGGCGGCGTCGACCACTTGACTGAGTAGTTCTTTGCCATTCTGCGTTATTTTATTATACGTGATGGTCTCCGTTCCTTTGATCAAGACAACAGAATTTGTCGTATATGTGATGGTGATGGTGTTCCCAATGGCATCCGTAATCGTGCTTAAAACAGTGCCGTATGTGGCATCGGTAGTATACGTAAACGTCACTTTATTATTGTACGCATCCGAGATTTGCAACAGTTGACCACTCGCACTAAAATATTGGCTCACATTTTGAACGGATTTGAGTACATAGGACGACGAGATACCATTAACCGAAACGGATGTATCCGTCGTAAATGTAAGGTCCCTCCAAGTGTAACCCACCAGGTTATTGGAAGCATCAATTTTGTAGACGCCTGAACCGCCAATATGCAAAAATTTATTACTTCCACTCATTTCAATCGACGAAATATTCCAACTCCACCCTTTGCCGATCGGGAACAGCTTTTCATCATAAGGCTTACTTGTTCCATTATCCGTACCGTAAACGGACATCTGATTAAATTGCGATGATCCACTGTCATATGACCTGGAGAGTGTAAAACCAAATCCATTTCTTCCCGGCAAACTTATGTCCGCTGCGTGCATGGAAAGCCCACCCGAGAGCGTTGAAATCGTTTCTTGGTCAAGACTAACCGAGTAAGGGGCCTCATCTGGATGTGTGTTCACATAACTATAGTCCGGCACAGGATCTGGATTATCGGCACTTGCACTCATCACTGGTTCTGCATAGCTTGCATCGCCTAATGCGCTGGTGATTTCACTTGCAGCTTCCTTGGATTTGTTGACAGGACGTGGTTTCACTTTATCAAGACTATCTTTGATGTCGTCCTTGGACTTCTTCCGATCCTGGAGCGCACTTTCTGCATCCTCCAATGTATAGCCTTGATCGAGGATGTTTTGAACATCCTCGATGGAAATATCGTAAGTATCCATGAGTTTCTTTTTATGCTTTTCTATTGCATCAATTGGTTGCTTCTCTTGTTTTTCTATTGCCGCAGCATAGGATATCTTACTTGCAATAGGTAGATTCGAAAGTAATAAAGTTGAGAGCACGGTAATTGAAAGTACCTTTGTAAGAAGCTTATTCAAGGCTTGTGCCTCCTTAGTTGCTTGTAGTGGTCTTGCCTGTGATATTTCCATTTGAATCAAACTGATAATTGGTTTGGTTGATTACAGCGTACTTATTAACCTTAAGTTCATAGGGACTTGCACCAAAGTCACCATCTACACCCACTACTTTAATGTAATAAGTAGAATTACTTATAACTCTGTAGAGAGTATCTTCGGTTGCCCCACTATCAAGCGCCAAACTGGCAGCAACAAACTTCATACTGGAATCATAAACATAGACATCGTAGTTCTTATCTGAAGGAACAGTTACAATTAAACGATCAATACCTGTAGCAGGTGCGACGTATTTGAAGAAATCTACATCAGTTGTTGAGTTAATTGACGACGTGTATGGCGTATTATAGTTGATTGCAAATGCTTGAGCTGTCGTGTCGTTTGGCTCATATGCGTTAGGAATGTTTAAATGATTCCGTGTCGCCGTTTCTGACCATTCCATTCCATCATTGACAGTCATCTTAAAGCTCCAAGTCCCATCTGGTAGAGCAGGTGTTTGTAATGACGTTGCAACACCTGTTTTTATACCTGAATCGTAACCAATGGTAGCCCAGTTATCCTTTGAACCTTGAATGCGGTAGCTTGATTGAGCTTGCCCATCTGCATCCGCATATGTCCAAGTAAAGTTAAGGACATTATCTGAAAGAGTTTGTCCATCTGTATATGAACTAAAAGCAGCAGTCGGCAGGTTATTCGTCTTTGTGTAGGAAAGTGGCGAGTATGACGAAACACCGCCTTTACTGTCCTTCACAGCAACTCGCCAACTATACGTGGTTCCACGAGCCAATTTGCCTGCTGGTACTGTGTAGTTGGAAGCTTCAGAGTTAATCCATCCTGAATCAGCAATAAGCGTAGTACCTGCTGAATCATAAATTTGCACATCATAAGCCGATTGTGTATCTCCTGCATCCATATCTGTAAATGTCCAGTAAAATAGTGGTGTAAGGCCATTCAATAATACCGGTGCTGATGAAATTGCTGAGCCTGGATTTAACGCTGTTGGTGTACCAGGATAATTATCCACAATAATGCTGCCTAAATATGAACTGCTGTCTACTCCCCAATTTCCATCGTTTGCTGTGATAACGATATTAGAATATGATCCTACGGGTATGTGATCATTATTAAGATCCCACTGCAAATTCCAAGATTGAATCGTTGAGGTATTCGCGATAGTAAGTGATTTTGTGATACCAGCTAAAGTAGCATTGATTGTTATACTATCATTGTCTGAATCACTAACTGTTCCCGAAATGTTTATTGTTCCATTTACATCAGCCAATTGATCAGCATTATTTATAGAGAGTACAGGAGGACGGTTTGCCGTAAAATTAATGATATTAATTGCATTAATTGCCTCATAGATCCCCCTGGTTCCTCCTGAACCAACGTACACATTGCTACTTAAACCGAAAGGTGCATATCCTGCTGGTATTGCTGGAATACTCGAAGCCGCGATCCAATTATTTACTCCATCGGATGATTGAACTTGCCCCGTTGACGGATTTACGATATAAAATTTACCTATGCGAACACTAGCGGAACCAGACGTTTTTGTAAAATTATTGCTTATACCTAATGGTACATAACCCAGAGGAATCGCTGCACCATTCGAATATGTTGACCAATCACTTACTCCCGGTGATCGAGCAAATATCTGTCCTGTTGTTGGGTTAATTACAAAATATTTTCCAATTACTTCATGTGATCCACCGCTTCCTCCAGAACCACTATATGCGTCGCTACTGATGCCTATAGGAATAAATCCTTCTGGAATCGGACTTCCATTAACTGGACTTGACCAGCTAGTAGCACTTGTTTTATAAGCGGTCTGACCTGTTGCCGGATTAATAATATAATATTTCCCGGGAGTAAGTTGGGCCCCTCCTGTATTTGCCCAGAATACGGTACTAATACCTAAAGGCAAAAAACCCGAAGGAATAGCCGGGCTACTTGTTGCACCAGACCAACTAGCAGCGCCTAGAGTAGTACTCATCAGTTCACCAGTTCCTACTGAAGCGGCATTCAAATATGGATTTTCCTCAACATTTTCGTTGTTGTTAGCAGAGGACGCTTCAGTGTCATTAAATTCAATGTCTAAAACTGTTACATGGTCATTCATATCTGAAACATACTGATCCAGAATACTTCGGATTTCTCCATTGTTTTTCAATGGATATTGCTGCTTTACCAACATCAAACCTCCAGCAACCATCGCTGCCGCCATCGAAGTGCCATTCAAAGACTCATATCCGCCATTCATATACGTACTTTTAATTCCCACCCCCGGAGCAACTACCTCCAACGCTTCACCTGTCGCCGAAAAACTGGCTCGCTGATTATTCTGATCAACAGCACCAACTGCTATCACTGAACCATACTTTGCAGGATATTGAATGGTATCTCCTGTTCCCTCTACATTCCCTGTATTCCCAGCCGCCGCTACTATCAATAGCCCGCTTGCATAGGCTTCATCAACTGCTTGATGAAGTGCCGGCGAGTCCACATTCGTTGCCATACTCATGTTGATGATATCCATCTGATGGTCTACTGCCCAATCGATACCCGCGATAACATCGGACAAATATCCTTTACCTGCTGAATCCAGAACCTTTACTGCATACAAATCTGCTTCGGGTGCAACCCCAACCACACCTACATCGTTGTTTCTGGCTCCTATAATTCCTGCTACATGTGTTCCATGACCGTTATCATCATCATAGGAGGTTGTATAATCAACGAATGAAGCTCCCCCCGCTATAACTAAATCCTCATGATGAGTATCGATCCCTGAATCAAGAACAGCAACTTTTACACCTTTGCCCGTGTATCCGTTATCCCAAGCATAGGTGGCATGAACCACCGATACGCCCCAATCCATCGTCTGAGTCGATGCCGTTTGTAGTTGAATATCTGGCTCAACCGATTCAATTGAGGAATCCTTTTTTAACTTTTCGATTTCCTTCGACGTCATCTTTGCCGCTATGGTGCGAGAATACTTCTGCTGCCGTTTGATTTTACCTTTAATCAAAGCTCCATCGACCTTCTTCTTGTCTTTAAACGTAACAATAACCCGCTGTTCTTCATCTCCGCTCATCTTATTATCGCTAGAGTTTGTAACGTTTGCTGGCTCTGTTCTTCCCTGTTTTCCAGAAGTGACCGACAATGTTCCATTGTAAATCCCTGAGGAATTAGCCGGGGCTGCAGCGGCCCCTCCAAACGATACAGTACCCAAAAGCAATGAACCGAGCATAACCAAGCTTGTATTATTTTTCCATGTCCAAGTCACGATATGAACCTCCCAATTGTGTAAATTCGAGATAGAAGAAACTCAGAATATCAAACATACGTTCGGTTATCAAGCGATAGAACTCCTGAAATATGCGATATTCCACACAAAACAGCCAATACTTATTCATTTTCGTTGTTTTTCTTTTGTTTGCTACCACATCTCCATCCTTTCAATTTTGTAGGTAAAATAAGGAATATGCAAAATATACCACTACCCAGAATAAACATCGATGCAAATCTCCTCGCAATTTGTGCATAAAAAAACGCAAAGACGCAACGATTTTTGCGTCCATTTGTAAAATTTTAATATTGACTTTTGGAGAAATACCAATAACTCGCCATCCGTACTAAACAATCATCTCACCAACCCAATAAGCAACGTCCCTCCCCAGTAAGGGTTCACAGAGTCCGGGCAAATTCACTCAAATGGTTTTCTGCTTGTACATGGGCGGGCAATAACAAATTCGACGCTTTCTCGATTCGGATATGATGCAACGATGCGGCAACAATGATCACCATGACGCAAATGATCGCCACAATGCCAATCCAGTTCAATTTCATTTGAATCCACCATCCTGTCCTTGTTCCGGTTATCCTTTAGCCAAGGAATATGCAGAATATACCATCCCAAGAAATAAACATCGATGCAAACCTTCCCCCATTTTGTGCATAAAAAAACACAAAGACGCAACGAAATTTGCGTTGATTTATAGATTTGGGGATATTTGCAACGCCAAAAAGCCAGCCGTCCCCGGCTGACTTCTCTCCACGCCACATCTTACACCCGCAACAACGCCTCACGCCCTCTACCCAAACACCAAATAACAAATCACAATCGACGCGACGAATCCGACCAGGTCGGAGATCAAGCCGACCTTAAGCGCGTAGCCTGCTTTGCGGATGCCGATCGCGCCGAAGTAGACGGTGATCACGTACAGTGTCGTGTCGGTGCTGCCTTGCACGGTCGAGGCGATGCGGCCGATCATTGAATCGGGGCCGAACTGCTCGATCAGGTCAGTGGTGAACGCCAGCGAGCCGGCGCCGGTGATCGGGCGCAGGAACGCCAGCGGCAGCACCTCGGTCGGCACGCCGATCGACTCGAAAAACGGCCGCAGCCAGCCGGTCAGCATATCCATCGCGCCGGAAGCGCGAAAGACGGAAATCGCCACCATCATGCCGACAAGGTGGGGAATGATTTTGACTGCGGTATCGAAGCCGTCTTTGGCCCCGTCGACGAACGATTCGTAAACGGGCACCTTGCGGTAAGCGGCATACAGGGGAATAAACACGATCAGTACAGGAATGGCCCAAGCCGAAATTAAGCTGACGATGGCGTACACGGGGCGATCATCCTTTCTGCGCCGGCGGCGTGGCGGCCGCGCCCGGCCTGCGATACCAGCGGTCGACGAGAATCGCCGCAGCCGTCGAGATGATGGTGGCAATCAGCGTCGTGCCGACGATTTCCGCCGGGTTCACCGAGTTGTAGTTCATGCGGATCGCAATCAACGTGGTCGGAATCAAGGTGATGCTCGACGTGTTGAGCGCCAGCAAGGTGCACATGGCCGGGCTGGCTTTTTCCTTGTCCGGGTTGAGCTTTTGCAGCTCCTGCATCGCTTTGATGCCCATCGGCGTCGCGGCGTTGCCGAGGCCCAAAATGTTGGCGCTCATGTTGGACATGATGTAGCCCAGCGCCGGATGGTTGTGCGGCACGCTCGGGAACAGGAAGCGCACGACCGGACGCAGCAGCACGGCCAGCTTGCTGAGGATGCCGGCATCTTCGGCAATGCGCATCATGCCCAGCCAGAAGACGAGAATGCTGATCAGGCCAAAGCAGACGGTGACGCCGCTTTTGGCCCCGTCGAACGCCGCTTGCGTGACGGCCTCGACATTGCCGTTGACGGCAGCAAACACAAATCCGGCGACGATAAAAAACAGCCAGATGAAATTAACCACGGCAGCAGCCTCCCTTCCTTAGTCCAGCCCGGCGTCAGGCACAACAGCAAACAGCTTGGAAAACAACATCCGGCAAATGAAAAGGTATCTGGCCGCCAGCGTCTCCCGCTCCCCGTCGCCTTCCCCCGCGACAAATGCCAAGCGGTCCGGTTCGGCCAGCCGCGGACTGCCCTTCTCATACAGCGGCAGCGAACCGATCGGCTGCCCGTTCAGGAAATAATGAAGCTGGCCGCGTTCGCCGAGCCGGTAATCCGCTCCGCCGCTATCGGCAAGCTCCAGCTTGCTGGTCAAACCCGTCTGCTCGCCTTCGGCCAGCGGGTACGACAGCGAACGGCCGACGACCCACGGCTGCCCTGGCACGGCTTGGCCCTTGGACGCGACGGTATCCAGCGGATAATATTGGAAGCCGTACGACAACAGCTTGGCATGGTCGTCCCAGTCGTTCGGATCGTTCAGCGTCACGACGGCCAACTGCTGGCCGCCCCGCGTCGCCGACGAAACGAGACAGCGCTTGGCAAGCTTCGTGTAGCCGGTTTTGACGCCGTCGGCTCCTTCGAACAGCGTGAGCATTTTATTTTTGTTATACCAGGTATAGTCCCAGCTTTCGTTCGGGTTCGGCGCTTTTTTCAGCTTGGTGGCGACGATTTCGCGAAACACCGGATTTTTTAGCGCGTAGGCGGTCAGTTTCGCCATATCGTTGGCGCTGGCGTAATGCTCGTTGCCGTCGTCCAGCCCCGAAGGGTTGTGAAAATGCGAATGCTCCATGCCGATCAACTGCGCTTCTTCATTCATCAGATGCACGAAGCCTTCGACACTGCCCCCGACATGCTCGGCAATCGCCGTCGCCGCGTCGTTGCCGGAGCGAAGCATCAGGCCGTACAGCATATCCTTGAGGTTCATCTCCTCACCAAGCTTCAAATAAATCGACGAACCCTCCTTGCCAAAAGCGTTTTTGCTCACTTTGACCGTATCGGTCAGCTGGCCGTGCTCGATCGCGACAATCGCGGTCATGATCTTGGTCAAGCTGGCAATGCGCATCGGCGCGTCGCCCTTCTGGCTGTACAAAATCCGGCCCGACTGCACGTCGATCAGCGCAGCGCCGACCGCGCTTGTGCCGATGGACGGCGGGGCTGCGGCGGCCTGTCCGGCCGGGAGCAGCGAAGCCGCCAGCAGCGACCAGAGACTGATTTTCAAGAAAGCCCTTTTCATCCGTTATCCTCCCACAGCGGCAGCGGTTGCCTGCCCGAAACTTTGTACAAGTATATGCGCCAGACCGCCGGATATGTCCTGTCCCTTTTGATGAGCAGTTGTTTACAAACCGCCGCCGGCCGGGTATAATAAGGTAGAATTTCATACGGGGATAATCGGAGGAGCCTGACACCAAGGGCTCTTTTTTATGTTTTTTGGGGTTGTCCCTGTGCGACAGGAGGAGTTGCACCATGTTAACCTGGCTCGCTTTAGCCATCTTTTTTGTCACCTATGCGCTGATGATTTCGGAAAAAATCAACCGCGCCGTCGTTGCTTTGGCCGGTGCGGCGCTGATGGTGTTCGCCGGCATTCTCGACATGCACAAGGCGTTCACCGAATACATCGAATGGGGTACGATCACCCTGCTGGTCGGCATGATGATTCTCGTCGGCATCGCCAGCAAAACCGGCGTATTCGCCTATGTCGCCGTACGCGCCGCCAAGCTGGCTCAAGGCGAACCTTTGCGGATTTTGCTGCTGCTCACGGTGTTAACGGCCGCAGCCTCCGCGCTGCTTGATAACGTGACGACCGTGCTGCTGGTCGCGCCCGTGACCTTCTCGATTACCCGGCTGCTCAAGGTCAATCCCGTGCCGTACCTGCTCGCCGAGGTGATTGCGTCCAACATTGGCGGCACTGCGACGCTCATCGGCGATCCGCCCAACATCATGATCGGCTCGGCCAATCCGCACCTGACCTTCAATACCTTTCTGGTCCATCTGGGCCCGATTACCGTGCTGATTCTCGCAGTCACCTTGCTTTATCTATATTTGATTTACAAAAAACAACTCGCCGCCCATCCCGAGCAGCAAGCCGAGCTGATGGCCATCGATGAAAAAGAACTGATCCAAGACCGCCCATTGATGCGCAAAAGCTTGATCGTACTCGGCCTGACCTTGCTCGGCTTCGTACTGCATGCCGTCATCCATATCGATGCCGCGGTCGTCGCTGTAAGCGGGGCCATTCTGCTGATGCTGATCGGTCTGAAAGGGCAGGAGGTCGAAGAAGCGTTTGATGCGGTGGAATGGGTGACGATTTTCTTTTTTGCCGGTTTGTTTGCGCTGGTTGGAGGGCTACAGCAGGTCGGGGTGATTCCCGCGATGGCCGAGAAATTGCTGGAGATTACCGGCGGAGATATCGGTTATGCGGCCGGGCTGATTTTGTGGGGATCGGGCATTGCTTCCGCCACCATCGACAACATTCCGTTTGTCGCTACGATGATTCCGCTGATTCGCGATATGGCGGAAGGTCTGGGCCTGGCCGCCGGCTCGCCGCAGCTTGATACGCTCTGGTGGTCGCTTGCGCTGGGCGCCTGCCTCGGCGGCAACGGCACGGTGATCGGGGCGTCGGCCAACGTCATTGTCGCCGGCCTGGCCGCCAAGGAAGGCAAGGGATTCAGCTATTGGGAGTTCCTGAAAGTCGGCGCGCCGATTACGGTGCTTTCGCTGCTGATGGCGCATGTGTATATTTATGTACGGTATTTGTTATAGCCAGATTTGTCCCCTGTAAAAAGGAACACGGGCCATCGCTTCGCCACACGCAGCAAACGCTGCGCGGTCGAAGCGATGGCCCGTCCGTTTATTCCAGACGCCGACGCCAGTACATAGCGGCGGTCGCCTCGCTAAGCCGAGCTTTTCATATAGGCCGTCGGTGGCCCGGTGCCAAACAGCAAGCGCAACTGTAAATCGGCGTGTGCAAGCAGCCGTCGTCAGCATCTAGCGGGCCAGCCCGCGGGCAGCCTACCGCCTCCAGCAACTGACCGCAAGCTTATGGCGGTCATCGCGGCAGCAATCAGCTCAGGAAGCGCGAGCCGCAACGTGCCGGCCAGCCAACTGCTTCGCTTCCTCCAAACTGTAAGCCGCCGCGTTTGCAGCTCTCGCATAGCGGCTCCCGCCAGCGCAAAACCGCCGCTTGCAAACCCATGCAAGCGGCGGCCTGACTCCCCCGAATTATACGATAAAGTTTTGATTTTCGATGTTCGTTACGTTCGTCGCACCCGTTGCTGGCGCCGCCGTATTCAGCGAGGTTGTCGCCTTCGTGCCTTTGAGCATGTTCTGGATTTTCTCGACCACTTGCGGCGCGGAATCGATCAGGCGCTCCAAAATATGCGTGTTGTTGTCCAGCGGCACAACTTTCACGCCACTTTTGCCAACGACGAGAAACGCAATCGGCGTAATCGACACGCCACCGCCGCTGCCGCCGCCGAACGGCAAGGCGACCTTGGCGTTCAGCGCATCGCTTTTGCTCACCGAACCGCCTTCGATTTCGATTTCCGAATCGGTCGTAAACTCGCTGCCGCCGGCGGCGAAGCCAAAGCCGACTTTACTGATCGGCATAATCACGCTGCCGTCCGGCGTCTCCACCGGGTCGCCGACAATCGTATTGACGTCGACCATTTCTTTAATGTTTTCCATGGCGACCTTCATCAGGCCTTCAATTGGATGTGTAGTCATCAGAATCCCTCCTGGCATGGATGTGGTTGCTGCAATTGTTTTGCTTGGCAAGCTTATCATGCCCGCAGTCGGTGGAGAGTATGTAGCTGCCCTACGAAACGAGCTGCTTGCGCCGCCGCGGCTTCACCACCAGCCGATACCAGGTGCGCAAGCCGCCCTCCTCGCGCGCGATCCGCACCACAAGCCGCAACCCCGCCCACAGCGCCACGCCGGCGCGCATCCGCCCCCGCACCCGCAGCGTCGTCGTAAATTCCAGCGCGTTGTATTGCGGCACAACCTCGACCCGCGGCTTCGTCCGCAAATCGACCCAGCGGAACGCAAAGCCAAGCAGCGACGATTTCAACGTCCAGACCAGCCCGGTCGTAATCGCCGTTTCCGGCGCATCGCCGACGCCAATCCGCGTATTCCACGTCAAGCTCGTACACTGGACATGCGCCAGCGTCTGTTTCATCCAATCGCTGAAGCTGAGCGTATGCTCGACGATTTCCCGCGCGTTGCGGTAAAACCGCTCAATTTTATGCTTCGTAATATGCTCCCGATTTTCATTCCGCAGCTTTGGTCGCGCCTCGTTGACCGTTTCCGCCTGCACCAACACGCCTTGGGACAACCCCTTGAACTGGATGACCGGCACTTCGAATTTATAGCGAACAAGGCCCGACAACGCCTTGATCTGCACCGTCAACTGATCGTTATCGCGCACCCGCGAAAAATACAACTCGCCGCGCACATCGCTGAACATCGCAACCGCAAAGCCGGCCAGCAGCACAAGTACGACGATCGACACGAGCACCATCCACACCGTCATCTTCCTCCCCCCATGAAAAAAAACTCCGCATGAGAAGCACGCTCTTCTCACTGTCGGAGTTTAGTATGACCCGTGTATGAAAATGGAATACATAGCAGCGTTCGGAATCGCCCTCACATCTCCCCGTGCTCGACGTCTTCGATCGTCAGCTGCTCCTCGCTGTCGTCAGCCCCCGGCCCGTCCAGCTTGTTGAACAACATCCGCGTCTCTTCCTCCAGATCCAGCTCAACCTGAAAGGTTGTCGATTCCGGCAAATCGGCGAGTGAGCCCAATCCGAAATATTCCAGAAACGACTTCGACGTGCCATACAAAATCGGTCGCCCGACCGCTTCCGCCCGGCCCGTTTCAACGATCAAATCCTTGCCCATCAGCGTCTGCAAAGCCCGATCGCATTTCACACCGCGGATTTCCTCGATCTCCACGCGCGTAATCGGCTGCCTGTAGGCGATAATCGACAGCGTTTCCAGCGCCGCCTGCGACAACGAGGAGCGCGAAGGCGTATACGCCAATCGCTCGAAATACGGGGCGTGCTCAGCCAGCGTCGTCAGCTGAAACGAACCGGCCACCTCAACGATCTGGATGCCGCGGCCGGCCCGCTCGAAATCGCCCTTTAAATCGTAAAGGAGATCCGTCACCAAAAGCACGTCGTGCTCCAGCACTTCGGCCAGTTGCCTGGCGTCAAGCCCTTCGTCTCCGGCGGCAAAGAGCAACCCTTCAATAACGGATTTCATCTGTTGAAAATGCAGTGTCAAGACCGGTTCCTCCCTCGTAAGCCTGAATGACGATGTCCTCGAACAGCCGGTGCTGGTAGCAGACGATTTTTTTCACCTTCATCAGTTCCAAAAGCGCCAAAAAGGTAACGACGATTTCCTCACGCGTCATTTCGTAATCAAACAGCTTGGAAAACAACAGTTTGCCGCCCTTGCTGCTGAGCATCTGCACAACTTCTTTCATCCGGTCCTTGACGGAAATTTCGTCGCGGCGGATTTTGGCAACCGTGTTGCGGTTGACCATTTTGCGCAGCGTGCGCTGGAAGGCGATCAAGAGGTCGCCAACGTCCAGCCCTTGCACGGGATTTTCCTGCACGACCGGCATAAACGGCGTCAAATCCTCCGGCTCGCGCGTGTAAACCAAACTGCGTTCGACTTCTTTGTCGCGCAGCATGTCGGCGATCATTTTGTACTTGCGGTATTCAATCAGCTTCTGCACCAGTTCGGCCCGCGGATCGTAATCCTCATCATATTCGTAATAATCGTCAAATTCGATCACCGGCGGCTTCGGCAGCAGCATTTTGCTTTTGATGGAAAGCAGGGTCGCAGCCATCACCAGAAATTCGCTTGTTACCTCCAGCTCCAGTTCCTGCATCGCCTGAACGAACTCCAGATACTGATCCGTAATTTCTTTGATCGGGATGTTGTAAATGTCAAGCTCGTTTTTGTCGATCAAGTGCAGCAGCACGTCGAGGGGGCCTTCAAAGGCTTCCAGCTTATAGGTGACTTTCAAAATATGCGACCCCCATCTTCGGAAAAAAATATGCGGCTTCCGCCTGAACATTGTGATGAATCCCGGCCGGCTCCAGCCGGTATTGTATGGGGCTCCACTCGCTGTTGCCACCGGATTTTATTGAACAACACGCCAATAGCAAAAATCCGGCGGCAAAAGCGACCGCTATCGCGGTTTCCACTCCATATCGGCGCTCCGGCCAAGGATTTCATCAAACTGGATCATTACTTACAATTGCTTCGTCAAATTCGCCATCTCAATCGCCGTAACCGCGGCTTCCCAGCCCTTGTTGCCGGCTTTCGTGCCGGCACGCTCAACGGCCTGCTCAATCGAATCGGTCGTCAGCACGCCAAAAATCGTCGGCACGCCCGTTTTCAGCGCAATCGCCGAAACGCCCTTCGCCACTTCGCTGCACACGTAGTCAAAATGCGGCGTTGAGCCGCGGATTACCGTACCAAGCGTAATAACGGCGTCGTATTTGCCGCTTTCGGCCATTTTTTGGGCAATCAGCGGAATTTCGAACGCGCCGGGCACCCAGGCGATCTCCACTTCGTCATCGGCGACGCCATGGCGCTTCAAGCCGTCGAGCGCGCCGCCAAGCAGCTTGGAAGTAATAAATTCATTAAACCGTCCGACAACGATTCCGTATTTGAGATTTTGTGAAACCAAATGTCCTTCGTACATATGCGGCATGGTTCTGTTCTCCTTTTAGCTCCAATGGATGAATGGGTTGATTTTAAAATGTATCGGGTCAAGCTTCAAATGCCGCTGCCGGAATCATGAAATTCCAGCATGTGGCCGAGCTTCAGCTTTTTCGTATGCAAGTAGTTGATGTTGTCTTCCTTGGACGGCATTTGGATCGGCACGCGCTCGACGACTTCGAGGCCGTAACCCTCCAGACCGCGGATTTTGCGCGGATTGTTGGTCAAGAGGCGAATTTGCCGCACGCCCAAATCTTTTAAGATTTGCGCCCCAATGCCATAATCGCGCAGATCGGCAGCAAATCCAAGCTTAATATTCGCTTCGACGGTATCCAATCCCTGCTCCTGCAAGGCGTAAGCTTTCAATTTATTGATCAGGCCGATGCCGCGGCCCTCCTGGCGCATGTAGAGCAGCACGCCGGCGCCTTCGCGTTCGATTTGCTGGAGCGCCGCGTCGAGCTGCGGCCCGCAATCGCAGCGGTTCGAATGGAATACGTCGCCGGTCAGGCATTCGGAGTGAACGCGCACCAGCGTCGGGCGATCCGGTTCGATTGTGCCCTTGACAAGCGCCACATGCTCCTTATTGTCGAGCTGGTTCGTGTACGCGATGGCGCGGAACGTGCCCAGATCGGTCGGCAGCTTGATATCGACTTCGCGCTGCACCAGCTTTTCTTTTTGGTTGCGATAGTGAATGAGGTCCTGGATCGTGATGATTTTCAGCCCGTGCGCGCGGGAAATTTCCATCAAATCAGGCACGCGGGCCATCGTGCCGTCTTCCTTGATCACCTCGCAGATGACCGCTGCCGGATAAGCGCCGCTCATGCGCGCGAGATCGATGGCTGCTTCCGTATGGCCGGCACGGCGCAGGACGCCGCCTTTTTTGGCGATCAGCGGGAAAATGTGGCCGGGACGGCGGAACTCCTGGGGCCGCGTCGCCGGATCGATCATCGCCATGATCGTGCGCGAGCGCTCAAAGGCGGAAATGCCGGTCGAGGTCTCGACGTGGTCGATCGACACCGTAAACGCCGTGCCGTGGTAGTCGGTGTTGCGCGACACCATCGGCGGCAGGTCCAGCTCCAGCGCGCGTTCTTCGGTAATCGGCACGCAGACGAGGCCGCGGCCTTCCTTGATCATAAAGTTGATCACGTCCGGCGTCGCCTTGTCGGCCAGCGCCACAAAATCGCCTTCATTCTCGCGGTCCTCGTCGTCCACCACAATGACGACCTTGCCCAGCATCAAATCATAAATCGCTTCTTCAATCAAATGGAACTGTAGGTCCTGGTCTCCCATATCCGCTCCTCCATTTCTCTCTCTTACATAAACCCGTGTTCAGCCAAAAATCCCGCGGACAACATGCCCGCTTTGCCGCGGCCTTGCCCTTGCCCCTGTCCTTGGCCTGCTCCGCCGGCCGTTTCGCCGTCTCCGCCACCGCCGATGCCGAAGCGCAGCAGCCGCTCGACGTATTTGCCGAGAATATCGGTTTCGAGGTTGACGGTGTCGCCGGGCTTTTTGTCCTGCAGCACCGTTTGCGCCAGCGTATGCGGGATGATCGAGACGGATGCGTATGTATCCGTCACCTCGACGACGGTCAAGCTGATGCCGTCAATCGTGATCGAACCGCCGGGCAGCACATATTTGAAAATCTCCTGGCGTTCCGGCGCGAACCGGAATACCACCGCATTCTCCTCCGGCACGCGCGAGACGATTCTGGCCATCGTATCGACATGCCCTTGCACGATATGGCCGCCGAACCGGCTATTCACCGCCATCGCCCGCTCCAGATTGACGCGCGCGCCTGTCTGTAAAGCGTTCAGGTTCGTCTTGCGAAATGTCTCCGGCATCACATCAACGGCAAACGAACCGCTGTCGAAGCTGACGACGGTCAAGCAAACGCCGTTGACGGCGATGCTGTCGCCAAGCTGCACATCCTCCAGCACCTTGCGAGCGCCAATCGTCAGCACCATCGCTTGCCCCTGCCGCTGGATGCGGCGCATCACGCCGATTTCTTCTATAATTCCCGTAAACACGGCTAGCTCATCTCCTCCTGCGGCTCGTATCGCGGATATCCGGTCAGGCAGATATCCTGACCGAACCGCTCGACGCTCACCCGGTCGAGCGTCAACGCATCGTTCATCCTGGCGAAGCCGTCGAACGCGAAATTGACTGGTGCCGCCGCCCCGCCGCCGATAATCTTCGGCGCGATGAACAGCACCATCTTGTCCACGAGACGGCGCTCCAGCATCGCGCCGTTCAACCGTCCTCCCCCTTCGAGGAGGACGGAGCCGATCTCCCGCTCGCCCAGCAGCCGCAGGGCGAGCGGCAAATCCACCTGCGGCCCGCCGCCGCAGGTGAGCACCTCCGCGCCGCGCGCTTCCAGCGCGGCGCGGCGCTCGGCGGGCGCTTGCCCGCCAGCGAGCAGGATCGTGCGTTGCCGATCCTGCTCCTGCAGCACGCGCGCGCCCGGCGGCGTACGCAGCATCGAATCCGCGATGATCCGCACCGGCTGCACCGCCGGTACGGACAGACGCGCGTCGAGCTGCGGATCATCGGCGAGGACCGTGTCCACGCCGACCAAGATACCCTGGTGCCGGTGGCGCAGGGTATGCACATACGCGCGCGACGCTTCGCCGCTGATCCAGCGGCTGTCGCCCGTCTTCGAGGCGATCCGCCCATCGAGCGTGCTCGCCGTCTTGAGCGTCACGAACGGCAGCCGCGTGACGATAAACTTGTTGAACGCCTCGTTCAGCGCCGCGGCTTCCTCTGCGAGCAGGCCCTCCGTCACCTCGATGCCGTGGGCCCGCAGCTTGGCGATGCCCGCCCCGGCCACCTGCGGGTTCGGGTCGCCCGCGGCGACGACGACGCGGCGGATGCCCGCTTCGATCAGCCGGTCGGCGCACGGCGGCGTCCGGCCGTAGTGGCAACACGGCTCGAGCGTCACGTACGCCGTGCCGCCGGCCGCGGCGTCGCCGGCCATGCGCAGCGCGTTGACTTCGGCATGGCCTTCGCCACGCTTCAAATGCGCGCCCATGCCGACAATCCGCCCGCCGCTGACGATCACGCAGCCGACAACCGGGTTGATCTCCGTCTGCCCGGCCGCGCCGGCGGCCATTTGCAGCGCCAGCCGCATATACGCTTCGTCATTCAAAAGCTGCACAGCTTCCACCCCCGTCCGTCGCTTCGTGTAATGAAAAAAAGCCCCATCCTTTGCAGGATAGGGGCTGTGGTTGGCATTCAGGCGAACACGAAAAAGCTCCAAGGGAGCGCTGTTTTTTTTCAACCCAAACAAAGAAGACCGACTGCAGCCCGAAAATGAACAGACCCGCCGAATTTTCGCTGGCATTGTGAAAAAAACTACAAGCACTCGCGATGAATCCAGATTTCGCGTTTCCTTTCTCCCATCCAGACTGTAACTGTCGGTCCCGGAATCTCACCGGATCAGCCGTAGCGAAGCTGTTGTCAGGTGCCGCTAAAAGCTTCAAAACGGGTCACGGACTAAAGCGCTTTGCACGTTGTGCAAGCCGCGCTATCACCGCCGGTGGGGAATTGCACCCCGCCCCGAAAGGAATGCATACAATCATGATAAGTATACAGAGGATTGAAGCATCTGTCTATATGGTATAACGGATTATACCTCGACGATTTCTACCTTTTCCATCAAATCCCGGCCTTTGAACGCGTCGATCAGCTCCATGCCTTTGGCCACTTTGCCAAAAACCGTATGTTGACCGTCCAGATGCGGCTGCGGCTGATAGCAGATGTAGAATTGGCTGCCGCCGGTATTGCGTCCGGCATGGGCCATCGCGAGCGTGCCGCGCTCATGTTTGTTCGGGTTGATTTCGCAGTTGATCGTGTAGCCGGGACCGCCCGTGCCAGTGCCGTTCGGGCAGCCGCCTTGCGCTACGAAACCCGGAATGACGCGGTGAAACACCAGTCCATTATAAAAGCCGGAATTGGCCAGCTTTTCGAAATTGGCTACCGTATTCGGCGCGTCCTTGTCAAACAGGTCGATGACCACTTCGCCGCCGCCGGCGAGTTTGATGTGTGCTTGTTTTGCCATTCAACGTCTCACTCCTTCTATAATATTTCCTTATTGTACTATGAAAGCTTTCATTTCACAAATAAACGGCAAAAGACAACCCCTTCGCCCTGCTTAAAAGGTGTTGTCCCCCGTTGCATTCGCTATGCGGCTGCGACCGCGGCTTTAGCTGAGCTTGGACGGCTGCCGTTAGTCCTCGATGATCTCGTCCAGCTCGCTGGCCTGCTGTTGCGCCGCTGCCACAACCTCGCGATCCGTTTCGCTTGCGCCTTGCATGTCTTCCGCCGCTTGCGCTTGCTTGTTCAACTGCTGCTCGATTTGCCCGATCCCGTGCGCTTGCTGATGGTTTTTGCTTGTCGACATAACCGTTTGGCCTCCTTTCGCTGCGTATGCCTTGTTACTATGCGCGGAAAAGGAGCCCATTATGTGCAAAAGGCACCGGCAAAAAAGCCCCGGACCACGTCCAGGGCTGCTTGGCTCTCTCCATTTATTTGCTCGCTTGCTTCATTCTTTCGGGAATCAAATCGTTGCCCGCTACGTTCTCAAACGTTTCGCGCTTGACAACCAGATCGGCTTGACCGTCCTTCACGAACACGACAGCGGGACGGCGGACGCGGTTGTAGTTGCTCGCCATCGCGTAGTTGTATGCGCCTGTGCAGGAAACGGCCAAAATGTCGCCCGGCTCGACTTTCGGCAGGTTGAGGTCCCAAATTAGCATATCGCCGCTTTCGCACAGCTTGCCGGCGATCGAAACGACTTCCTCCGGCTGCTCGGTAGCGCGGTTCGCCAGCATCGCTTCATATTGCGCATCGTACAGCGCAGGGCGCGGATTGTCGGACATCCCGCCGTCAACGGCTACATATTTGCGCACGCCCGGAATTTCCTTGGTGCTGCCGATCGTGTACAACGTCGTGCCGGCGTCGCCAACGATGCTGCGGCCCGGCTCGATCCAAATCTCGGGCAGCGGATAATCGTTGCTGCCGAAGTTTTCTTTGATCGCGTCCGTAATCGCTTTGACGTAAGTCGCCATCGGCAACGGCGTATGGCCTTCGATGTAACGGATGCCGAAGCCGCCGCCCAGGTTGATCACGCGGAACGTCAAGTCCAACTCCTTGCGAACGTGAACGGCAAACGTCGCCACGCGCTCAGCCGCCATGCGGAAACCTTCCACTTCAAAAATTTGCGAGCCGATATGGGAATGCACGCCCAAAATCTCGATATGCGGCAGCGCCTTCGCTTCTTCCAGCGCGCGGAACGCTGAGCCGTTGCCCAGATCAAAGCCGAATTTGGAATCGGTTTGGCCGGTGGAGATAAATTCATGCGTATGCGCTTCAACGCCCGGCGTTACGCGGAACAGCACCTTCACCTTTTGGCGCTTTTCGCCGGCAATCGCATTCAGCGTGTGCAGCTCGGCAAAGTTGTCCACTACAAAGCAGCCGATTTTGGCGTCGATCGCCATTTCGATTTCTTCAATCGTTTTGTTGTTGCCGTGAAAATGAATGCGTTCGGCCGGGAAGCCCGCTTGCAGCGCCGTATACAGCTCGCCGTCGGACACGACATCCAGAGACATTCCCTCTTCAGCCGCCAGGCGGCACATCGCCATCACACAAAACGCTTTGCTCGCGTAGGCGACCTGGAATTTCAGGCCGGAAGCCTTAAACGCTTCGACAAACTCGCGGCAACGCTGTCTAACGAGCGCTTCATCAAATACATATAAAGGCGTGCCGAATTGTTGGGTCAATTGCGTAGCGTCGACACCGCCGATTTCGAGGTGGCCTTGGTCATTTATTTTGCTCGTACCGTGTAAATACATAGCTTTAGTTTCCCCTCTTCCTGATCTTGAACTTGCCGGAATCCGCCTCGTGCGGCTCCATATGCATTACTATTAAAAGTACCATACTGAAAGCATTTTTGGCAATAAGGCATTCGCGGATGGGCCACGTGCCGTCACAGTTAGTGCCGCTCCATCTTGACTCCGATTGCATCTACGACGTCGGCGCTAAAAATCGTACCGGCCGAACCCGTGTCCAGCAAAACATGTTTCAAATGAAGCTCTCCACCACGATAATCCAACTATTACTTACATTAATGTAAAATAATACCATATATCTATTTCTCATCGTAGCCCTTGCACTCCCGCCCATTTCTCGCGAAGCTTCAGTGTTTCACGGGATGTATGAAAAAAACCATATTCCCGATGTGGCTGCTCCCTGTGCAGTTCGTAATAACGCTTCATAGCGACTGTAGAATCTTCAAATCGATCAATCAGCGCCACCTCATCAATGAACCAATATCCATCCTCGGTATGAGACAGTAAAGCCTCACAAACAATCCATTCATTCGGAAACTGCTCCCGTACTTCTTGCCAACGCATCCCATGCCGCCTCCTTGACAGCTAATCCATCATCCGTTCATTGTACCACAAATCCCCTGCGCTGACGGCAGTCCGCATCGACAATCCGCATCAAAAAAGGGCATCCGCCGATGCCCTTCCCGATCCTTTCTTGCTGCCTGCTATTGCTGCGGTTCCGGCTGCCGCGTGCCGTCGATCGGCTGGGTCAGGCTGAGCCGCGTTTTGGCGGACAAGACCGGCCGGCGTACCAAAATGGCGAAAAAGCCCTTGGCGTTAAACGGAATAAACGGCCACATGTACGGCGAGTTGTACGAGCGGCGTGTCGCCAGGAAAATCAGCCACAACGTGCTGCCAACCACCAAACCCGGCACCTGGAAAATCGCCGCGGCGACCAGCAGCAAAAGCCTGGTAATCCGATTCGCCAGCCCCAATTCATAGCTTGGCGTCGCAAACATCCCGATCGAAGCGACGGCCAGATACAAGATGACCTCATTAATGAACAGCCCGGTTTTGACGGCGATATCGCCGATCAGGATCGCCGCGACCAGTCCCATGGCGGTAGCCAGCGGCGTCGGCGTGTGCACGGCGGCCATGCGCATCAAATCGATGCCGATATCGGCCAGCAGGAACTGCACGATCACCGGCAGGTGGCTTTCTTTTTGCGGACCGATAAAGTCCAGTCCCGGCGGCTTAAGCGACGGGTCCTGCACCATCAGAAACCACAGCGGCAGCAAAAACAGCGAAGCCATAATCCCGGCAAACCGCACCCAGCGCAAATATGTGCCGATAAACGGCGTCTGCCGGTATTCCTCGGCATGCTGAACATGGTGGAAAAACGTCGTTGGCAAAATCATCGCGCTTGGCGACGTATCGACGAACACGACGACATGGCCTTCCAACATATGCGCCGCCACGACGTCCGGCCGTTCGGAATAACGGACCATCGGGTATGGGTTCCAGCCCCTGTTGACGATCGATTCCTCAAGCTGCTTTTCCGCAAGCGGCAAACCGTCGATTTTCACCTTGTTGATTTTGTCCTTGATCGCTTCCACCAGATTCGGATCGGCGACATCGTTCAGATAACCGATGCAAATATCGGTTTTCGTCCGCTTGCCAACCTGGACGATTTCCAGCTTCAACCGCTCATCGCGCAAGCGCCGGCGCAGCATCGTCACATTGATCAGCAGCGTTTCGACAAAGCCGTCGCGCGAGCCGCGGACGACCCGCTCCAAATCGGGCTCGGCAATCGAACGTGCGGGGTAATTTTTCACATCAACCGCAATCGCCGCCCGCTCCCCTTCGATAAAAAACGCCGTGCCGCCCATCAGCACCTGCCCGACGATCTCGGACATTTTCTTGTAAATCTTCACCTGATTGTGCGGCATCAGCCGGTCGGCGAATGTCTCCAGCGTATGTTCTTGCACGGTCTGTTCATCGGCATAAGTCAGCCGCATCAAAATCTGGGTCAGCACCTCGTCCTTGACAAAACCGTTGCAATAAAAAATCCCAACGCGCTTGTCGCCGAACACCATTTCGCGCAGCAAGAGATCGAAGCTTTTGTTCAGCCCGACGCGCTCCTCCAGCAGCCGCTGCACCTCTTCCATACTCGGCGGGATATCCTCGCGCTCCTTAAGCCGTTTCTCCTCGACCGTCATCTGGTCGATTGTGCCTTTGCCTTGATCCTTCTCTTGACCTTGCTCCTGATCTTTCCCTTGACCTTGCTCCCGATCTTTCCCCTGCACCTGCTCCTGATCGCGACCCTGATCTTGACTTTCACCAACTGCCTCGCCCGTTTCAGTCCCGTCGTCGCTGTCGGTGGCGAGCCAAACGTTGCCGTCTTGATCCACAGCCAACTTCGGCTCGTTATTCGACCCGTTGCGTTCCTGCGAATCCCCGTTTTTCACTCTGACCTTCACCTCATATCGCTCCCTTCCTCATTCATAAATCAGCCATTCGAACAACGAGCCGAACACTTTGCCCATAATCATCGCCATCAAAAGCGACAGCATATAGGGCCCCATTCCGACGCGCTTGGCAAGAATCGGCAGCACATTGATGACCTCGGTCAGCGCCGCGGCAAGCATGCCGACAAAACAGCCGGCGAACAAGCCAACAACCCCTGCCCCAAGTGCAAACAAATGCACATGCACATCCGACAGATCAAACCAGGTAAACACAAGCGAGCCAGCGACGACCGCCGCTTCGTAAATATGAATCTGCTTGCAGGAACGGGTTAGCTGGCACAGCCGCGGAATAATATCGAGCACGACCAAGAAGGCGACCATCCCGCTGCCGACGGCGATTCCTCCGGCCAAACCGATAAAGGCGATGCCCAGCCAGACGAGCACATCGGCGATCATGACCGTTCACGCTCACCTTCGTGAATTTTGTTGTACTCCTCGGTGATGACATAGTGATTCAAATTTTCCTGATACATGAACATTTCCACTTCCAGCGGGCTCGGTTCTTCGTTGAATTTCTTTTTGAACAAATGATTGAAAAAAATCACCATGCCTGCGCCGATGCCCAGTGAATAAGGAATTTGCAAAATCAGCGGGCGCGCCTTTTCTTCGCCGGTGATCAGCTCATAAATGCGCCGGTGCACGGCCAACATGCTGACGTCGGCGTGAAAATTCATGATCGCCAGCCCCGAGCCGATGAACAGCAGCAGCCAGACGAGCACGATCAGCACGACAGGCGGCCGCTTGCGGCCGGATACAATTTCCAGCAGCACATGCGGTTCGCCAAAATGCTCGATTTGCAGCTGCGGATGCTGCGCTTTGATTTTGCGGACGATCAGCATCATGTCAATCAGAATGCGATTACCGTCGGCGGGCTGCGGCCGATGAATGACAAGTTCTTGCAGCGCGGCCTCGCAGGCAGGTTCGACGATCATCTGGGCGATATCGCCCAGCCGGACGATGCTGCCCTTGCGGACGCAAGCTCTCCGGCGCAGCCGGATATATAAATAAGGTGTGTCGGTCGGCGCCATCCCTGTCTCACCTCCTGCTCGTTCACCCTTGTATAGGGGTAGTATGCAAATCATTCAAGCCCGCTACACACCACGCCGCGTGGTAAATCCTCCTACCGTGCCTGCCGCGCATAGCGGACAAGCGTTCAAGGCATATTAACGGTGCAAAAAGCAAGCTGATTCCTGACAGAAAGGGTGAACGACATGGCAAAATTGGCGCTGACGCTGGTGATTATCGGCGCGCTGAATTGGCTTTTGGTAGGGCTTTTCGAGTGGGATGTGGTCAGTGCTTTGTTCGGCGGAGACTCGCACCGCGAATCTTCGAGCTTAAGCCGCGTCATCTATACGCTGGTCGGTCTTTGCGGACTGTACAGCATCAAATTTTACTTTGACGATCGATCGACGGTCCGCTAACCGCGGCGACGACGATTGGCGGGCTGAGCGCGCCAAAAAGCCACAGCGACGGTTCCCGATGGGGAAGCCGCACTGTGGCTTTTTTATCATGTGGACTTGTGGCTGCGCTGCATATGGCGTCGTCGCTGGCCGCACGGCCGCTATTGGGCGATTTGCGCCCGGATCGACTGTAAAATTTTCTTTTCCAGCCTGGACACCTGCACCTGGGAAATGCCCAGCCGTCCGGCCACCTCGGACTGGGTCTGATCGCGGAAGTAGCGCAGGTAGACGATCAGCCGCTCCCGCTCGCTCAGCGCGCCGATCGCTTCGTTGAGCGCTAGCTTTTCGAACCATTTGTCCTGCGAATCGTCGGAAATTTGATCGATCAACGTGATCGGATCGCCGTCGTTTTCGAATACCGTCTCGTGAATCGACGACAGCGGCTTGTTCGCTTCCTGGGCGAAAACGACTTCCTCTGCGGTAATCATCAGCTCCTCGGCGACTTCCTTGATCGTCGGCAGCCGGCCGAGCCGCTTGGACAGTTCATCTTTCGTCTTGCGGATTTTGTTGGCCAGCTCCTTAAGCGAGCGCGACACCTTCAAGGTGCCGTCGTCGCGCAGGAAGCGCTGAATCTCGCCGATAATCATCGGCACGGCATAGGTGGAGAACTTCACTTCATACGATAGGTCGAATTTATCGACGGACTTCAGCAGTCCGATACAGCCGATCTGGAACAGGTCCTCGGCTTCGTATCCTCTGTTCAAAAACCGCTGCACCACGGACCAGACGAGCCGAATGTTGCAGCTGACGAGCGTTTCCCGGGCCACCTGGTCACCGGATTGGCTAAGGGCGATCAGCCGCTTGACTTCGCTATCGTCCAAGTAGCTGTGAGAGGCATGCTTCAAATCGACGTCCATAAGATCAAACCCCTAATTGTATAAAGCTTTTTTCGATTCAATTCGCTTCATCATCGTAATTTTGGTTCCTGCTCCGACGGCCGTCACAACTTCCACTTCATCCATAAAGTTTTCCATGATCGTAAAGCCCATGCCCGAACGCTCCAGCTCCGGCTTGGACGTATACAGCGGCTGCTTGGCTTGCTCCAAATCTTCGATGCCCGCCCCGTTATCTTCAACGGTAATGAACACCTTGTCGCCTTCGATGCGCGTGGAGATCGTAATCACCCCGTCCTGGCGGTTGTCATAGCCGTGAATGATCGCGTTGGTTACGGCTTCGGACACGACGGTTTTAATGTCGGTCAGCTCGTTTAACGTCGGGTCCAGCTGGGACACGAACGAAGCGACGGCAACACGAGCAAAACCTTCGTTTTCGGATCGGCTGGCGAACTGCAGCGTCATAAAATTCGTCTCGCTCATAACGCAACCTCCAGACTGGAGAGCGCCAACCGCTCATTGTCCTGAATCGAGACGATTTTAAACAACCCCGACAGCTCGAACAGTCGGTACACCGGCTGGGTCACGTCGCATACGACCATTTTGCCGCCTTTGCCCGTAATTTGCTTGTAGCGGCCGAGGATGACGCCCAGCCCGGAGCTGTCCATAAAACTCAACCCGCGCAAGCTCAAAATCACGTGGCGCGTATCCTCCTTGGCAATCGCTTCCTCCATGCGGGCCTTCACGACGTCTGCCGTATGATGGTCCAGCTCGCCCTTCAATCTGACAATCAGCGCTCTTCGACCTTGTTCAAATTCAATTTGCAGGCTCACACTCGCACACTCCTTCCAGGTCATGACAACTAGGATTCTACGGCGAAAGTGGAATATCCTGCCCCCCGACAAAACTAGAAGAAATGCGCTAAAAGCAGCGGAAAAGCGAGCTTTTTCGGGTCAGCCCGTCATTGGTTCGTGGTAAAAAGCCTTGTCGTCGTCCGCTTGAACAGCTTCCACCAGCCTGCCTTGCCAACAGCGGCCGGCGATTCGAGCGGGAACTCCGTCAGCACCGTATCGCCTTTGTAGACGACGATTTTGCCAATCGGCTGGCCGAGGGCAATCGGCGCTTTCAGGTTCGCATCGAGCTGCAATTCGTGACGAATCTGTTCGGCGGCTTCGCCTTTTTTCATCAAAATGCTGTAGTTTTGCTTCGCGGTCAGCGGCACCGACGCCACGTCGCCTTTGGCCACGTCGAAGCTGCCCAGGCTGTCGCCGGCTTTAAACAGCGGATAATTCGTATATTGCGCAAACGCATAATCAAACAGCTTCGTCACTTCGGCATTGCGCGTTTTCGTATTTGGTTCGCCGAGCACCACCGCGATGACGCGGAAGTTGTCGCGCTTGGCGGTTGCCGACAAGCAAAACTTCGCTTCGCTGGTATAGCCGGTTTTCAACCCGTCCGCACCGGTATAAAAACGCACCAGTTTGTTCGTGTTCACCAGCCAAAACGGCTTGGGCGTATCCTTGCGCAAATAATCCTGATACGTGCCGGTAAACTGCGTAATGCCTTCATGCTTGAGCAGTTCGCGCGACATGGTGGCAATATCCTGCGCCGTCGTATAGTGGTTATCCACAGGCAGCCCGTTGCAATTGGAAAAATGCGTGTTCGTCATGCCCAGTTGCTTGGCCCGCTCGTTCATCATCTGGACGAAATTTTCCTCCGAGCCGGCGATTTTCTCGGCCATCGCCACCGACGCGTCATTGCCCGACGCCATCGCGATGCCCTTGAGCATTTCCTGCACGGTCATCTCTTCGCCCGGCTCAAGGAAAATTTGCGAACCGCCCATCGATGCGGCGTATTCGCTGACGCGCACCTTCTCGTCCATTTTGATTTTGCCGGCATCGATCGCTTCCATGATCAGCAGCATCGTCATAATTTTCGTAATGCTGGCCGGCGGCAGCTTTTTATCCTTGTTTTTGTCAATGATCACAGTTCCCGTATCGGCGTCCATCAGTACGGCCGACTGCGCACTTGGCGCCAGATCAACCGACGGCGGTTTGGCCTCCTCGCCAAACGCTGCCGGCAGCCACAAAAGCGCCATCAATTGCAAACATATCCAGCTTACTAACCCTTTTCTCAGCATAACGATCTACCCCTCCTGTGAATGGTTGAAGCAAAAGCCGACTGGCCGCTTGAATTACTGCTATTCAGTGTTGACGGAACGGCTGTAAAATATTCCAAGATCAAGGAATAAAATGCGACAAAAAAACCGCTCCGGCTGCTTGAAACAAGCAGCAACGGAACGGTTGATGGGTGAAGGGCGCCCGGACCGGGCCGCCCTCTCTCGCAAGTGAGCGCAGCGCGCCCGGTTACGATAATTCGATAACATCGTAGATAAGCCGCGGCGCTGCCGGCGGCGCCGGGGTGATGCGGTAGGCTGCCAACACGCGCTCGACCGCTTCGCGCACGTCTTCGCGGTTGGCGTGCAGCGTGCAGATCGGCTCGCCGGCTTGTACCGCATCGCCGATCTTTTTGTGCAAGGTGATGCCCACCGCGTAGTCGATGGCATCTTCCTTGCGCGCGCGCCCGGCGCCAAGCAGCATCGCGGCGACGCCGACCAACTCGGCGTCGATCGCGCCGACGTAGCCGCTCGCCGCGGCCGGCACGTCGATCTGCAGCGCCGCTTGCGGCAGCAGCTCCGGCGCATCGACAATCGCCGGATCGCCGCCTTGGCCAGCGACAAATTGCCGGAAGGTGTCCAGCGCCTGCCCGCTGGCTATCGCCTCTCTGACCGCAGCTTCGGCCGCCGCGTAGTCGGCTGCAGCACCGCCCAGCACGGCCATATGCGCCGCCACCGCCACGGCCACCTCGGTCAAATCGCGCTCGCCGCGGCCGCGCAACACCCCGATCGATTCGCGGATTTCATTGGCGTTGCCGATCTCCCGGCCAAGCGGCTGCTCCATGTCGGTAATCAACGCAATCGTGCGGCGGCCCAAGCTTTGGCCGATCCGCACCATCGTCCGCGCCAGCTCGCGGGCGTCTTCGGGCGTCTTCATGAACGCGCCGGAACCGAATTTCACGTCGAGCACGATCGCGTCGGCACCGGAGGCGATTTTTTTGCTCATAATCGAACTGGCGATCAGCGGAATCGACTCGACCGTCGCCGTCACGTCGCGCAGCGCATACATCTTTTTATCCGCAGGGGCCAGGTTGCCGCTTTGTCCGACAATGGCGATTTTATGCCCGTTGACCGCGGCGACAAACGCCTCCTTGCTCAGTTCGATCCGAAAACCGGGAATCGATTCGAGCTTGTCGACCGTGCCGCCCGTATGGCCGAGCCCGCGGCCCGACATCTTCGCCACCGGCACGCCAAGCGCCGCAACGATCGGCCCGACGATCAGACTGATTTTGTCGCCAACGCCGCCCGTGGAATGCTTGTCCACCTTGATGCCAACAATATCGGACAAATCAATCCGCTCGCCGGAATGCGCCATCGCCAGCGTCAGTTCGGAAATTTCCTCTGCCGTCATCCCGTTGAAATAAATCGCCATCAGCAGCGCCGACATCTGGTAATCGGGAATTTCCCCCGCTGTGTAGCCCACAATGACAAAACGGATTTCCTCTGCGGTCAGCGCCTCGTTGCTGCGCTTGCGGTGAATCACGTCAACCATTCTCATCTTGATAGCCTCCTTGGGAAGACGGATAAATGGAAAAAGGGAGCCGCAACGCGACCCCTCCCCAACGGTTTGCTATTATTGTACGACCAATTTCGACTTCATTTTCGCGTGACCTTCGCCGCAAGGCAAAATGCACTCGATGTCATAAGTGCCCGGCTGGAACGTTACTTCCTGCGTTGGCGTGTTTTTGTCAAGCTTGATGTCGACGCCGGAGCCGGAGATGTGCAGCTCGTGTACGCCTTCTTTTTGCGTGAAGACCACTTTCGTCGCTTCGCCTTGCACAGCCGTGTATTCCGGTTGGTCAAACTGCCAGTTTGACGCGACGATTTTCAACTGCTTCCCTACAGAAGCTTCCGAGGCGGCTTCCGACTGACGCTCCGAAATATCTTGAAAGAGGACGCCCAGCCCCAATACGCCCGCTCCGAGAAACAGTACAAAGAAAATCCACTTTTGCATGTCATAGCCCCCCATATTGTAAGTCACTTCATTTATTTTACTGAAAAACCGCACAAAATCCCATACGCTTGACATGGCAAATCCATGAAGGTTTTGTGACGTTTTTGTGAAAATGGACAAAAAAACATCCTCCTTTCGGAGGATTTACACCATACTATAACCCAATCAGGCTATTTTCAACCGCGGCGGAAGCGATCGCCGATTTGGAACGCTCCGGCTCGGCCGGCCTCCTGGCGCGCTTGCAAAAAAGCAAACGATTTGTCTTTCTCCTTCAACTCGCGAATGTCCTTGTTGATCCGGTTCAAGCAATCCGGGCACATCTTGTGCTTGCGGATCGGCTTGGCGCACGTCGCGCAAGGGTAGTTCAAATTCGGATAATCCGAGATCATCACTTTATTGTCCTTGATCCAAGCCAAAAGCTGGTCCGTCGGTACGCCTGTCGCCTCGCTCACCTGCTCGGCCGTCGCCTTGTGGTTCCTGCGCAAAAAGTCCAAACAGCGGAATAAAGCGCTATCAAGATCGTGAGTGCAATCCGAGCACATATTTCTTGCATTTTTTTGAAACACTTTACCGCAACGGGGACAGTTCGCTACCATTAATTGCGGGCTCGGCATGCTCCATCACTTCCTTGTTTTGGAGTGGGTAGTAGGTCGGATAGCGCTTCTTGTAGTTCTATGTAACTACATTGTAACAGTGGCCAGCCGCTACTTCAATAGTTCTTTTCCTTATCCGCGCAAAAAATCATGCTGACCGCACCATGCCTTTATACACTTGTCGGATTCGACAGCAGTCCCCTCGACCGCAAGCAGCAGCCTGTCGGAAGCTGCCGCCGAATGTTATTTCTCGGGCAATCGCCAGGGAACCGGGCATGCGCACAATCGCAGCAATCGCCCAATCGTTTTCGGGCTAACGCCATAAGCTAATCTCGTAACCACCCCACCACCACGACAACGGAAAGGATGATGGTCATGACTTATCCGGCAGGTGTAGGCTTCACATCGGCAACAGCCATTCTGGTGCTTTTCATATTGCTCGTTATTATCTCCAGCACGTTCGCGCTGTAAGAACATTCCCGCCGGCGGGCGGCCGGGGACCGGGACACGCGCACAATCGTTACGTTGGCCCAAGCACAGACAGGGCTTTGTGCATAAGCTGTTCAGGCAAGACCAATGAACCGTAGAAGGGGTGATCCGTATGACATATCCAGTAGGCGCAGGCTACTCCTCGGCAGCCGCCATTCTCGTCCTCTTCATTCTGCTTGTCATCATCTCCAGCACCTTCGTCCTGTAATTGACGCTGACGACGCCGCTTATTCCCTTTATAAATGACGCTCACACCGGGCGTACGAGGCATAAGGCTGTCTGCAATGCAGGCAGTCTTATCGCTATGGTCAGAAACCATATCGCTTCCCCCTTTCCCGGTCCCAAGGATAGTTGATGTTGCGCCTACACGCGCTAATCTAATTGGATTCTCGCTCTTTATGAATAAAACGGCAGCGGGGAAAATTCGCACAGCCCTGAAACGGGCCGTATTGGCCCTTGCGCTTCACCAGTGCCCCGCCGCAGCGCGGACACAGCCCTCGAGCAACCTCCCGCTCCCGCGTCTCCAGCTGCCGTTCCACCGTCCGTACGTGACGCCGGCGTGCTCCGGCTCCGCTCAGCTTCGCCTGCTCCAGCCGCTCGAACAATACCCGGGCTGCGCCGCAATCCAGCACCTTGTCGTTATAGCTTTTGATCGTACGCAACAGCCGTTTGGCCGTGACGACCTCCGACGTCGTTTCGACCTGCACATCGGCGCCGCCGCTGAAACAAACAACCGGAATCCACGGCACGCCGGCCGCGGCTTCCCCCAGCAGCGCTTTCAGCGCGACGATATGGCCGTTATTTTGGCGCAGCGGATTGTACATTGGCTCTTTGCGCCCGTTGACCAACTGCGTCCAATATGCCGAACGCTCCTGTCCATAAATCCAGCCGCTGTAATGTTTGGTTTCAATGACGAAAATCCCGTATACCGAAACGACCACATGGTCGATTTGCGCCGTGCCGCGCGGGGAAGGAATCAGCAGATCATCAAGCACCCAATACGTACCGCGGCTCAGCTTGCGCAAGCGGTGCGCCACCGTTTTTTCGCCGAGTTCCCCCTTGCCTTCGGGAGAGCGCCGGACGAGCAGCAGCAACAAAGCAAGCAAGGCGATAGCCAGATAGATCATAACGTTCATGCGTCGTCCGCACCTCCCTTTCTGCGTGGAGCGCACGGTGCCAGCCAAACGGCAGCTGTCAGGTCCGTGCAGCCCTCCATCCATGCGCTGGAACCTCAGCTGATGGATACGGTTCGTATCTGTGTTTATGATTATATCGGCAGTTTGAATGAATTTTTTGACTCTCCTTATATATGGGTAAAAATTAAAAATATATATAAATTGTTTTTTTATACAAAATATTGTAATATGTTCATATTAATGTTTGTTGGATTCTGGCCAGTAATCCATATTAAAAAATTCCATCAGTGTAATTCAAGAGGCTACCTTCAAAAGTTGCTTGCTTGTTCGCTGTAAAACTCTCAAAGGGGCATGATTCATGTGATTAAAAAGATACTAATGTTAGCTTTTTGCATTCTGCTCATTTTTCCGACCATTGTTTCAGCCAATTACTTTAGTGGTGGTCGCACCTCTCCAATATTCACTGCATACTACGATAGCTCAGTTTCTTCATACGGATACACGTCACACTTCGACGCAGGAAGAGTCGCTTGGAGTATTCCTTTAAAAGTGTCCGTTTCAAAATCATCCTCAAATTCCAGTACCTACGATGAGTATTATGTTGGTACGACTACTGACCCTACACTTTTAGGTCTGACTCTCGCCTATAAAAATGGACCTTGGGGAACCGGCTTGCATTACCCAGCTACACATTCTGACACTTGGGTGTACTGTACAGTCGCTTTATATCAAAACAATTTGAGCACTTATAGTTATAACGATGTTGTTGGTGTGACTACACACGAAATCGGACATTCGTTAGCTCTTGCTCATACAACTGCACCTGCAGTGTCAATAATGACGGCCACTACTTATGCAGGCAATCCTACATATCAACCCACAACATATGATATGAATGAATTAAAATCCAAATGGGGAATAACCCCTTAATTCCAATTTCAAGGAGAATAAAACAAATCGATGATAAAATTAGACGTGATGCGAAACAAAAAGTTGATTTTTGCTATACTCTGCACTTTTCTTTTGATTGTTTTTGCTTACTACTATTTTGTAGTGTACGCTTCTTACCATGAAGTAGATATTCATGCCACCTATAAATCAGTAGCAAGCTTTGAGGAATTGGAACGGAACGCTGATGTTATTCTCGTCGGTTCAGCCATTCCCAATACAGAAAAAACAGTTACTACGAATTTTTCAAATGGAAATTTACAAGATATTTATACTATAACTTCCTTTCAAGTAGATAAAGTAATTAAACAGCCCAAAGATCTTACAATTTCAGATACGTTTATTTTTAACCAGCCTGGAGGGACTATACAAACCTTAACGGGCAAGTATAGACTTAAAATCGAAGATTACGATAATTTGAAGCCAGAAAAAACATACATCGTTTATTTAGGTAAGAATAATAGCGGCGGATATAGCCTTATGTACTCGCATAACGGTCGCTACGCTTTGGATGATGACAATCAGGAAGATAACCAACATCAAAATCCGTTGTTGAAAGAAGCTGTTTTAAGCAAATATAAAAAATAAACTGCTATAAATAGACAAATAGGCCGAATTTTCTACGGAATCCATAGAAAATTCGGCCTATTTCAGTATTTCCGATATTTGCAAACACCTTACGCCCTACACGCCAGCTTCCCGCACAAACGCCTTCACCAACGCCATAAAACGCGGTTTCGTGCGGTTCGCCACGGCGACAACCTGCTCATGCGTCAACGGCTCCAGCTCTTCGCCGATCGCCATGTCGGTGATGCAGGAGATGCCAAGCACAGCAAGCCCGGCATGGCGGGCTGCGATCACTTCGCCGACCGTCGACATGCCCACGGCGTCGCCGCCCAGACGGGCCAGCATCGTCAGCTCCGACGGGGTCATATAGGTCGGGCCCGTGATGCCCGCATAGACGCCTTCCTGCAAGTGCAGCGGCGCACCGCCCTCGCCGGGGATCGTCGCCGCCAGCCGGTGCGCCAACTCGCGGTAGTTGCGGCTGTACGCCTCGGACATATCGGGGAAACGCACGCCCAGCTCGCCATAATTCGGCCCGATCAGCGGATTGTCGCCGGTCAGGTTCAAATGGTCGCGAATCAGCATCAAATCGCCGGGTCGGAACGCCCGATTCATCCCGCCGGCGGCGTTGGTCATGACAACCGTATGGATGCCCAGCGCCTTCATCACATAGATGGGGAACACGACTTTTTTCATCGCATAACCTTCATAATAGTGAAAACGACCCTGCATGACGATCACCGATTGGCCTTCCAACTGCCCGACGACAAAACGCCCGGCATGGCCTTCCACCGTCGAAACGGGAAAATGCGGCACATCGCTATAGTCAATCGCGATGGGCGCCTCAACCTGCTCGGCCAAGTCGCCGAGACCGGAACCGAGCACAAGGCCGATAACCGGCTGCAAGCCGTTCAGCCGGCCGCGGATATACGCCGCCGCTTCCTGAATTTGTTCGATGTAGGTTAATGACACGGCAACAAACCCTCCTCTACAGCGCTTCGATAATGCCCAACACCAGCTTCAAAAACTTCGGCTTCACCCGCTCCGTCGTCTCCATCACTTCCGCATGCGACAGCGGTTGGTCGAGAATGCCAGCGGCCATGTTGGAAATGCAGGAGAAACCCAACACCTCGATGCCGGCGTGGCGCGCCACGATCACCTCGGGCACCGTCGACATGCCAACGGCGTCTGCGCCAAGCGTGCGGAACATGCGGATTTCCGCAGGCGTTTCATAGTTGGGACCAAGCAAACCGACGTACACACCCTCGCGCAGCGAAAAATCCATCTTCGCCGCAACTTCATGCGCCAGTTGGCGCAAGCGACGGCTGTACGCCTCGGACATGTCCGGGAAACGTACACCCAACGCATTGTCGTTGGGTCCGATCAGCGGATTGCGGAACGTCATGTTCAAATGATCGCTAATGACCATCAAATCGCCAACATGGTAAGAGGTATTGATGCCACCGGCCGCATTCGTGACGATCAGCGTCGCCACGCCCAATTCCTTCATCACACGCACAGGGAACGACACCGTCTCGACGCCGTAGCCCTCATAGGCATGAAAACGGCCTTTCATGATCAGCACTTGCTTGCCTTGAATCTCGCCGGCGACGAGTTCGCCCGCATGTCCTTCCACCGTGGACACCGGAAAATGCGGGATGCTGCCGTACGGAACAACCGTCGGCTTCTCGATCAAATCGGCCAGAACGCCCAACCCCGAGCCGAGAATCAGCCCAATTTGCGGATCGACGCCGATTTCCTGGCGGATGTAAGCCGCCGCTTCGCGAATTTGTTCAATAACAGTCGATGTGGACACAACACATTCCTCGTTTCTCTATCGTCTTTACGTATTATACCAGCTGTTGTAAAAAGCTTTGGCCGTTGCCGGTCGAAGCGACGCCGAAATTTTCGGCAATCGTCGCGCCCAAATCGGCGAACGTGCTGCGCACGCCAATCGAAGCGGGTTCTCGCAGCGACGGGCTATACAGCAAAACCGGCACATATTCCCGCGTGTGGTCCGTGCCGGCGTGAATCGGGTCGTTGCCGTGATCGGCCGTCAAAACCAGCAAATCCTGTGGTCCAAGCGCGGCCTGCAGCTCGGGCAGCCGCGCGTCGAAATCCTCCAGCGCCTTGCCGTACCCCTGCGGATCGCGGCGATGGCCGTACAAGGAATCAAAATCGACCAGGTTCGTAAACGCCAGCCCGCGGAACGACGAACGCAGCGTTTCCAGCGTTTTGGCGATCCCGTCTTCATTGCTTTTGGTCGGCAGCGCGCGTGTGACGCCTTCGCCGGAATAAATATCGTTGATTTTGCCGATCGCGATCACGTCAAATCCTGCGTCCTTCACATGGTTCATCACGGTTGCTTCCGGCGGCTTTACCGCATAGTCGTGACGGTTCGGCGTCCGTTTGAACGCACCGGGTTGTCCGACGTACGGACGAGCGATAACGCGTCCTACGGCAAATTCATCCTGCAGCGTTAGCCGACGGGCGATCGCGCAGGCGCGATACAACTCCTCCAGCGGAATGACGTCTTCATGAGCGGCAAGCTGGAATACACTGTCGGCCGACGTGTAGACGATCCACGCTCCCGTACGCATCTGCTCTTCGCCCAGCTCGTCCAGGATCACCGTTCCCGACGCCGGCTTGTTGCCGATGACCTTGCGGCCCGTCTCTTCCTCAAAGGCGCGGATCAGCTTCTCTGGAAATCCGTTCGGGTATACGTTAAAAGGAATCGTCACTTTGAGCCCCATCAATTCCCAATGGCCTGTCATCGTGTCTTTGCCGACGGAGACTTCGGCCATTTTGCCGTAATAAGCCTCCGGCGTCGCGGCCGGCGGCACGTTGCGCAGCTCGGCGATATTGCCGAGTCCCAGCTTTTGCAGCGCAGGCAGCGCAAAGCTTTCTTTTCGCTCCGCAATATGCCCGAGCGTATGGGAACCCGTATCGCCAAAACGCGCGGCATCCGGCAGTTCGCCAATCCCAACGCTGTCCAGCACAATCAGGCAAATTCTCTCAAAACGCATCGTATCCCTCCATCATTGACGGTAATGTTTGCCAGTTTTTATTATCTCATTTCAGGGGAATGAATGCAAAATGACGGTTCGCGTAATCCCGCATTGCAGCTTGCTCCCGCATCACACAGCTCATTTCCACTCGGTTTGCATCCCGCCCGTTCATCACGTGGATTGCACGGCGTTTATGGCGTTTACCGCATCCTATCCATACGCAGCCATGCCATACGCGACTATGCCATCGCTACCAACGCCACCGTGCGCCAAACGCCGTCCTAACGGCAAAAACGGCCTGCCTCCCTTGCGGAAGAAAGCCGTCTTTGCTCACATCTGCGCTCGCGGGTGCGAGCGGTTGTACACGTCCTTCATTTTCGTTTTGGTCACCTGCGTATAAATTTGCGTGGTGGAAATATCGGCATGTCCGAGCATTTCCTGCACCGACTTCAAATCGGCCCCGTTCTCCAGCAGATGCGCAGCAAATGAATGGCGCAGCGTATGCGGTGTAATGTCTTTGCTGATGCCCAACTCGCGCGCATAACGCTTCATGATTTTCCAAAAGCCTTGCCGGGTCATCGGCGTGCCCAAGTGACCGATAAACAACGCGGGTTCGGCCGGATTTTTCAGCAGCCGCGTGCGGCCCCCTTGCAAATACGCCTCCAGATAACGCACCGCCATCGCACCGAGCGGAATGATCCGCTCTTTGCCCGCTTTGCCAACGCAGCGGATGTAGCCCATTTGCAGGTTGACGTCGTCGACCGGCAGCGCGATCAATTCGGAGACGCGAATGCCCGTGGCATACAGCAGCTCCAGCATCGCCTTGTCCCGCAAGCCGCCTACCGTAGCCGTTTGCGGCGCATCCAGCAGCGTGGCGATCTCCTGGACGGACAGCACCGTCGGCACTTTTTTCTCCAGCTTGGGTGTCTCGATAAACAGCGAAGGATCGCTGTCCATCAACCGTTCGCGAATAAGAAATTGATACAGCGCGCGAATGGAAACCAGCATCCGTGAAATGGTCGCCGCAGCACGGCCGCGCTGCTTCAATCCGGCGACATAGCCGGCCAGCTGCGTTTTGCCCGAATCCCGCCACTCGCGTACGCCCTGAGTCTGCAAATAATCCATATACTGCAGCAGATCGCGTTCGTAAGATTCCAGCGTATTGCGGGATAGACGCTTTACCACGGACACATGGTGCATAAAAGCCTGCAGGTCATTTTTCATGGTCCACGTTACCCCTTCGCCTCGTACTTTCGTTCTGCTTTAACCATTCCACACGCCATTTCCAAATTCCTCTTTATTCAGCTATTCTCCATACCAATAAAACAGGCGCAGCCGATCGCCCATACTGCCGTGCTCGTTCAACGAAACGCGCTGGTTGAATACTTTGGCCGCCTGTCCGCCCGGCGATTTGTACTTCTCCGTAGGCTCAATCCAGCCGTCGACCGCCGCCAGCAAATGATACAGCAGAAAGGTCAGCACCATAAAAAACAGCAAAAACCGCATGCGCGCCAGCGTTTTCCGATAAGAAAAGATCATAGCCAGTCCTCCGTTTCTTTAAGACAGGATATGATCGCGGTCCACCGTTTATGACGGGTCGAGCGGCGTATACGCCATTCCCAGCGCCTCGGCGACGGCCGGATGGGTGACAGCGCCGCGGCACGTATTGACGCCCAGCTTGAGCGCCGGATTGGCGGCGACAGCCTGCGCCACCCCTTTGTTCGCCAGCGCCAGCGCATAGGGCAGCGTCACATTCGTCAGCGCCAGCGTCGAGGTGCGCGGCACGGCGCCGGGCATATTCGCCACGGCGTAATGAATGACGCCGTGCTTCTCATACGTCGGCTCGCTGTGCGTCGTCACCCGGTCGATCGTTTCAATCGAGCCGCCCTGATCGACAGCCACGTCGACGATGACCGCGCCCGGCTTCATCTGCCGCACCATCGCCTCTGTGACAAGCCGCGGCGCGCGGGCGCCGGGAATAAGCACAGCGCCGATCAGCAGGTCGGCGCGTTGGACGGCGGCGGCGATATTGTGCGGGCTCGACATCAGCGTGCGCAGCCGGCCACCAAAGATGTCGTCCAGCGCTCGCAGCCGCTCGGCGTTGCGCTCGATCACGACGACGCTCGCGCCAAGGCCCAGCGCCATCTTCGCTGCGTTCGTCCCGACGATGCCGCCACCGAGGATGACGACGTCCGCCGGCGGCACGCCCGGCACGCCGCCCAGCAACACGCCGCGCCCGCCGTAAAACTTCTCCAGCAGATGCGCGCCGATCTGCACGGACATGCGGCCGGCGACCTCGCTCATCGGCGTGAGCAGCGGCAGCGCGCCGCCCGGAAGCTGGATCGTCTCGTAGGCGATGCCCGTGACGCCAGCTTGCACCAACCGCTCGGCCAAATCGCCGGCGGCGGCCAAATGCAAATAGGTGAACAACGTCAGCCCCGGCCGGAAATAGCCATACTCCGCCGGCAGCGGCTCCTTCACCTTCATAATCATCTCGCTGCCGTTCCACACCGCAGCGGCGTCCTCCAGCAGCGTCGCGCCTTCGCTGCGGTACGCCTCGTCGGCGAAACCGCTGCCTTCACCCGCGCCGGCCTCAACCAGCACCTGGTGGCCAGCAGCCAGCAGCATGGCCGCCCCGCCGGGCGTTAACGCCACGCGGTTTTCGTTGTTTTTGATTTCTTTTGGCACCCCGATGATCATCATAGATCCCCTCCTGCCTCGAACTTCCCGGACATCGCTCTGCGCGGGGCCTCAGCCACAGCGCCGAGCAATTGCGGAAAAAGCTGTTGATCATTCCAGCCTTTCCTTTCCTTGTAGCAAATAGACGCTTTGTTTGTCAAGAGACTTGCCACCCGCTGCTCCATGAAGGCAAATGCGTTAAACCCGTTTTAACTGACCCTAACACTCTCTGCATTCGTCCATACCCAAGATCAAAAGACCATCAACAACGTTCCCCTGACTCGATCACATCTCGAATATAACCGACCAACAGGGAGTCGATCTGGATATTGTCTTCGTCGTTCACCTATCTCTACGTAGTTGTCAGCTCCTCATAGGAATATGGAAGTTGCAGCGATTCTATCAAAGCGGGGGATAAGTACTTCCGTTGATATGGATCCAAATTTGTATTGACAAGAACTTGATCATGTTCTTTTTTGAACAAAAGGTCCGTACCATTCTCCAAAAATACCATATCGGGGTTGAACGCATTCAAAAGCGCCCCGAAAATCCGAAATAATACCGATAGTCCTTCCTCAAATGATTGACGGAACAATTGAATCCTTAACTCCGTATTGATGTTCAGTTTGTACTCCTCTCTTAAGAAGTCAATACTCGTTATATCTTCCGTCTCTATATCGATCACAAAATACTTGCAGCTGAGACGTGAACCATTGTCATAGCTGGTAACAGAAGTTCCCGCTATTTCAGTTACGATTGCATGAATATGTTGTTTTAAAGCCTGATCTTCCAAGCTTGAGACCAAAAACAGTTCACAATCCATCTCGTCTTATCCTCCAAATACTCTTGTAATCTTGCCATCCTTCACAAGCAATAACTCCTCAAGCCTTTTTAAATCACCATTTACATTGGCTTTTCTGAGAACGGTATCAATAATCTCGTTCACCTTCTCCTGTGGAAAATCATCTAAATTAAGAACGATTCTTCCCGATTGGCTTTTCGTTTTGCCAGCTATTTCTTTTATGATACTTTGTACCTTGCCGTCAGGTTTGGGAGCATAGCAGTCAAATACATTTCCCTCGATTAAAAAATCGGGATTCGATCCCTCACTGATTCCGTAACCATTTCCGCCATTTACTTCATCTAACATGTGTACGTCATAACCTTGATCAGCCAGCAAATTTGCTGTTTGATTTTGCTTGGTTACTCCGTGAAAATCCCCGATTCCATAGTTGCCTTGCGGTTTACTTCTCTTTGGCAAAGAAGGCTCCGTAATTTTTCTGTTTCCAGCAGCATCCCGCTTCGCAGCCAATTCCTCTTTCATTTGCCGTTCGCTCTTTACGTATTCGCTAAACCGCGACGCCTCGCGGGCCGCTTTGCTTTCGTCGATGTTCGCGATCACCGTGCTGCGCAGCTTCGCTGCTTCCGCCGCCGCTTTCTCCGCGGTAAGCGCGCTTTTCAGCACCGCTCCGCCTGCGAATAGCTCTGCCGCCTTTTCCAGACCATAACCGAGCATGTCCGCCCGATGGTTGCCATCGCTATTTTCAAACTCATGTACCGTGTCCACGACGGCGTTCTTCACGCCTTCTACACTATTCTTCACCACGCTGACCGCTTCCTGCCCCGCCTGCCAAGCGTCCGTCTCCACTTTCTCCAACGGATGGTCGCTGCTCGCGACTTCGGCGCCGTATTCCACCGCCTTGATCGTCTTCATAACCGGGTCGTGTTTGGCAAACTCGGCCGCACTGGCAACACTCGCCTCCAGCACACTCGCCACCGTGTCCACCAAACCTCGTGCTACGCCCGCTTCGAAATGGGAGGACAACTGCCGGCCCTGATCCATGATGTCGAGAAGTTCATGCACGTATTGGTTGTCCAGCACCGTACCGTCAATCCATTGCTCTGCGATCCCCTTGTGCTGCTCGTTATAGGCCCCTTTCTCGATCCATTCTTCGACGAGTTGCTGGCCTTCGCCAATCCACCCGACCACCTTCGCTTCCACGCGGCCAACCGCCTGCTCGCGCTCCTCTATTCTTTCATCCACTTCGTCCCAAAATCCTGCCGCCTTCTGCTCCAGCATTTCGATGCTTTCGTTCCACGTCGCTTTCGCTACGCTCCACCAGCCTCCGTCGCTTGCATCCGACACACGGATATCCTGGAGCCGCTCGGATTGGCGCACCACGTCCGCCTCCGCCTGCCGATAGCGCTCTATCGCGCCGGCTATGCACGTATACAGCTGCGCCAGCTCCGCCTCCACCCGGCCTAATCGCTGCGCCGTGCTATCAAGCCGCGAACCGATGCTGCGCCGCGCCGCTACTGCCCCACTCACGCCGGCCGAAGCCACGTCGCCACCCACATCGGCTAAACTTCGTTTTAACCGCTGCAATTGGCCGTTCAAATCGTTCACCACGATCAAATCCAGCTTGATCTCGCTCACTTGTTCACCCTCACCAATGTTCGTTTTATACAACAAACCTTTTTGTTTAAATTTACCACATTTCTCCCTATTCCACAACTTCACTTATCCGACAAAAAACACCGACACCCCCAGGGCATCGGCGCTTTCCTTCGTCTATTGCCAGCCGCCAGCGCGGCGTTGCTTGTCACTACTGCTTGTTTATTTCGTCTTGCCGTCTTCTCCGGCTCCGCCCTTTTTGCCCTTGCCGTTGCAGCGGTGGCAAATGCCTTGAAAATCCAGACGGTGATCGAGCACCTGAAAATGAAACTCATGCTCCAGCCGCTCCTCCAGCGGGCCGAGCCAATCCTCCATAATCTCGTCGACCGCGCCGCATTGGACGCAGATCAAGTGATGATGATGGTGTCGCGTGCTGTCGCTGCGCAGATCGTAGCGGGCTACGCCGTCGCCGAAATTCATCTTCTCCACGACATGCAAATCGCTCAGCAACTCCAGCGTCCGGTAGACCGTTGCCAGGCCGATTTCGGGAGCCTTGTCGCGGACCAGCATGAATACGTCCTCAGCGCTCAGATGGTCCTCTTCGTTCTCAAGCAACACGCGCACGGTCGCTTCCCGTTGAGGGGTCAGCTTGTACCCTTGGGATTGCAGTTGCTGTTTAATCTTTTCAATCCTTGTCTCCATACTCCTCACCCTCAATGCGCTGGGTCCATGCCCGATTTCAGCCGCTTTCTTCATTATAGGGCGTGGTTCGGGAAGAAGTCAAACATTTGTACGTGAGACCGTCCGCTTAATAGAGACCGGCGAGCATCGGCGTCACCCAGCGCATCAGCTCCGGCGACAGATAACCCTCCCACAAGGCGGCTCCCAGCAGGAACGCGGCCATAAACAGCGTCACCGACGTATAGCGCATGAAAGGCGCATACATCGAGCCGCGCCGCTGAATGAAGCGGTTTTTGATCATATATAGGGAAAAAGCCATCGCGGCCACGCTGCACACCAGAATCGCCGGAATAATGATCAGGTTTTGCGGCGCGATCGAAGCGAGCGCAAACAGCAAGCCCGGCCACGACATCTGCCCGACGAGATAACCGACCGAAAAACCGATCAGCACGCCTTTCAGAAAATCGAGCACAAGAATAAGCGGCAGCCCGATGATCGACAGGCCGAACAGCCAAATCAGCAGCAGCCACTTCATGTGCATGCCGAACGACTGCGTAAACGACTGCTGGCTGTCAACCGCCACCCCTTCATTCATTTGCTGAAAAAAGCTGCCCAGATGGCGCGACATTTCCTGTTTTTGATCCAGAGACAGCGCATTGACCAGCACCGCGCCGAACACCACCCCGATGACAAACAACACCGAGACGAAAATGTACAGCGACAAATGCTCCTTCATATCCTGCTTCATCGATAGGCTTCTGTTCATCCCGCTGCTCCTTCCTTCGTAAACACCTTTACAAAGACAAGCATATGAGAGACAAGCCCGATCTATGAACAAAAAGTTACGGCCGCTCCGCCGCAGCTGCGGGCGCCACCCGCCCGTATTTGCCGCCGCCGCCGGCGACCAGCGCCAGCGTGCCGGCGCGAGCCTGGCCGATGCGCTCGGCCAACTCCTCGCCGGCCGCCGCCGCCAGCTCTTCGAGCGGTACGCGGTGCAGGATGTTCATTTCCGTGCCGAAACGCTCCAGAAGGCGATCCAACGTCTTGCGGCCGAGGCCCGGCATGAACTCCAGCGGCACCTGAAAGCGGTACGGCGGCCGATACGCCGGCACGACCGGCTCCGTGCGGTCGGCAATCGCCGCGATGCGGTCCATGACGCCGCGCACGATTTTGCTGCTGCCGCACATTGGGCAGCGCTCGGCCGCAATCGCCGCTTCGTCGGCGATCGATTCGCACGCGCCGCAATAGGTGCGGTGGTATTTGCCAAGGCGCGGGTTGAGGCCGTAGTTGGCCAACACGCCCCGGCCGTCCTGCCGGGCCAGCGCCTTGACCAGCTCGGCGTAGCTCGGCTCGGCCAGCGCCAACTCGTTGTATTCGCGGCCGATCTTGCCAAGCGAATGAGCGTCGGAGTTGGTCACGTACGTGTAGCGGTCCAGCTCCGACAAGAGGCCGGCCATCTCCGAGTCGGCGCTTAAGCCCAGTTCGACCGCCGCGAGGCCAGCCAGATCGAGCAGCCGCTCCATCCGATCGGTCGCGCTGCCGTACACGCTTTTATGCGGCGTAAAGATATGCGCCGGAATCATCATCCCGCCGCGACCGAGCACCTCGGCTTGCAGCTCGCGCGCCGGGACGTAAATCCGCTGCGAGCTCAGCTCGATATTTTTCATATATCGCCGCATCCAGTCGCTAAAGCTCTGCATCGCCGCCAGATTGGGCATATAAGCAAGCAGGTGGGCCGGCCCCATGCCGGGATCGCGCACCTCGATTTCGCTGCCGAGCACAATCGTCGTGCCGCGGTAGCGAATGCCGCCGTCCGGCAGCTCGCTCATCTCACCGCGGTCGAGATAGGTCAGAATCTCATCCTGCACCGTTGGCGAATGGCAGTCGATAATGCCGATCAGCTCGATGCCCTTGCGCTCCGACGCCTCGCGGGCGATATTGTAGAACGTCAAATCGCGGGAACCGCTGATTTTCACCGCCGCTCCCTTTTCCGTCCGTCCGATATGAATGTGCAGATCCGTATAACAGCTATTCATGGCCGACCCGTCCGGTCAAACGGTACAACTGCCAAGCATACACGGCCAAAATCGTCTTTGCGTCGCTGATCCGCTGCTCGCGAATATATGCAAGCGCCTCGTCGAGCGTAAGCGCCGTACATTCCAGAAACTCGTCTTCATCCGGCCGCGCTTCGCCTTTGACCAATTGCTCGGCGACGTACAGGTGCAAAATTTCATCGGCAAAACCCGGCGACGTGTAAAACGAACAAACATGGCGAATTGCTTCGCTCGTATAGCCCGTCTCCTCCTCCAGCTCGCGCTTGGCCGCCGCCAGCGGCTCCTCGCCCGGGTCGAGTTTGCCGGCGGGAATTTCCACCTGGCTTTTCTCCAGCGGCTTGCGGTATTGCTCGACGACAATCAGCTTATCGCCCAGCAGCGCCAGCACCGCGACGGCCCCCGGATGTTTGACGATCTCTCGCGTCGCCGTGCCGCCCCCCGGCAGTTGCACGGTATCCACCTGCAGCGAAATCATTTTGCCTTGAAAAATCGGCTGTGTGCTTACGGTCACTTCTTCGAATTTTTTGCCCATCTCGTTCATCGGTCCATTCCTTTCGTCTATAGAAATCGCGGCATAACTTGTCCCGCTCCGGCATATCGTTCATTATATCAAATTTTGATCGAAAACGAGGGGATCGCCATGAAAAGCTATTGGACAGACAACCGGCTGCGGATCGTCGGCAAGGCATGGGAAGTGCGCCGCTATTTGCAACTGATGGTGCAAAACGGAGGCGCAGACACAAAGCTGGCCGATTACCTCGGCGGCGGCCGCTCGCCGCTCACCCAGCCGCTTCGCCGTTCGGGAAGCGCCGCGCGCATCATTACTTTTCCCGGGAACCGGGGTTGAGCATAACCGCCTTATGTTTTGTCTAAGAAGCGGGGCTGAGCGCAGCCGCCTCATCTTTGCCCAGGAACCGGCTTTGAGCGCAGCCGCCTTATGCTCTGCCCAGAAACCGGCTTTGAGCGCAGCCGCCACATGCCTGCTCACAAACCGCAAGCTTTTGTTAGCCAAGTATGGGTAAATCTCACAGTTTCTAAACCATTTCCTGATATCCCGGCAATCATTTTCCGGCATAATCGACATTATGAAGGAAATGAAAAGCAAAGGGGGTTATCTTATGTCACGCCCAACCAACCGCTCTATCAACCGTACACTGCTTGTGCTTTCGCTTATGCTGGTTTCACTTATGCTCCGGGGGACAACCCTCGCTGCGCTGCATGTGAATGCCGCCTTCGCGCTGCTGCTGATTCTCGGCGCCTTCCTCGCAACGGGGTACTGGCGGATCGCCCGCAAGCAATATGCACGTCTTTAATTTTTAGCACATCACCTGCCGGCAAACAAAAACCACCCTGACCGAAAAAGAGGCCACTGAAAAACTGTTGACTTTGGAAAAATCATAGATTGTAGGGGGTACAAAAATATCTCCCTGAATGCAAAACGAACCTTAGAAGCGATTCTAAAGGCTCGTTTTTTTCTGCATATGCGGTTCCGCTTAACAATTGAGGACTTTTTCAGTGCCCTGACCAAAAATCAGCGGTGGTTTGTTGGGCTTTGCCCAAAGTTGGTTCGTTTCCATAACTCACAACTGCGGTCCCGCTGCGGCTTCTTGCACAATCGCCACTACCAACTCGGCCGTCTTGACCAAATCGCGGATCGCGATGCGTTCTTTCGTCGTATGAATATCCAGATAACCGATTGCCAGATTGACCGTCGGAATCCCCAGTCCGTTAAAAATATTCGCGTCGCTGCCGCCGCCCGAATGGAACGTGCGCGCCGTCAGTCCAAGCCGTCCGAGCGCCCGGGACGCCAGCTGCACGACGGGAGCGGAATCCTCGTGCATATACGCGGCGTAAGCGATCTCCGCCTGAAATTCGCACGATGTGCCGGCATCGGCTGCCGCCTTCTCGCACGCTTCGCGCATCGCCGCCAACTGCGCTTCCAGCTTGCTTGAGTCAATGCTGCGCGCTTCGGCCTCCAGCCGCACGCGGTCGCATACGACGTTCAACGGCCCGATGCCGGAGAAGCTGCCGATGTTCGCGGTCGTCTCCTTGTCGATGCGGCCCAGCGGCATGCGCGACACGGCCCGGCTTGCGACCTGAATCGCGCTGATGCCGTCCTCCGGGTTGACGCCGGCGTGAGCCGAGCGGCCGTGAAACGTCACGGCGATTTCCGCGCGCCCCGGCGCCGCCGTGGCGATTTCACCAATCGCGCCGTTGGAATCGAGCGCAAAGCCAAACACCGCATCGATCGCGCTGCGCTCCATCGCGCGGGCGCCTTTAAGCCCCGACTCCTCGCCAGCCGTGATCACGAACTGCACCTGTCCGTGCGGCTCGCCGCAATCGCGCAGCACCCGCAACGCTTCAAGCATCGCGGCGATGCCCGCCTTGTCGTCGCTGCCGAGAATCGTCGTGCCGTCGCTGCGGATGTAGCCATCGTCGCCGATATGCGGCCGAATGCCTTGACCGGGCGCCACCGTATCCATATGCGATGTGAAAAAAATGTTCGGAATCCTGCGATCCGCCGCCCCGGAACTGGCCGCCAGCGTGCAGATCAGGTTGCCTGCGCCATGCCCGCTGCGGGCCATCGAATCGTCTTCGACGACCGACAAGCCCAGCGCGGCGAATTTGTCTTTCAGCACGGCGCTGATTTGCTGTTCGAACCGCGTTTCGCTGTCGACCTGCACAAGCTCGATAAACTCTTGAACCAGACGTTGGGAATCGATCATGAAACTTTCCTCCGATGCTCGCAATGAGTTACAATAGGATGTGACAAGCTATCCATGAAGAAGGAGTGAACAAACCTTGTATAACAGCAAGCTTTGGTTCAAAGTGGTCATCTACATCATGCTGATCGCCGTCGTGGCGTCGAGCATTTTGTTTACGGTCAGCTTATTCCAGTAAGTTTCTACTTTAGTATAATTTCGTATCGGAATTATATGCCTCGAGATTTTCTTTCACCCGCTGCAAAAATCTTCCGCAAATAACGCCGTCCAAAATCCGGTGGTCCAGCGACAAGCACAAGTTGACCATCGAGCGCACGGCAATCATATCCTGAATGACGACCGGCTTTTTCACAATCGATTCAAAAGTCAAGATAGCCGCCTGCGGGTAGTTGATGATCGGATACGACAGGATCGAGCCAAAAGCGCCCGTGTTGTTCACCGTAAAGGTGCCGCCCTGCACTTCGTCGATGCCCAGCTTGCCCGCCCGCGCCTTGCGCGACAGTTCGTCGATCTCGCGGGCGAGGCCGGCGATATTTTTTTGATCGGCTTTTTTGATCACCGGAATCAGCACGGAGTCTTCCGTACCCACGGCCAGCGACAGGTTGATGTCGCGTTTGACGATGATTTTATCGACTGCCCATACCGAGTTCATGATCGGATAATCTTTGATCGCGCCAACGACCGCTTTGAGCAGGAAAGCCAAATACGTCAGATTGACGCCTTCCCGGCGCATGAATTCGTCCTTGACCTTATTGCGCAGCACGACGAGATTGGTCACGTCGACCTCGATCATCGTCCAAGCGTGGGGAATTTCCGTAACGCTTTGCCGCATGCGGCTGGCGATCATGTTGCGCATCGGCGTGACATCGATGAAATATTCGCTGCGCGAGTCGGAAGGCTGACCTTCGACCTCGATCAGCGGCGTCGGCGGGTTGGCCGACAGGTGGATGCCCGTGCTGCGCACCGGCACCTTGGCCGGCTGGGCCGGCTCGCCGCCGTATGCGACCGGCTGCGGCGCATACGCCGCGGGCGTCGGCGGTTGCGATGCGACGCTGTACGTCTGGTGGGCCGCTCCGCCGGCCGCTGCCGCTGCGCCACCGCTTGGCTGCGCCTGACCGCCGCGCGCATCATACGGCGCCTTGTCTTCGGCAACAAAACCGGTGCCGCCGGAAGCGACGAACTGCTCGACATCCTTGCGCGTAATCCGCCCGCCAAGACCTGTGCCCGGGACGCGCGACAGGTCGACGTGATAATCGGCGGCCAGCCGTTGCACCGCAGGCGAATAGCGGCCGCGCATTTCTCCGCCGCCAACCGCCGCCGGTGCCGCATGGTCGGAAGCCGCGCCAGCCGCTGCCGTCGGCTGCGGCGCGTCGGCTGCCGACGAAGCTTCGCCCGGCAGCTCGACCAGACAAATCGCCTGCCCGACAGCCGCCGTCTCCCCTTCGCCAACCAAAATTTTCACAAGCCGCCCTTCGACCGGCGACGGCATTTCCGTGTTCACCTTCTCCGTGAACAATTCACATAATACCTCGTATTGCTCGATATAATCGCCCGGCTGCTTGAGCCATTTGCCGATTTGCGCCGAGACGAGGCTTTCCGCCAGATGGGGAACCGTCACCTCGGCCATCCGTTCATTCGCTACATTCATGCGCGTACCTCCCACACGTCCACGTTCTTAAAACTTCGCCAGCTTATACATCGCGTCTTTCAGCTTGTCGGGGCTGAGCAGAAAAAACTTCTCCATCGGCGGGTTGTTGCCGACAGCCGGCACATCCAGCCCGCACAGCCGGGCAATCGGCGCATCCAGCTCGAACAGCAGCTCCTCGGCGATGATCGCCGATACTTCGGCTCCGACGCCGCCCGTTTTGTTGTCTTCATGCACGATCAGCACCTTGCCCGTCTTGGCCGCTGCGGCGAGAATCGCTTCCTTGTCCAGCGGCTGCAACGTGCGCAAATCGAGAATATGCGCGCTGATGCCTTCCGTGGCCAGCTCGGCGGCGGCCAGCAGCGCATAATGCACCGTGATCCCGTAAGTGATTACCGTAATGTCCGTCCCTTCGCGCTTGACGTCGGCTTTGCCGATCGGGACGATGTAATCCTGCTCCGGCACGTCCGCGGACAAGGCCAGGTAGCATTTTTTATGCTCGAAATACAGCACCGGATCAGGGTCGCGAATCGCGGCCTTGAGCAGTCCTTTCGCATCATAAGGGTTCGACGGAGCGACGATCTTCAACCCCGGCGTGCCGAAAAACACCGATTCCGGGCATTGCGAATGATACAGCGCGCTTGCGCCCGTTGCGCCATAAGGAGCGCGAACGACGATCGGGCAGCTCCAGTCGTTGTTGGAGCGGTAGCGGATTTTGGCCGCTTCGCTGATGATCTGGTTCGTGGCCGGGAAAATAAAATCGGCGAACTGGATTTCGGCAATCGGCTTCATGCCGTACATCGCCGCACCAATCGCCGCACCGACGATCGCCGATTCGGCGAGCGGCGTATCGAGCACGCGGTCTTCGCCGAACAAATCGCGCAACCCCTTCGTCGTGTTCAGCACGCCGCCCTTGCCGACGTCTTCGCCCAGCACGAATACGTTGTCGTCCGTCTGCATTTCCTCCTGCATCGCCGAACGAATCGCTTCCAAATAAGTGATCACTGCCATAACCTATCGTCCCTCTCCTTCCGCATACACGTGGAGGAGCGTGTCCTCCGGCTTCGGATACGGCGCGAGATCCGCGTATTTCGTCGCCTCGTTCACTTCCTGTTTCTGCCGCGCTTGCAACTCGCTGTCCTGCTCCTCGCTCCAGAGGCCGCAATCGATCAAATATTGCTTGAACTTCGGCAATCCGTCGCGCGCGCGCATCTCCTCGACTTCCTCGCGCGTCCGGTACAACATATCGTCGTCCGACGTCGAATGCGGCGAAACCCGGTACATGATCAGCTCGATCAGCGTCGGGCCTTCGCCGCGCAGAGCGCGCTCCCGCGCTTCCTTCGTCACGCGGTACACCTCAAGCGCATCGGAGGCGTCAACCTGATAGCCGGGGAAACCGTAGCCAAGCGCGCGGTCGGCGATTTTGCCGGACACTTGTTTATGCAGCGGCACGGAAATTGCGTATTGGTTGTTTTCGCAGACGATGATCAGCGGCAGCTTGTGCACGCCGGCAAAGTTGCAGCCCTCGTGAAAATCGCCCTGGTTGCTCGAACCTTCGCCAAACGTCACCAGCGTGACGAAATCCTGCTTCTTCATCTTGGCGGCCAGCGCAATGCCGACAGCATGCGGCACCTGGGTCGTCACCGGCGAGGAGCCCGTCACGATGTTCAGACGTTTGGCCCCAAAATGGCCGGGCATTTGCCGCCCGCCGCTATTGATATCCTCCGCTTTGCAAAACAGCGAAAGCATCAAATCCTTGACGCTCATGCCGATCGACAGCACGAAAGCGAAATCGCGATAATAAGGCAAAAAGTAATCCTTTTGCGGCTGCATGGCAAACGCCATGCCCACCTGGCCGGCTTCCTGGCCGATCCCGGAAATATGAAACGGCACCTTGCCAGCGCGCTGCAGCATCAAGCCGCGATCGTCGTACTTGCGGGCCAGCGACATCATCTCATACATGCGTACTGCCTCTTCATCCGACAGACCCAAGCTTCTGTGCTTGGAAAGTTGACCGATTGACATGGAGTAGGCCTCCTTCGACTTTTAATACCTGGTCCTAATACTTGGCTCTATAAGTTTATTATAAACGCATTTGCGTATGAATACAATTTTTATGTTCGGCAAAATGACGGCGTTGGGCCCGTCTATGCGCCACCCCGAACGGAACTGCCGGAGCGAAACGCGGGAAGCGCTTGCGCAGCCAACGCGGAAAGCCGCCACAGCGGCAGCGCGCGCGATTCCAGGCGCGCCGCGCGGCTGCATGGCGGCTGTCGACGGCGGCGGCCGGTGGCGCAGCAACGGCAAGCCCCTGCGCCGGGCCCAGCCCGCAAGGCCGTAACGGCGAAGCGCCAGCAGCCCGATTCGCCGCAGCGCGCTTGGCCGAACCGGCGGACGCCAGCTGCAGCCCCGGGCGGAGCCGGAAAGCTGCACCGCTCGCCCCGCCGACCGCGCTGCAGGCGCTAAACACGCCACGCCAGCTACCAGACGCCGGCCACCCGCGCCGCGGCCCAAGCCGCAAGCGCCTTTAGCCGCTGATCGCCATGCCGTCGACGGCCAGCATCGCTTCGCCCAGCGCCTCCGACAACGTCGGGTGCGGGTGAATCGTCTGTCCGACCTCCCATGGCGTCGCGTCAAGCACCTGGGCCAGCGCCGCTTCGGTAATATTGTTCGTCACGTGCGGACCGATCATGTGCACGCCCAGAATATCGTTCGTCTGAGCATCGGCCACGACCTTGACGAACCCGTCCGCCTCGCCGTACACAAGCGCCTTGCCAACGGCCTTGAAGCTGAACCGGCCGGTTTTGACGCTGTGCCCGCGCTCGACCGCCTGCTGCTCGGTCCAGCCGATGCTGGCGATCTCCGGCCGGGTGTACGTGCAGCGCGGCACCAGCCGGGCCTCCAGCGCATGCGGCTGGCCGCCGGCGATATGCTCGGCGGCGACGATGCCTTCATGCCCGGCGACATGAGCCAGCATCAAACCGCCGACCACGTCGCCAACCGCGTAGATATGCGATTCGGTTGTCTGCATAAAACCGTTGACGCTGATGCAGCCGTTGTCGACCTTGACGTCGGTGTTCTCCAGCCCGATGCCTTCGACGTTGGCGACCCGTCCTACCGACACAAGCGCCTTCTCGGCCGTCAGCTCGATGCGTTTGCCATTTTGCTCGGCCTCCAGCGTCACGCGTCCGTCCTCTCCGGTGCGCAGCGTTTCCGGCAGCACCTTGGCCCCGGTGACGATGCGGATGCCGCGCCCCCGGAACACGCGCTCCAGCTCGCGCGACACGTCCGCATCCTCCTGCGCGACGAGCCGCTTGTCCAGTTCGACAATCGTCACCTCAACGCCGAAGTCGCTGAGCATCGACGCCCACTCCACGCCGATCACGCCGCCGCCGATAATCAGTATGGAAGCGGGCAATTGCTCCATATGCAGCGCGCCTTCGCTGGACAAAATCCGTTCGTCGTCAATTGTCAGACCCGGCAGGCTGCGCGGCCGCGAGCCGGTGGCAATCACCAGATTGTCCGACAGCAACATCTCCAGCTCGCCGTCCTCGCGTTCGACCGACACCGCTCCGCTGCGCGGCGAAAAAATCGACGGTCCGATAATCCGCCCGCTGCCGTGATGGACGGTAATCTGGTTTTTTTTCATCAAAAATTGCAAGCCCTGATGGAGCTGGCCGACGATTTTCTCCTTGCGCGCCAGCACACCGCCGAAATTCAGCTCCACCGCAGCGGCTGAAATCCCGTATTCCTCGCTCGCTTTCATCGTCGCCAGCACCTCGGCGCTGCGCAGCAACGCCTTGCTTGGAATGCAGCCCTGATGCAAGCAGGTTCCACCCAGCTTGTCCCGCTCGACCAAGGCGACCTTTTTGCCAAGCTGCGCAGCGCGGATCGCCGCCGTATACCCGCCGACACCTCCGCCCAACACCACTACATCGTATCTATATTCACTCATCGCTTCCCAAGCTCCTCCTCGAATGACGAATCTAGTTATGCTCATATGTATACGCCGCATCTCTACTATATTACCCTTTTTTGCCGCCTGAATGCCACCCGAATCATCGCCTTATTTCGCGATTAGACACGAAAAGCGATTCAAGGTATGATGATAGAAAAACATCGAGGAGTTTCTATGAAAGCGCCTTTTTTCCGACTGATCGCCATCCTGCTGCTCGTCATTCCGGGGCTGACCGCCACCTACGGTTTTTTGGCCATGAAGGACGCCTTTTTCGCGCAGTTCGGCGGGCCCGACCGCCATATGCTGTGGGGCAAATTCGCGCTGGGCTTTATACTGTTCGCGCTGGGCGTGGCGTTTATCGGCGGCTGGACGTTTTTCCGCGACCGCAAGCGCAATTACGTTGCGCCGCGTTTTAAAGCCAAACGACGCAAATAAGCCGGAGTTCACGCCGGCCGATGCGCTTGCCGGCCTTTCGCCCGTTCCGGGGCGAAGCCGGGCAAGCTTATTTGTCATGCGCCGGGCACGGGCCGGGCGTTTATCGGCGAGGGCCCACTGCCCGACACACATGCCACGGCTCCGCGCAAGCCGCCGCCTGCAGGACCTGCCCCTGCCTTGCTGCCGCAGCAAAACCTTTTTGGCTCCTAGCGTGCCTCGCGGCCGGCAAGTTTATGTATGTTTTTGCTTGAAATTGGACAAGACTGCTGATATCCCATAGATAAAGGAGATGACAATCCGATGGAGCTAAACATGAGCGCAGGCCAGGTGCTGAGCCAAATTGTGCAGCTTCACAGCAGCGGAGAATCACTGAGCAAAAAAAATGTGAAGAAGCAACATCCCGATTTGATGAAAAACGCCCTGTACTACTATCCCAGTTGGGAACATGCCGTACAGAAAACCGGCGTCTCGATCGTCCATTAATATAAAAGCGCCTGTCGCCCGATGCCCAACCGAGCAGGCGGCGCGGCAAACAGCTCCCACAGGCCAAGCCCAGCCTGATGCGGAGCTGTTTGCATACGATACAGAAGAACCCGGCGCTATTCACCGTCTTCCTCCTCCACCTCCCATTCCACCTGAACATGGCGGTCAACCCAACTGCGAATGTTGATTTCAATCGCGTTTTGAATTTCCTCATCGGTCAATTCGCCCAGCTTATGCTCTTCGATCACGATCGTATCGGTTTTGACCGGCTCGCCGCCGATCGACACTTGAATGTTTATGCGCATCCTGCACCTCCGTTCGGCACTTGCCCGCCTTTGTTTCGCTCCAGGTTGATGCCAACCGTATGCCTCCGCTCATCTGGCCTGCATGTGGTCATACAGGGGCCCCGCACCTCAGATCGTTTGCACATCACAGCAAGCCGCTTCACAAGTCATTACGTATTATAACAACTCCCCGCCGCTTTCCGCAAAAGGGCGGTTATGTTTTAGAAAACCGTTTTTGCGTTATAACCATTCTTTACGTTGCTGCGCGCAGGCCACATGCGTACAATAAAGAAAACCGCCCATCACGGCGAATCCATTGACAGGAGGCGCTGATCATGGCCAAATCTTCATCCTATAAAAAACGCGCCCGACGCATTCGCGAAGGCCATGCCGATCCGGCTGCCCGCAGAGGGCACTGGAACGGCCTTTCCCCCGTCGAACGTCGGACGCCTACGCAACGCGAAGCGCTGGAACGCCAGCATCGCAAACACGTAAGGAATCGCGACCTGCAAGGCGGGGACGATTCCTTTTTCTTTTGCCGCTATGCCTCGCTCCGCGCCTCCACGCCCTTGTCCGTCAAATACGCGCACAATTGCTCCCGCTCCTCGGGCCGGAACGTATACCCGCAATCCAACCCGTTGTAATGCAGCGCCCACCGGCGGACGATGCCGCCAACAAGCGCCAGCTCGGCCACGTACAGCGCATCCGGCTCATCCTCAAACTGCACGCCGACGTACACGACGAGCGTTTCCCCGTCCGCTTCGGTTTCATAATAATCGATAATCACCGTCTCGTCCCCTCCTATTGAATAAAGTACGCTTTATTTATATAATATACTAATGCGTAAGTGTTATAGAAGAAAAAGCTACGCCAGTTTGAGGAGGAATACACATGGCTTATGATCCGCAGGTGGTAGAGGCAGCGATCGTCAGTGATAACAAAAAGAACGGTCTGTTCGAAGTGGTTGTGATTCTGAAAGACCGCAGCCAATGCCGGTTGTTTTTCGAAAGAGACCCGCAAACAGGCGTGGGCAAAATTGCCAACCTGAACCGACTGATGAAGGAGCCTTGCCCGATCTGCCGCAGAGACTATTTGTGCAACTGCCTCGACCGCTATATGCATAAAATTGCCGACCAGGCATTGCCTTTGATCCAACCCTAGCCGTCGGACGGCAAACCGAAGACCCGTTGAGGGTCTTTTTTGTTATGTACCGGCGTTCAAGGAACTTCCGGCCGCGGACAGCCGCACGCATCGAAGCCGCTCCAGCCATCTGTGCATTGCAAACCCAGCCACGAACCGCCAGCTGATTTCGACCATAGTTATCCACATAGGCTATAACTGAATTGTGTGCATAACTTTCGCGCCCCTCCATCAGACCAGGTAACGCCACGCTTGGGCGCGTCCCCAACGACCACAGCGCAAGCCAAATCCCGACCCGAAGACTGCCGCACAAACCAAAAAGCATTTCCGACACGAACAAACGTGTTAGAAATGCTGCAAACGGCAAACGCCGAAAAATCTGCCGGAACGCCGGCTGGTTTCATCCCACCGCACGCGGCTCCCGGCAACCGAGACCCGCCACAAGCTGCTCCCGGCAAACCGAGCCCGCCGCACCACGGCCATCAGCCCCTCGCCCAAGGAATTTCATGCGGCTCCGAGCGGCTGGGCATCCCCTCATTCATAAATCACCCGGTAAAGCCCTTCCAGCAAGCTGACGTAGCTGGCTGGATCGTAATCGATCTCCGCAAAATCGACGCGGATCAGGTTGTTAGCCGTACGCACAGCGAAAAAGCTCGCCTCCGGCCGTTCGGGATCGATATGCGTGTAGCATTCCAGCACGGAGCTGCCGGTTTTTTCACGCAAAAACGCTGTCGCCTCGACGCTTGGATTGGCAAATCGCGGCATGTGTTCACCTCCCGGGTCGCCGCAAGCTCAGGACTCCGCTGCTCTGAACCGCAGGCACGTATACACAACGAGATATGAAAAGATTTGGCAAAATGCGAATAACCCGATAAACAGCAACGCTTCCCGCTGTGTCAGCACGTGCAGCGAATCTCCGGCGATCGCCAGCGGGGAATGAAACAAATCCCAACTGTTCCAACGCAAAAACCGGCCGATATACACGCCCACGCTGCTAAGCGCCAACAGCCCGGCCACAACCAGCCAACTGGACCATGCGTGCAGACGGCTAAGCAGCAGTTCGTGGACCACATACAGCGATATATGGCCGGCGACCAGCGCGGTCAGTGCCGTAAATGCGTTGAGCAGCACATCGTAATGCGCGGGCACCTTGCTTTTCAAATACGTCAAATGAACGAGATCCGTCACGACATACGGGGCATTGGGCAAAAACAGCAGCCACAAGGCAAAAAACGCCACGGCCGATACCGTCACCGCCGGCTTGCGCCTCCATACATACCGCAGCGCCACCGCGCACAGCAGCGGAATCCAGGCCAGCGCCAAATTCGGCACAACCAGCCAGCGGTACAGCAGGCTGCCGGCCGAAATATGGACGCGAAACCATAACAGCGCCAAGCAGCCGGTCGAGGCCAAAGCAGCCAGCACACGCCAGAGCGGCCAATTCTCCCGCCAAAACTGCCTGAAACTCACAGCGGTTCCTCCCTATCTGCTCTTGATGCACCAACCATAACAGCCCGGCCCTGACCGTGTCAAATCCGCTGTACAGGCAGACAGGCCGGCGCAAAAAGTCTGGGCAGAAAACGTTTCCCTAAACTATTCTCTATTTAATTTTCTGAATTTTCGTACTATAATGTAAATAGAAAGTAAGCGTTTCAATCAGCTTTCCTGAGGAGGAATGGATGATGAACACCAACTATGGACATGGAACGATTTTTGTGTTTACCGGCACCAGCGGCTCCGGGCGCAAAACCGTGGCCAAGCAGATTGCCAAGGAGCTCGGTTTCGTTCCGATCGTTTCCTGCACCACCCGCACGCCGCGACCGCGCGAGGTTGAAGGCGTGGATTACAAGTTTCTGTCGCGCCGGGCGTTCATCGACGCCGATATCGCCGGGGAATTTTTTCAGACTGTAGAGATCGATGGCCATTTTTACGGCATCCGCAAAGAGGACATTGACAAAGCGCTTGCTACCCACCCCAACGTGTACGTGATCGTCAACCGCTATGCCGCCAACCGCTTTAAATTCGAATACGGCGACAGAGCCGTGCGCATGTTCATCTACGCCAGCAAACAGACGATTGTCGAGCGGCTGCAATCGCGCGGCATGCCGATGGACGTTATCGACCATTACATGAATCATTACATTGAAGAGGTTTCCTACCGCAAGCAATGCGAGCATGTGTTTGAAAATATGGATTTGCAGCATACGATCGAAGGCGTGCGCAAAGCGGTGCTTTCGCATATGCCGACAACGACGAGTTAGGGCGGTTTCGCCCAGCAGCCCCTGCCGGACCCGGCAGGGGTTTTTGCGCTCTGGTCCGGCCTCTGCCGGCGGTGCGCCGAATCCTTCCAGCCATGCATGGCTGCGCCCCATTTCGGTAAAACTATCCGCGAAACCAATAATCAGGAGGGACATCCCGCTATGCCGCTAATTCCTTATGAGCCGTTCCGCAATTTGGAGAATTGGAAAACGAGCCTGGACAAGTTTTTTAACGATCCGCACGGCAGCTTTGGCTTTTTGTCCGAGTTCAACAACCGCATCGATATTTTTGAAAATGACCACGAAGTCATCGCACACTGTGAAATTCCCGGTCTGGAGAAAAAAGAAGACGTGCATCTGCATGTCGACGATCAAATGCTGACGATTCACGGGGTTGTGCATCGCAGCCATGAAATTCAGGAAGAGCGCCTGCACCGCAGAGAGCGTTACGCCGGCAAATTCCAGCGTTCGGTCACGCTGCCTTCCCCGGTTAGCATCGAAGGCACCTCGGCTACATACAAAAACGGCATCCTCGAAGTGAGAATGCCAAAGAAGTGGAAAGATTCGCAAAAGCATATCGATGTAGAGTTCCATTAATCGGCCGCTTGCACCAATCAGCCGCCGCTTCGCTGCCTGCCGCGCGAAGCGGTTTTTCTATGCGCTTTTACAGCTCCAGCCCCATGCCGCAGGCCGCCAGCACGATGTCTCCGCCGAATACGGCCGCCGCTTCTTCCGCGAGCCGCGCCACTTCGCCGAAATGCGGCAAATGCGTCAGCACCAGCTTGCCCACTCCGGCCCGCGCCGCCAGTTCGCCCGCCTCGCGTGAATTCATATGACCGTAGCGCCGCGCATCCTGATCGGCATAAAACGACGTTTCGGCCAGCAAGACATCCGCCCCGGCACAAAACGGAATCAGCGCTTCGTCGAGATAGGTGTCCGCCGTAAAAACGAGCGTTTTGCCGCCACAGTCAACTTTGACCGCCAAACAATAAACGCCGTGAAACGTGCGCCTAAACGACAACACCAGCCCGCCAAGCTCCAACGTCTCCCCTTCGGCAACCGGCACCACCGTCGAACCCGGCATCGCCTTGTGCCCCAGCTCCTCCACTTGCCCCGGCTCGCAAGCCATATAGATTGGCAAATCGGCATGGCGCCGCTCCAGATCCTTGTCGATCAGGCAGGCGTACTGCAAGCACCCCAGATCGGCGATATGATCGTAGTGAGCATGGGTAACGATAACGTGGGTCAGTTCGCTGAGGCTCAGCCGCTGTTGCAACCCAGCGAGAACGCCGCTTCCGCAGTCCAGCAGCACGCGGCTGTCCCCATGTTCAAGCAAATAGCCGGCGGTCGCTTCCCCCGCTCGCGGATAAGCGCCCCATGGGCCGATAATCGTAATTTTCATATGTGCTCTCCTTTATTGCTATTTCCCCCTCCATTTTGGAGGAATTTGGTGAACGACGTCGAATGCTAATGCTTATGATCATATCCATTTTATTTCGCAAACTTTTAGTTGCTTTATTGTACCATGATTGAGGTGGTATCATGAAACAAACCGAAACCGCACATCGCCAAACGACCGTTCCGACTAAAGAAACTGCCCTGGCCTCTCCGCTAACGCAAGTCGTGCCGGCAAGCCCGCTAGCCGCCATTCAGCAAAGCCTGGGCAATCGCGGCGTCGCCCAGTTGGTTCGCAGCCATACATCCAACACCCCGGCCGTACAGCGGGATGAATCCCCCGGGGAGCAGCGGGAGGAAGAGACCGAAGGCGACACCGCTACTGCGCCTGTCGCTGCCGATGGCGAAGACCCGCGAACGATGAAACAGAAACAAGCCGACCTCGACGAAGCTGTTGCGGAAGCCAACGAAATCATCAAAAGCGCCGGCTCTATCGCCGAAGTTGAGCCGTTTTTTCCGCAGCTGAAAAAGGATTTCGGTTTGACGCATATCGGCTGGACCGGGCTGGGTACTCCGGCTGCCGCGCTCGATATCCAAATCAATCCGGCCGCGCAAATCGATATTCATACGCTGGAGCTTAATCCCGGTGATTTGTCCCACTCGACGATGCTGGCACAGCAGGTTGATTTTACGACCGGAGCCCTTGGCGGCGATACCGTCGGCATGAGGATGGTCGCCACCAGGCTTGGCCCGAACCATCCGCAAGGCGGTCCGCCGCAAGGAGCGGCGCTGCGGACGATTATGGGCCAGCTGCCGACAGACCCGACGTTGCCCAACACAGACAAATTCATCAAAGGTCATCTGCTCAATGACAACCTTGGAGGTCCCGGCACTGCGGCCAACCTGTTTCCGATTACGGCCGAAGCCAACAAACAGCACGAGCAGTATGTCGAAAGCTGGGCCAAAGAGTGGGTCAACGAAAAAGGGTTCTGGGTGTATTATGAAGTTGAGATTCAGAACATCACCGAAGATTTGCTGCCCACGACTCCCTTAAACAACCGTTATGTCAACGCCGATATTGTCACCACCTTGGCCAAGCTTGACGCGGCCGGCAACCGGACAAGCGGCGCGACGAATACGATCGAGTCGCGCTTCGGCGGAGGCTCCGCTCCGACTTCGGGAACGGTGGCCGCCGATATGGGCGCCGGGGCGGCGGCGAAAGATCCGGCTTTTGACGCCAACAAGGTAGAGTGGTCGACAACCAAAGGGGATCAGACGCAACCGTTGGAGCTTAAGCCCAGCTTGCGCAACCGTATGCAGATCATCCGTGACCAACTGGTTCATCTCGATTCGCTTACGCCGGATGGCTTGAAGCAGGCGCTGCGCCTATTCATTCCGAATATCAAAGACGTGCATCGCAACATATTGGCCGACCCCGATTTTGATATGAACGACTTGAACGGAGAAGAAACCGCCCGACTGCGCATGTGGAACCAAGCCATTCGCCAATTGAACGAAACGCCGGGTTTGGATATGGCGCTCAACGGGTTTTCGGCAGAACTTACGGGGATCAGTGTAGGTATCCTGGGAGGAGCGCCAAAACCGCGCAGCAAGACCGCGATCCCGCGCCAAGCCGCGACCGAGAACAAAAAGCACTCTACCGTCAACCTCGTCAACTAGCGTCCAATTAGCAAAAAAGGAGAATGCGCATGTCAGTCGGACTGGACAGCTCCGTCAACCTGGAGCGCGCCATCAAGCAAATTGCTCAAGAAGGCTATCATTTTGCCGGAAGGTATTACTGCCAGACGGATCATCCGAAGCTGCTGACCCCTTCCGAAGCCCGAGCAATCAGTGCAGCCGGCGTGTATATCGTAGCCGTGTGGAAGAACGGATACCCGACGAGCAGCGGCTATTTTACGTATAATACCGGGCTCGAAGACGCACAAATGGCCTATAACTACGCCCGAACGATCATCGGGCAGCCGGCGGACACGCCGATTTATTTTACCGTCGATTACGATGCTACTCTGGAGGATGCGCGCGGGGGGATCAGCGAATATTTCCGCGGCGTCGTGGAGGCGATGAAGGCTGGCGCGGAGCAGCACGGCGTCCATTACGACATCGGGATTTACGGCTCCGGTTCCGTCTGCGAAAACATCATGAGCCAATTTGCGGAGATTACTTACGCGTGGCTGTCGATGGCGGCGGGCTGGAGCGATTCGCGCGAGTTCGAGAAATGGAACCTCAAGCAAGGGCCAAGCACGACCGTCTGCGGCATCGCCATCGACACCGATATCTCGAACGGCAATGGCGGCGGGTTTAAACTTTCCTAAACAGGCTGGAGCCGCTCCGTCGCTGCCTCCCTCTTGCGGGTGCGGGCAAGCTGATCGGAGGGCTTCCGCCTTTTTTGCTGCCTATGCGGCCGACGCCGGGACAACCTTGGCGCTTCGCGCATACGCTGCACTACAAGCGGCCCGTCGGACGGCTTGCCGTCGATCTTGAACGCAAGGAGGAACCCGTATGAGCGTAGAATACATTGAACTGATCTGCCCGAACAACTACGAAATTACCGGCACGATCACCACCACGACGACCACTGCCGTAACGCCAACAGTTTCGCGATATACGGCAACCGTCGTGATCGGCAATATTTTGAGTGGTGTAACTACGATTCCCGCAACAAGCTTCACCAATGACGCCGGCTCCTCCGTCCCGGCCAACGGCTTGATCGTCCCCGGCAGCAACGGCTACTACAACGTATTTGTGAATGGCAACCTGCAACGGGGCGGCACCACCACCCTGACCGCGGCCAGCTTGGCGATCAACGCGGCTCTGGCCATTGGCGTGACCGTCTCGCTGGAGGTCGTGTCGTTCTCGGCTGTGTCGACCTCGACAACGACATATAGTTTGAACGTGGTGCAGGTGTGAGGCGACCGTCTCTTTAGCCAATCGTTTTATTTTGCCACCGATTCCGCTCCAGTTCCAAAGCCTTGTATACTTCCTCGTCCCCGTATTTGTCGATCAGGATCAGCCTCCTGAAATAATCTTTGGCATTGGTATGATTGGCCTGCTGGAATGCCAGGTTCAGTCCGCCATTCAGCGCCGCCCCTGCGATCGGCACCAGAAGTCCGAGCTCTTTTTCCGTAATGATCACGCCAAGCCTCTGAGCAATGGCCCTGATCAGCGCGACCAGTTGGGGCGCGGCGATGTCATCAAGCAGTTCGCCCACATGCTTGGCGGCAAACTTTCCGGCTTCGCGAATTTCATAAACTGCTCCGGCCTTAAGCATCAAGAAACCTTCATCCGCAGAGGTTGTCGTCGGCGCCATAGCCGACAGAATGTCGGGAATGTTCACCGATGCATAGGAAGAATACCCGTACGACGTGGCAATTTGACAAACGTGACGAGACATTAATGTCATGGAAGCCGTCACATCAGCAGTGACAATAGCCGGAATCGCCAATTGTGCAAAAGGGATGCCCTCGGCCAACGTCGACGCTATCCCCAGAACCGCTCCTTCGGTAGCGACGAGTACGCCGTTGCTCACGTCATACGAATCGGCCACGCGGTCCATTTGCCTGAGCGATAGTTGTTTAATCTCGTGGATATCGTTTAATTCGATGCCAAATTGCTTTTTGTACTCCTTTTTGACATTTCCTTCGCTGGTCAGCTGATTCGCCATTTTCACCGTGCCCTTGAGGGCTTCGACAATCGCAGCATCGATTTTGTGGAGCGCTTTTTTTACATATTTGTTATCTGCCGACTGGACGTAACCCATTAATTTGTCGAGGGGTTTGCCGACGGATTGCAGCGCCTTTTGGACGAAACTCGGTTCGACTTCGTGTTTGGCGATCTCCTTGATTACTTGAACATCATAGTCGTCAAATGGGGGTGTCATGGGCAATGTCATTAAGATAAGCTCAAAGACAAAACTAGGAATAAAAATAGAATCTGAAACGGCATGGGGAAAAATCCTATGTCGTTTGTTTTTGCTCAATAGCGGAAAAAAAGCGTACAGCAAACAAAGCGAATAAAGTATCCGCTAAAACAATGTTCATGAGAAGAGAATTATGCTACTCTGTAGACGAAGCTTACAGCTGACTT